>ENA-OZKW01000332-OZKW01000332.1-human-gut-metagenome-genome-assembly--contig:-NODE-332-length-13732-cov-4.426848_pt1 | contig 13732 bp, 8 predicted proteins | sample MGYA00244833_ERZ653778 | MGnify/ENA primary metagenome ERZ653778 (study PRJEB26926, sample SAMN06165284) | human gut metagenome | biome: ENVO:00009003; feature: ENVO:2100002; material: ENVO:00002003... | reverse complement strand
CGTAAGATCGTCGGCAGCGTCAGATGTGTATAAGAGACAGGTACGGTCGTCAGCGAGGGCAGGGCCTCCTCGTCGTAATACTCCATGGCGTGCGAGGTGACCAGTATGCGGTGTTCCGCGTCGTCGAGCAGGATGCAGATGAAGCGCATCCGGTCGCCGGCCGGGAGAGCGAAGTAGTGGGCCACGTGGTAGCGCGGGTCGGAAAGCCGGTCGGAGAGGTCGTCGTAGAAGTCGGCGTAGGCCGCTTCGGGAATCTCCGCGAGCGGAATGGCGGAGGCGGTGTTGTCGGTTATGTACGGATTCATGGATTTCATAGCGAAGCGATTTCGGCGATCAGACGTTCGAGGGCTCCGGGCTGCCAGACCCCCACGACGATGGCGGCGAGCAGCAGCGTCAGGGCCGACCACGAGAGCGTGCGATCAACCTTCGAGGGGTGCAGCTCGTCCTGGTTGGGCTGGTAGCAGAGCCGGATCATGCGCATGCAGAACGAGTAGATGACGATGCAGAGCAGCAGCAGGATGCCGCCGACGAGCCACCATTTGCCCGCGGCAATCACCTCGCGCAGGATCGTGAGCTCCGAGACGAAGAGCGGCGAGGGCGGGAAGGCCATCAGCACGACCATGCCCGCGAGCAGCCCGACGGCTCCCACCCGGTTGATGTGTATGTAGTCGCCGATGCGGTTGATGCGGTAGCCGTTGTAGACCTGCCGGACGACGGCCATCTGCAGGAAGAGGCTGCTCTTGACCAGCGTGTGGCAGACGACGTGGAAGACGGCAGCCCAGACCCCCACGCCTCCGATGCCGAGCCCGATGGCGGCGATTCCCATGTTCTCGACCGTGGAGTAGGAGAGGAAGCGCTTGTAGTTGTTCGTGCGGCGCAGGAAGAGTGCGCCGATAACGAGCGACAGGATGCCCACGACCAGCAGCACGGAGCGTACCCAGGGGAAGACTTCGGTGGCGGCGAGGACCTTGTAGACGCGCAGGATGGCGAGGAATCCCGCATTGACCAGCCCCGTGGAGATGAGTGCCGAGGCGGGCGACGGGGCGGCGAAGTTGGCGTCGATGCCCACGGTGTAGAGCGGGAAGAGTTCGACCTTGCAGCTGTATCCGCAGAGGATGAGCAGGAAGGCCGTCTTCAGGTAGAGGGCATTGCCGCCGGCTGCGGCTGCGGTGACGGCTTCGTAGTCGAGCGATTCGCACTGGGTCGCCGCGGCCAGCAGCAGGATGCCCAGGTAGGCCATGGCGATGCCCGTCGAGCAGACGAAGACATACTTCCAGGCCGCCTCGAGCGTCTGTGCCGTGCGGCGGTGGTAGATGATGCCTGCCGAGCAGAGGGTCGTGGCCTCGAGGAAGATCCATGTCACGGCGAGGTTCGAGGCGAAGTAGACCCCGGCGATGGCCGTTGTCAGGAGCATGACCAGTGCGAAATAGCTCCGCATCTGGCCCAGGTCGCTGCCGCGCAGGTAGGCCTCCGAGTGGGCGAAGGCGTAGATCGATACGACGGTAAGCAGCACGAAGAAGAGCGTGCCGGCGGCGTCGAAGCGGAAGGCTCCGAGCGAGGAGGTGTCGTAGCCCCCTCCGAGGGTGATCCAGAGGGCGAAGGCCGCCTGGACGGCGTAGAACGCCACGCCCGCCAGGTGGATCTGCCGTTCGTTGCGGGCGGCGAATGCCGAGGCGCCCGTCAGAATGCTTGCGATGAGGTAGTAGAGCATGGTGTCAGTCCTTTACATTGGTGAGCGAATCGGCGTCGCCGGCGTGGATCTTGCCGTCGATCTTCGTCAGGAAGATGCCCAGCATGAGCACCGAGATGAGGATGTCGAGCAGGATGGCGAAGTTGATGAGCAGCGGCATCTCGACGCCGATGGCCGTCGAGAAGAGGAAGACGCCGTTCTCGATGGTCAGGAACCCGACCATGTGCGAGAAGATGCGCTGGCGCAGCGTGATGAGGATCAGTCCGCTGAGCAGTGCATAGAGCGCTACGCCGAAGAAGATGAGGTCGATCGTCGAGTCGGCGATGTAGTAGGTGAGCGAGGCGCTGACGACCAGAGCCGTGAGCGAGAGCAGCAGCGAGCCCGACTGCGAGGAGCCCGAGCGGGTCACGCGGTTGATCTTCGTGCGGCGGATCACGGCAAAGAGCAGCGCCGGGACCAGGATGCCCTTGAAGAGCAGCGTCTCGATGGCGATGAAGGCCAGTTCGGCGGGGTTGATGGCGTGAAGCCGGACCAGGGCGATGGCGAAGAGCAGCCACCCCTGCAGCCCGATGAGCGAGGCGAAGTTGCGGAAACGCTCGGTGATCGAGAGGTAGACGAGCGTCACGACATAGAGGATGACGAGCGGAAGGATCATTGTACGACGATGTTCAGGCGCAGCAGGTAGGCCGTGAAGTAGACCAGGGCGGCCAGTGCTGCGACGGTGAGGATAAAGGTGGTGTTGCGTGCGAGTTTGTTGCGGGCCTGGGTCGATTCGACCACGCCGACCGAGATCCCCGTGAGGAGCACGGCCAGCGGTGCGGCGATCCACCAGCGGGGGCAGAAGGCCGCGGCGACGGCATCGGCGGCCAGCAGCGAGAAGGCGGCGGTCTTGAGCCATGTGCCCATCTTGATGAAGGCCAGATCGACGCCGCAGTAGTCCAGGCACATCACCTCGTGGATCATCGTCAGTTCGAGGTGCGTGCGGGGGTCATCGACCGGTATGCGGCCGCTCTCGGTGAAGACGATCTTCGTCAGGATGTAGGCCACGAGCAGCAGGACGACGATCAGCTGGGTGTCCTCCCCGATCTCGGTCGAGAAGATCGATGCGAAGGAGGTGAAGCCCGAGATGAGGGCGAGGGTGCCGAAGACGAGCATCAGCGCCGGTTCGACCAGGGCGCCGTAGAGCGCCTCGCGGCTGGCGCCCATCCCTTCGAACGAGCTGCCGGTGTCCATGGCGGCGAGGATGATCGCCAGACGTCCGAGTGCCAGCAGGTAGGCGAAGGCCACCAGGTCGCCGTCGAACGAGAGCACGGGCTGCAGGTTGCCCACGGGGATGAAGAGCGCGGCGACGAGGGCCGAGCCGAGCGACACGGAGGGCGCAATGCGGAAGAGCGCCGAGGTGGTCGTCGAGTAGACGGCACCCTTGCGGAGCAGCAGCGCGACGTCGTAGAGGTGCTGTGCGAAGCGGATGCCTTTGCGCCCCGCCAGGCGGGCGCGCGTGCGGTTGATCAGCCCCGGGATCGCGAGGGCCGTCAGCAGCAGGAGCAGGGTATTGAGTGCCTCCATGGGTTTACAGGAGATTGAGGATCGAGAGGATGAATATCAGGGCGAGGAACGCCAGCGCGAAGAGGACGTAGTGGTTGATCTTTCCGGTCCTCAACCGCATGACGCGGGCGTTGATGCGGCGCAGCAGCTCGACCCACCACATCGAGAAGAGCCGTCCGATGCGGTCGCGGTGGCCGACGTCGAAGGAGTGCGAGGCGGGGAAGATCTCGCCCTTGCCTACGGGCGATCCTTCGCCGCTGTTCTGCGTCAGGGGCGTGGCGATCGACTGCAGTCCCTCGGAGAAGGATTCGCCCGTGTACTGCATGCGGACATTCACCGACGTGAAGCCGCAGCCCCACGTGGGGCCCTGGGCGACCTTCCGTGTGCGGAGGATGCGGCTCCGGAGCCAGACGAGCAGGGCGACGACGAGCAGGAGCAGCCAGGCCGTGCGTCCGACGGTCGTGAGCGAGGGCGAAAGCAGCCACGAGGCGGCATCCACGGGGGTGTGGATGAAGAAGTCGGCGCTGCGCACGGCGATGCCCGCCGCGGCGCGCGGGAAGAGCCCGACGAAGAGGATGCCGGCCAGCGGGATGGCCATGGCGGCGATGCGCACGTTGCCCACCTCGGAGGCTTCGGCCACCTCGTGCGAGCGGGGCGACCCGAGGAAGACCGTGCCGTAGAGTTTGGTGAAGGCCAGCAGCACCACGCCGCCGATCAGGGCGAGGGCAGCCAGTCCGGCGGCCGAGGCGAGGGGCGTGTTGTCGGCGGCGATTCCCTCGAACATCCCGAGGTAGATCAGCAGTTCCGAGACGAAGCCGTTCAGCGGCGGGAGGGCGCAGATGGCCGCCGTACCGACGAGGAAGAGCAGTGCCGTGAGGGGCATGTGCCGGCCCAGGCCTCCGAGCGCGTCGAGCGACGTGGTGTGCGTGCGCGAGAGGATGTTGCCCGCGCCGAAGAAGAGCAGCGTCTTGAAGAACGAGTGGTTCACGGTGTGGAGCAGGGCGCCCGCGATGCCGCAGAGGGCGGCAAACTGGTTGCCCGAGGCCTTGCCCAGCGCCGCGATGCCGAGGCCGATGAGGATCACGCCGATGTTCTCGATCGACGAGTAGGCCAGCAGCCGTTTCACGTCGTTCTGTGCGGCGGCGAGCATCACGCCCCAGAGCCCCGTGACGATGCCTGCGCCCAGCAGGATGAGCCCGGCCGTGCGGAGTTCGGGCAGGTCGCCCAGGGCGGCCGTGATGCGGAGGATGCCGTAGACGCCCGTCTTGATCATCACGCCCGACATCAGGGCCGAGACGTGCGACGGTGCGGCGGGGTGGGCCTCCGGAAGCCATACGTGCATTGGGAAGAGTCCGGCTTTCATGCCGAAGCCTGCCAGGAAAAGGAGGTAGAGCGGCAGCACGGGCTGCGTGCGGAATGCGGCGGCCAGAGCCCCGAACGAGGTGTCGCCCGTCGCGACATCGAGACGGACGAAGCCGATGAGCAGCAGCACGAAGCCGATGTGCATCATGATCAGGTAGGAGAGGGCGGCGCGGCGAACCTCGCGGCGCTCGGCGTCGAAGAGGATCAGCAGGAACGACGCCACGGTCATCAGCTCCCAGAAGAAGAGGAACGAGTAGCCACCGTCGGAGAGCACGACGCCCAGCATGGCATAGCACATGGTGACCAGCGAGGTGTAGTGCAGCGAGACGTGGGCCGGGGACTTGTGCTGCAGATGGCGGGCCAGGTAGCCCTGCGAGTAGAGCACGGCGGCCACCGAACCGATCGCAATGACGAGGACGAAGAGCGCCGATAGGCCGTCCATCGAGCCCGAGTCGCCGCCGAACGGCGTGCCGGAGATGACCCACAGCGGTCCGTAGTGGGCCCCGGCGAGCGTTGCCGCGGCCCGTATGCCGACGGCGAGCGTGCCGATGAGCGTCAGGCCGAGTGCGGCCCACGCTTTCATGCGCAGGGGTACGGCGAACAGAAGGGCTGTCACCGCCGCCAGCGCGAGAAGTGTACCGAGAAAAAACATGCTGTTATGATAGGTGTCTTTTTTATTTCGAACCGTTTACGACCGACGTCATCACCACGGCCACGAGGGCTGCGGTTTCGGTCCTCAGGCGCTGCTGCCCGAGCGTGATCTCCTCGAATCCGTGTTCGAGCGCGAAGTCCACTTCGGCGGGGGAGAAATCCCCCTCGGGGCCGATGCAGACGAGCACGGACTCTCCCGGGCGGATCGCCTCGGGCAGGTAGCGTTTGCCCGAGGGGGCGTGTGCCGCCCCGCAGTGGGCGATCAGCCGCCGCCCCTCGAAGGGGGCGAGCACCGCCTCGCGGAACGGGGTGAGCGGGTGAAGCACCGGGCGGTATGCCTTGAGCGACTGCTTCATGGCCGCCGTGATGATCTTCTCGCTCCGCTCGGCCTTGAAGACGCGCCGCTCGCTGTGCTCCGTTTCGAGGGGGATCACGGCGCCGATGCCCACCTCGGTGGCCTTCTCGAGAAACCACTCGAAGCGGTCGGCGTTCTTGGTCGGGGCTACGGCCACCGTCAGCGCATAGGAGAGCCGCTCGAAGTCGGGGATCGTCTCGACGACCTCCACGGTGCACCGGCGCGGGTCGTCCTCCACGATCCGGCAGCGGTAGAGCGTACCCCGCCCGTCGGCGATGTGGAGTGTTGCGCCGCGTCCCAGGCGCAGCACGCGGATGCAGTGTTTCGACTCCTCCTCGCCGAGCGTATGTAGGGGCGGTACGATCGCGGGATCGTAAAAAAGTTGCATACCTGCTATAATTTACTAACTTTGCAACGGCTTGAGCCGGCGCATGGAGATGCCCCGGCGTTTGCAGGCTGCAAAGTTATATAAAATAAGACGACTGATGAAACGTATTGCAGGATTATTGACACTTTTTCTGGCCATGACGACCGTTGCGTGCAAGTCCGACAAAAAGGTCGGCGAAAACCCCTTCTTCTCGGCATGGGAGACGCCCTACGGCGTTCCTCCCTTCGACAGGATTCTACCCGAACATTTCCTCCCGGCCATCGAGCGCGGCATGTCGCTGCACGATGCCGAGATCGACGCCATCGTGACCAACCGCGACGAGCCGACCTTCGAGAACGTCATCCTGGCGTTCGACAACTCGGGGCAGATGCTTGCGCAGACCTCGCTGGTCTTCGGCATGCTCTGTGCTGCGCAGAACACACCCGAGATGCAGGCCCTGCAGGAGCAGGCGATGCCCCGGCTGACGGCCCACTACGACAAGATCCTGCTCAACGACGCGCTCTTCGAGCGGGTGAAGGCGGTCTACGATAACCGGGCGACGTTCGACCTCGACGCCGAGCAGAGCCGCCTGCTGGAGAAGACCTACCGTTCGTTCGTGCGCGCCGGAGCGCTGCTCGGTGCCGACGAGAAGGCCCGGCTGGCGGAGATCAACAGCGAGCTGGCCCTCGCTTCGGTGAAGTTCGGCAATAACCTGCTGGCCGAGAACTACAACTTCACGATGGAGCTCGAGCCCGAACAGATGACCGGGTTGCCGGCCGGCGTGCAGGAGCAGGCCCGCGAGAAGGCCCGCGAACTGGGCAAGGGAAACAAGGGGGTCTTCACGCTGCAGAAGCCGAGCATGATCCCCTTCCTGACCTATTCGCCCGACCGCGAACTGCGCGAGCGGATCTACACGGCTTACCTGAACCGCTGCAACCGCGGTGACGAGTACGACAACAAACAGCTCATCAACGACTTCATCCGCCTGCGCACGGAGAAGGCCCACCTGCTGGGCTATCCCTCCTACGCCGCCTATGTCGTGGACGACGAGATGGCCGGCACGACCGAAGCGGTCTACGACCTGCTCGAGGGGGTCTGGGCTCCGGCGCTCGAGAGTGCCAAGCGTGAGCTGGGCGAGCTCGACTCGCTCTTCCGCAAGGACTTCCCTGACGGTGAGTTCGCCTCGTGGGACTGGTTCTACTACGCCGAAAAACTCCGCAAGCAGAAGTACAACCTCGACGAGGAGATGCTGCGTCCCTACTTTGCGCTGGAAAATGTCCGCAGCGGCGTCTTCTTCCTCGCCAACCGCCTCTACGGCATCACCTTCCGGCCGATCGTCGTGCCGGTCTACCATCCCGAGGTGACGGCTTTCGAGGTGCTCGATGCCGACGAGTCGCACCTCGGCGTGCTCTATTTCGACTTCTTCCCCCGCGAGGGCAAGGGGCAGGGGGCCTGGTGCGGCAACTACGTTGAGCAGACCTACCGCGACGGCGAGCGGGTGGCTCCCGTCGTGTCGATCGTGGCCAATTTCACCCGTCCGACGGGCGACAACCCGGCGCTGCTGACCCTCGACGAGGTCGAGACGCTCTTCCATGAGTTCGGCCACGCGCTCCACTTCCTCTTCCACGATGTGAAGTACCGCGGCCTGTCGGAGGTCGAGGGCGATTTCGTCGAGCTGCCGTCGCAGGTCATGGAGAACTGGGCCTTCAACCCCGAGGTGCTCAAGCAGTATGCCGTACACTACCGCACGGGCGACGTGATGCCCGAGGCGCTGATGGCCAAGATCGCCCGCAGCGAACTCTTCAACCAGGGCTTCATGACCACCGAGCTGATCGCCGCGTCGCTCTCCGACATGGACATCCACTCGATGACCGAGTATGCACCCTTCGATCCGATGGAGTTCGAACGCAAGGTGCTCAACGAGAAGCGGGGCCTCATCCCGCAGATCGAGCCGCGCTACCGCTATCCCTACTTCAGCCACATCTTCGACGGAGGCTATTCGGCCGGATACTATTTTTATACGTGGGCCGAGGTGCTCGACAAGGATGCCTTCGAGGCCTTCCGCGAGAGCGGCGACCTGTTCAACCGCCGCGTGGCCGACGATTTCCGCCGCAAGATCCTCGAGCGCGGCGGTTCGGAGGACGGAATGACCATGTACCGCGCCTTCCGCGGCAAGGATCCCGACAAGCGGGCCATGCTGCGCAGCCGCGGGCTGTGGACCGATCCCGAACCTGCCGATTCGCTGGCCGCCGGCCCGCAGCCTGCTGCCGGGGCCGCTGCCGAGGCTGTGGCGGAGAACTGATCCCGCCGATTCGTGAAGAAACCGCAAACCCTGTACCTTATATGAAAAAAGCAATTCTTGTCATGGCTGTTTCCATCCTGGCCGCCGGTTGTGCCGACAACTCGATTCCCCGGGCCGACCTGCCCGAACTGGACCTTTCGAATCCGCTGCTGGCGGAGTGGGATACCCCTCATGCCACGCCGCCCTTCTCGCGCATCGAACTCAAGGACTACGAGCCGGCATTCGACGCGGCGATCGCCTGCTCGCGTGCCGAGGTCGAGGCGATCGTCCGCAACCCCAGGAAGCCGACCTTCATGAATACGATCGTCGCCCTGGAGCGTCAGGGCGCCCTGCTCAACCGCATTGCGGGGGTCTTCTTCAACCTGATGAGCGCCGATACGTCGGACGAGATGCAGCAGATCGCCGAGCGCGTGCAGCCCAAGCTGACCGCCCTGTCGAACGACATCTCGCTCAACCCCGAGCTCTTTGCCCGCGTGAAGACGGTCTACGAACACCCCGGACGCAAACTTTCCACCGAAGACCGGCGCCTGCTGGAGAAGACCTACCGGAGCTTCGCCCGCAACGGTGCCGCCCTGTCGGACGAGGACAAGGAGCTCTACCGCCAGTATACCACCGAGCTGTCGGCCCTCTCGCTCGAGTTCGACCGCAACTCGCTGGCCGCGACCAACGCCTTCACGCTCCACATCACCGACCCTGCGGTGGTGGCCGAACTGCCCGCCTTCGTGCGCGAGGGTATGGCCGCCGAGGCCAAGTCGCGCGGCGAGAAGGGTTGGGTCGTCACGCTGCAGTATCCGAGCTACCTGCCCTTCATGACCTATTCGTCGAACCGTGCGCTCAAGGAGAAGCTCTGGCGGGCCAACAGCTCCTGCTCGCTGGGCGGTGAGTTCGACAATACGGAGGTGGTGAAGAAGATCGTCAATACGCGGCTGAAGCTGGCCCGCCTGCTCGGTTACGACTGCTATGCCGACTATGTGCTCGAGGAGCGCATGGCCAAGGACACGCCGACGGTCCGTGCCTTCCTTGCCGAACTGCTCGATGCCTCGAAGGAGTATGCCGACGCCGACTACCGCACGATCTCGGAGTATGCCGCCTCGCAGGGCTTCAAGGGAACGCTCATGCCGTGGGACTGGTCCTACTATACCGAGAAGTACAAGCGCGAGAAGTATGCGCTCGACGCCGAGACGGTGAAGCCCTATTTCGAACTCGAGCGGGTGAAGAAGGGCGTCTTCTTGCTGGCCAACAAACTCTATGGGCTCAACTTCACGCCCAATCCCGGGATCGAGGTCTACCATCCCGACGTGACGGCCTATGACGTCACCGATGCCGGGGGCCGCTTCATGGCGGTGCTCTATCTCGACTTCTTTCCCCGCGCCTCGAAAAACTCGGGCGCGTGGATGACCGAGTTCCGCGGAACGAAGCGCGTGGACGGTGAGGAGACCCGACCGCTGGTGTCGCTGGTGATGAACTTTACGAAGCCGACCGAAACGACCCCCTCGCTGCTGACCTTCGACGAGGTGGAGACCTTCCTGCATGAGTTCGGACACTCGCTGCACGGCATGCTGGGCGAAGGTTCCTACGAGTCGCTCACCGGCACGAACGTCTATCGCGACTTCGTCGAACTGCCGTCACAGATCATGGAGAACTGGGCCACGGAGAAGGAGTTCCTCGACCTGTGGGCCGCACACTACCAGACCGGGGAGAAGATTCCTTCGGAGATTGTCGATCGTATCGTCGCCGCGCAGAACTACCTGGCGGCCTATGCCAACGTGCGCCAGCTGTCGTTCGGTCTGACCGACATGGCCTGGCATACGCTCACCGAGCCCTTCGAGGGCGATGTCGAGCTCTTCGAGCGCGAGGCGATGGCCCCGACGCAGGTGCTGCCCGTCGTCGAGGGTACGGCCATGTCGCCTGCCTTCGGCCACATTTTCGCCGGAGGCTATGCCGCCGGATACTACGGATACAAGTGGGCCGAAGTGCTCGAGGCTGATGCCTTCTCGCTCTTCAAGGAGAAGGGGATCTTCAACCGCGAGGTGGCCACGTCGTTCCGCGACAACATCCTCTCGAAGGGCGGAACGGAGGATCCCATGGAGCTCTATGTCCGCTTCCGTGGCCACAAGCCCGAACCCGAGGCGCTGCTGCGCAAGCTCGGGCTCGAGAAGCGGTAGCGCTCCTGCCGCTCCCGGAAAACGGATGCGGGCAGTCCCCTTCGGAGGACTGCCCGCATTGTCGTTGTGTCCGTGCACGGACGGATGTTGCCGGATGGGTCTATGCAAACGAAAACCCCGCCACCTTGCGGCCGCGGGGTTTTGTTGAGCTACCTGGATTCGAACCAAGAATAACAGGACCAGAATCTGTTGTGTTACCATTACACCATAGCTCAATGACGTTTTGGTGATGCAAAAGTAGAACTTTATTTTGCAATTGCAAAGAAAAATCAGAAAAAAATTTCGTAATTTTGTTTTCACGACGCCCCGGGTAAGGGGGTTGAAAACGTAAAACTACTTAAAACCAGCAAATTATGGGAATCAAATTCCGCCTCGTGGTCATGAACTTTCTTCAGTATGCAATCTGGGGTGCGTACCTGACCTCGATGGGATCCTATCTTGTGGGCGTCGATCTGGCGTCGCATATCGGAATCTTCTATGCCATGCAGGGCATCGTCTCGCTCTTCATGCCCGCCGTCATCGGAATAGTGGCCGACCGCTGGGTGCCCGCACAGCGGCTGCTCGGCATCTGCCACCTGACGGCCGCCCTCTTCATGGGAGCTGCGGGCTACTACGCCCTCTCGGCCGGTCCGGAGGTCTCGTTCGGGATCCTCTTCACGCTCTATTCGTTCAGCGTAGCCTTCTACATGCCGACGATCGCCCTCTCGAATTCCGTGGCCTACAGCGTGCTCGAAGGGGCCGGTATGGATACCGTGAAGTCTTTCCCGCCGATCCGCGTCTGGGGCACCGTCGGTTTCATCTGCTCGATGCTCGTCTGCGATGCGGCCGGTTTCCAGACCACCTGCATGCAGTTCATCCAGTGCGCCGTGCTGGGACTCCTGCTCGGCCTCTATGCCATGACCCTTCCGTCGTGTCCGGTCAGCCGTTCGGCCGAGCGCAAGAGCCTGGTCGAGGCCCTCGGACTGCGCGCCTTCACGCTCTTCAAGCAGAAGAAGATGGCCCTGTTCTTCATCTTCTCGATGCTGCTGGGCGTCTCGCTGCAGATCACCAACGGCTTTGCGAATCCCTTCATCACCAGCTTCCGCGACATACCCGAATATGCCTCCACGTTCGGCGCCAACCACGCCAATGCGCTGATTTCGCTCTCGCAGATCTCCGAGACGCTCTGCATCCTGCTCATTCCCTTCTGCCTGAAACGTTTCGGCATCAAGAACGTCATGCTCATGGCCATGTTCGCCTGGGTGCTCCGTTTCGGCCTCTTCGGCCTGGGCAACCCCGGAAGCGGCGTGTGGATGTTCATCCTCTCGATGATCGTCTACGGCGTGGCCTTCGACTTCTTCAACATCTCGGGATCGCTCTTCGTCAATAAGGAGACCGATACGACGATCCGCTCCTCGGCACAGGGGCTCTTCATGATCATGACCAACGGCATCGGCGCCACGATCGGAACGCTCGGCGCGCAGGCCGTCGTCAATCATTTTGTCTACTCGCAGCAGGGGGCAGAGGCGATGGTTGCGGGGTGGTCTGCCTCGTGGCTGATCTTTGCCGGCTATGCCCTGCTCGTGGGAGTGGTCTTCGCCCTGGTATTCAAATACCGGCACGACCCCGAGTCCGTGGCCGACGGCCTGAACCGTTGATCCCGCTCCGCCCGGAGCACCCAGGGCGGATACAGCACAGCCTGTCCGGTGTCGGAGTTTTCCGATGCCGGATTTTTTTTGGAATGCGGGGTAGCGGATGGAGGACAGGCCGTGTCAGTACATGTTGTCGTACATCGACTGCGACTTGTCGTACTTCAGGTCGGAGAGCGAGGCGGCCTTCACGCCGATGTTGAAGCTCCAGCTCTTGTGGTAGCCGAAGGGGATCCACGAGAAGGACATCTGCCAGCAGTGGAGGTCGCGCGTGATCGATACCGACGAGGTCGTGAGCTTTCGTGCCTTGATGTCGTAACCGCCCTGGAAGGTGATGCCCGTCTTGGGTGTGAGGTTCAGCGAGCCGTTGAAGCTGACGGTCTGCGTGACGTTCTTGCGGTATCCCGTCGTGCCGTTATTCACGTAGGAGACCGAATAGTTCACCGCATAGTTGAAGCCGAAGTTCCACGGCAGCGAGAAGTCGTAGTAGGCCTGCGACATGTATTGCCTTCGCAGGGTGGGGTCCATTGTGCCGTAGGGGTCGTAGAACGGGTTCGAATACTCCGGGGGCAGGCTCGTGATGTCGTTTACGGCCGGCTGCGACTTGTCCTCGCGCGACTTGAAGGTGTAGCCGAACGACCAGCCCGTCGAGGTGACGCGTCCCGGGAAGAAGAGCTTGTCGTAGCGGACACCCTCGGGTGTGACGCGGTAGGGGTCGATCGTGGCCGAGAGGTTGATGCCGAAGTTCTTGAAGAGCGTCGTGCGGAACGAGAGCGAGATGGTCGAGAGCCGCATCGAGTCGGCCAGGAAGTTGTACGACCCGCCCAGACGCAGTTCGTCGATGAGCTTGATCTTCTTGACGCCCGACGTGTCCCTTTTCGAGAGCACCTTCATCTCGAGGTTCTGCGACAGCGAGAAGGTCATCGACATCGAGCGGCCCGACGAGGGCACGCCGTAGGCATTGACCGCATAGGGCGAGTAGGTCGTCACGCGGCCCGTCGAGTCGGTCTGTCGCGTGAGGTAGTAGCCGTATCTGGGATCGGCGAAGTCGGGCGTGTAGGAGAATCCGACCGACGGGGTGATCGTGTGGCGGATGGCCTGGATCTTGCGGTCGCGGCGCTTCTTCGTGAAGTCGTACATGCCGTAGAGGGTCGTCGAGGCCGAGACGCTGGTGGAGTAGTTGTAGAGACGGTAGAATCCGTAGTTCGAGGGCAGCGTGTCGGTCTGGTTCGTGATCGGATTCCACTCGTACTCCTGCTTCTTGAAGTACCACTTCTCGGTGTAGTTGAACGACGGCGTGATGTTGATGTAGTTGAGCAGGTTGAACGATGCCGATACGGGGATCGAATGCTCGATGCCGTTCTTCATGTTCTCGAGCGTCTTTTTCGAGAAGATCTCCGACTCGGTGGTGGTGACCGAGTTGGTCATCTTGCCCGTATACTGCATCGAGATCTTCTCGTACCAGCGGTCCTTGCCGGTCTTCTCCTTGATGATGTCAAAAGCGTCGTAAACGACCTTCTGAGCAACACCCTTTTTGCCGTCCAGCATGATAGCGTTGATGAGCTTGGTCACCAGAACACTATTGTACATAGGATCGGGTAAAATTTCTCTTTTGGGAACATTACCTCTTCTGGGCACTGTGCTTCCCTCCTTCATAAAATGATTTC
>ENA-OZKW01000326-OZKW01000326.1-human-gut-metagenome-genome-assembly--contig:-NODE-326-length-13767-cov-5.439688_pt1 | contig 13767 bp, 7 predicted proteins | sample MGYA00244833_ERZ653778 | MGnify/ENA primary metagenome ERZ653778 (study PRJEB26926, sample SAMN06165284) | human gut metagenome | biome: ENVO:00009003; feature: ENVO:2100002; material: ENVO:00002003... | reverse complement strand
GGTGGACAATGGAGAGTCAGAATTACTTAACTATTGCAATAGAAAAGATGGGGCACGTCATGCTTGATGACAGGCATATGAAAGCCTCTGACATATATAAAACAGCGGTTAAGCTTCACAAAAAAGAGGATTATAATCCGCCTTCTTATAATGAAGATAAGTTTAAGGTCAGATCGGTGTTTGAGAAGGGCGGACTGTGCTTTTATGTGATGCCTAAAGACGGCAGGGCGACGGAGTTCTTCATGTATATACACGGCGGAGGATTTGTGTCGAGGATAACACACAATGAATGGAAGTTTGTGTTCGACACGGTGGAGAGAACCGGCTATGGGGCGGTGGTTCCGATATACCCGCTTGCGCCGGAGCATTCGGTGACAGAGGCACTGGATATGCTTACGGGTGCGTATGACAAGCTGTGTGACTCGGAGGATGTCCAGCGTCTGGTGCTTCTCGGACATTCATCCGGAGGCTGTCTGGCGTTATCGCTTGCCATACAGTTGTGGAAGAAGGGCAGGAGAAGACCGGACAAGCTCATACTGTGCTCCCCGGTTCTTGACACGGAATTTGAGGACACGGAGCTTGAACAGAAGATGAGTGACAAGAGCCGTTTTATGTACAGATATTACTACACGCCGGGGATAAAGCATTTCCTCTCTGCTTACTGGGTGAAGGATGCGGCAGGCAGGACGGATATGACAAGTCCCGTGTATTACGACATAACGGATATATGCGATGAGATGGATATATTCACGACAAATGACGACATGCTCAACTGCTATGCCAGAAGGCTGTATGATAACGCGAGCAGGACGAATATGAAGGTGCATTACTATCAGTATTATGCGGTGACACACGATTATCTCGAGCATCCCCTCATACCGGAGTGCAAGACCATCATGAAGAAGATCGCCGGATGCATCAAGGGAGATTCGGATTTTGTACCTGCTGACATAGAGAATGACATCTGGTGCAGGGCGATGATGGCTGAGCGTTATCCAAAGTTATATGAGGACAACGAGGCCATAAAGCTCACGGACAAATTAGGCATCGAGCATAAGAAGAGGAATGCCAGATACACATTTTACGACAGGACAGTCATGATGGAGAGGCTGGTCGCTGTGGACGAGAGAGTTCGAAACTTCATAAATAGATATGCGGACGGAATTATCGTCAATGTCGGATGCGAACTGGATACCATGTTTTCCCGTGTGGATAACGGCCGTATAAAGTGGTACAATGTTGATCTCCCAGAGCGCATAGATATAAGAAGAAAATACATGGAGATCCGGGACAGAGAGGTCAACATAGGAAGTTCAATATTTGATTACGAATGGCTTGATGAAGTGCAGAAGCCTCAGGATGTGGCGATCCTGTTTGTTGTATACGATATGATGAGATATTTTGACAAGGACAAGCTGAAGTTGTTCCTGGATGCGATATGGAAGAAGTATCCGGGGGCTGAGGTTGTATTTGATGCCAAGAATTCGGTTGCAAAACACAGATGGAACAGAAGAGTGTTCATGGGTAAAAACAAAGGAACGATGCTGCGGGTGAGCATAGATAACTGTACAAGTCTTATGTATGACTGGAACATCAAGTACAAGATACTCTGTGATGAACCGATACTCAGAGAAGCGGATCTTGAGAGAATGTTCTCACACAGTGAGGCGAGAAGGTTCAGACATGCCATAAAGAAGAAGTATGACAAGGTCATACATTTGCGGCTTGGCACGGAACATTTCCTTGATAATATGTAATCAGTGTATGCGGACTAAGGCGGACTAAGCTAAGAAGGAAGAGACAGGTAGAGATATGGACACACAACAGATAAAGAAATTTACCAGAAACTGGTGCATACTGGTTGGATCGGTATGTCTTATTGCTGGAATTGTTATAGGAATATTTATAGGAAGATCGGGAGGATTTACCAACTCCAAGGCATCTCCGGGGCTTTCCTATGAATCGGGATATACGCTCGAGGATACGGAGATAACCAGTCTTATATATGACAATTACTGGAACTATATACCGACAGCGTACATCAATGTCGGAGAACTCGGCCCTGATGCGCTGCTGTACAAGATCAGCGACAAGGTGGAGAGAAACAATCTCGATGTTGAGAAGTTCTACACGGGCGACGATGGATATATGCATTACAGCGATGACAATATAAAGGACACACTGGTGGGTGTGGATCTGTCAACATTCCAGTCAGACATAGACTGGGAGACTCTGGCGAAGAACAAAGACATAGATTTTGTTATGCTCAGAGTGGGTTACAGAGGCTACACGCAGGGCGGACTGATGCTGGATTCAAGCTTTGAGGACAGCAAGGCGGCCGTCATCAAATACAAAATACCGACAGGGCTTTACTTCTTCACCCAGGCGATAACATATGACGAGGGTGTAGAGGAAGCGAATTTTGTCCTCAAACAGATAGGCAAGATGAACGTCAAGTATCCTATAGTTATCGACTCGGAGCTTATCGGCGACAGTGAGGCGAGAGGCGACAACGCATCGAATGATGAGAGAACGGATGGCATAGTCGGCTTCTGTGAGACGATAAAGGCGGCAGGCTACACGCCGATGATATATGCCAGCAGGAATATGTTCGCACAGTGCCTTGACATGGACAGACTTGGGGATTACGAGCTGTGGCTTGCACACTATGCAAATGTTCCTAATTTCCCATACAAATATACAGGATGGCAGTACACCGAGTCCGGAACCGTTGACGGTATATCCGGAGACGTGGATCTGGATCTCTGGTTCAAATGATAAACCTTGAATAAACGTGTTATCACAGCCCCGGTTGTTACATATTATAAATGGAATAAACAACCGGGGCTGGATGTTTTATATGGCAACAAAAATTATGATAGATGCCGGGCACGGCGGATATGACAACGGTGCATCGTATGAGGGCAGGCTTGAGAAAAACGATAACCTGAACCTGGCGCTGGCACTTGGGGATGAACTCACCCGCAGGGGATATGATGTGGTATACACCAGAACGGAGGATGTATACGATTCTCCGGTCCGCAAAGCACAGAAGGGAAATGAGAGCGGAGCAGATTATTTTATATCGCTTCACCGCAACTCTGCACCGGAGGCCAACAAGTACAGCGGAGTGCAGACCCTTGTCTACGATAAAAGCGGAGTGAAATACAATCTTGCACAGGAAATCAACAGCGAGCTTGAAAAGCTGGGCTTTCGAAATATAAATGTTGAGGAGAGGCCGGGGCTGGCGGTGCTGCGCCGGACTGAAATGCCCGCAGTGCTCATAGAAACAGGCTTTATCAACAACGATTACGACAATTACCTGTATGATTACAATTTTGAAGCCATAGCAGACGCAATAGCAAATGCTGTGGATGAGACGATCGGCGCGTGAGCGTGAGCCTGGCAATAAACGGATTTGAGTCAGGTCGGGTAAAAAATAAAAAAATTGTTGACATTGCATTTGCAGTGTGTTACATTAAGCAACGATGAACTGCCGAAGACAGTAGGTGCCTTAGGGCGTAAGATGTTATATCACCTACCGAGGAAAGATATCGTTATTGAATTAACAATCTACTCTCAGGTCTTAGGGCTTTGAGAGTTTTTTTATATCTTGGAATGTGCAGTCATTAGTAAAATAAGGAGGCGCATTATGGCAAAGGTAGAGTTAAAGAAGCCAATAGTAGAAGAGATCAAGGCAAATCTTGAAGGCGCTGCTACTGCAGTAGTTGTAGACTATCGTGGTCTTACAGTTGAGCAGGATACACAGCTCCGTAAGAATTTAAGAGAAGCTGGTGTTGTATACAAGGTATACAAGAACACAATGGTTAACTTCGCTATCGAGGGAACAGAGTTCGAAGGCCTTAAGGGTTGTTTAGAGGGACCGACTGGTCTTGCAATCTGCAAGGATGACGCTACAGCGGCTGCAAGAGTTCTTGCAGACTTCGCAAAGAATGCCCCAGCTCTTGAGCTTAAGGGCGGCGTTGTAGAAGGTACATTCTACGATGCAGAAGGAATCCAGGTTATTGCAAAGATCCCTTCAAGAGACGCGCTTATTTCCAAGTTCCTTGGAAGTATCCAGTCACCTATCGCAAACTTCGCTCGTGTTATCAAGCAGATCGCAGAGCAGAAGGAGGCTTAATATTAAGCCTGATAGAACATCTGATGTATATATCGGCACTGCCGGGATCATATGCTGTCAGATATTCAACTGTCTATATCATGGACAAATGGTATCCGCATGATACGAGAATGATGTGCGGATGCATTACAAAATAACAAATTATATTATATGGAGGAAAAACATAATGACAACTCAGGAAATTATTGAAGTAATCAAAGGTTTATCAGTATTAGAGTTAAACGACTTAGTTAAGGCTTGTGAAGAGGAGTTCGGCGTATCAGCAGCAGCAGGTGTTGTAGTTGCAGCAGCAGGTGCAGACGGTGCAGCAGCAGCCGAGGAGAAGGATTCATTCAACGTAGAGCTTACAGAGGTTGGTCCTAACAAGGTTAAGGTTATCAAGGTTGTTCGTGAGCTTACAGGCTTAGGTCTTAAGGAAGCTAAGGACGCTGTAGATGGTGCTCCAAAGGTAATCAAGGAGGACGCTACTAAGGAAGAGGCTGAGGAAGCTAAGACAAAGCTCGAGGCTGAGGGCGCTAAGGTTACATTAAAGTAATTTGATCCTTATTTTATTATCAGACTTTATTCGGCCTGGCGGAGATGGATCTCATCCCGCCGGGCCGGTTTTTCTATACATCTTTTCTCAATTAATAAAAAAATCTAAAAAATTTCCAAAATATAGTTGACAAATATTGCATTTGCTGTTAGGATAGTAAACTGTCACTATTATGGCTTCGTGTGCATACACATCATAATATGGTGATAAATGGCTTTAAAACACTTATTTAAACTAAGGTTTGTCTTAAAAAGCATAAAAATAAATTCCAAGGGGTGAATGTGTCGATGGAAAAGAACAGAATTAGTCCTGTCAAGTCTGGAAAAGGCTACAGAATGAGCTACGCTAAGCAGAAGGACGTCCTGGAGATGCCTAACTTCATAGAGGTTCAGAAGAATTCATACAATTGGTTCTTAACTGACGGTCTGAAGGAAGCATTCAGGGATATTTCTCCTATCACTGATTACTCTGGACAGTATAGTCTTGAGTTCGTAGATTTTCAGTTCTGTAAAGATGACTTGAAGTACAGTATCGAGGAATGCAAGGAGAGAGATGCAACATATGCGGCGCCTCTCAGAGTCAAGGTCAGACTCAGAGTCGGAGATGCTAAGGAGATGTCAGATCATGAGATATTCATGGGTGATCTTCCTCTTATGACAGAGACAGGAACATTCGTTATCAATGGTGCAGAGCGAGTTATAGTAAGCCAGTTAGTGCGTTCACCTGGTATTTACTATGATATAACACATGATAAGGTTGGTAAGAAGCTGTATGCATGTACAGTAATTCCTAACAGAGGTGCATGGCTGGAGTATGAGACAGATTCCAACGATGTATTCTATGTTCGTGTGGATAGAACCAGAAAGGTACCTGTGACTGTTCTTATCCGTGCACTTGGTCTTGGAACAGATCAGGAGATCATAGATTTATTTGGCGAGGAGCCAAAGATCATGGAGAGTCTTAACAAGGATCCTGCAAAGTCATATGCAGAGGGCGTGGTAGAGCTTTACAAGAAGATCAGACCAGACGAGCCTTCAGTAGTTGAGAATGCAGAGAGCCTTATTAATGCTATGTTCTTTGATGCGAGAAGATACGATCTTGCAAAGGTTGGACGTTACAAGTTCAACAAGAAGCTTGCTCTCAAGGCTCGTATAGCAGGACATGTCCTTGCTGAGGATGCTATCGATCCTAGCACAGGAGAGGTTATCGCTGAAGCTGGAACAACAGTATCAGAGGAGCTTGCAGACACAATTCAGGATGCAGCAGTTCCTTATGTTATGATCCAGACAGAGGAGAGAAACGTTAAGGTTCTTTCTAATATGATGGTCAACATTGCCAACTATGTGGATTTTGATCCTGCTGAGCTTGGCATTGTGGAGAGAGTATATTATCCGGTTCTCGAGGGACTCCTCGAGGAGTATGGTGATGATACAGAGAAGCTCAAGGCTGCCATAGAGAGAGACATGTCAGACCTCGTACCAAAGCATATTACAAAGGAAGACATATTTGCTTCCATAAATTACAACATTCACCTCGAGTATGGCATTGGTAATGACGATGACATCGACCATCTGGGCAACAGACGTATCAGAGCGGTTGGAGAGCTTCTTCAGAACCAGTATAGAATCGGTCTTTCAAGACTTGAGAGAGTTGTAAGAGAGAGAATGACAACACAGGATGCTGAGTCTATCACACCTCAGTCCCTTATCAATATCAAGCCTGTAACGGCTGCTGTTAAGGAGTTCTTCGGAAGTTCACAGTTGTCACAGTTTATGGATCAGAATAACCCTCTGTCAGAGCTGACTCATAAGAGAAGACTTTCAGCCCTTGGCCCTGGTGGACTTTCACGAGACAGAGCCGGATTCGAGGTCCGAGATGTACACTATACACATTACGGTAGAATGTGTCCTATCGAGACCCCTGAGGGTCCTAACATCGGACTTATCAACTCACTGGCTACATATGCGCGTATCAACGAGTATGGTTTCGTTGAGGCTCCATATAGAAAGCTTGATAAGACAGATCCTTCTAACCCTGTTGTTACAGATGAGGTTGTTTACCTTACAGCAGACGAGGAGGACAGATACAGAGTAGTACAGGCTAATGAGCCTATAGATGAGAATGGACACTTTGTCAAGAACAATGTATCAGGAAGATTCAGAGCTGATACAACCGAGTTCCCTAAGTCAAAGGTTGATCTCATGGATGTATCACCTAAGATGGTATTCTCAGTTGCTACATCGATGATCCCATTCCTTCAGAACGATGATGCTAACCGTGCCCTCATGGGATCAAACATGCAGCGTCAGGCCGTTCCGCTTCTGACCACAGAGGCTCCTGTAGTTGGTACAGGTATTGAGACAAAGGCCGCAGTTGACTCAGGTGTCTGCGTAGTTGCAAAGGCAGACGGAGAGGTATTATCTTCAGAGTCAAACCGCATTATCATAAAAGAGACTGACGGAAACAAGAGAGAGTATATCCTTACAAAGTTCTCTCGTTCTAACCAGTCAAACTGCTACAACCAGAGACCTATCGTATTTAAGGGAGACAAGGTTAAGGCAGGTGATGTTATCGCAGACGGTCCTTCAACAAGTCAGGGAGAGCTTGCTCTTGGAAAGAACCCACTTATCGGATTCATGACATGGGAAGGATACAACTACGAGGATGCCGTTCTTCTTTCAGAGCGTCTCGTAGAGTATGATGTGTATACATCAGTTCATATCGAGGAATATGAGGTAGAGTCACGTGATACAAAGCTCGGACCTGAGGAGATTACACGTGATGTCCCTGGTGTCGGCGACGACGCACTCAAGGACCTTGATGAGAGAGGTATCATCCGTGTAGGTGCAGAGGTTCGTGCCGGTGATATCCTTGTAGGAAAGGTTACACCAAAGGGTGAGACAGAGCTTACAGCAGAGGAGAGACTTCTTCGTGCCATCTTCGGTGAGAAGGCAAGAGAGGTAAGAGATACATCACTGAAGGTTCCACACGGAGCATTCGGTATTGTTATAGATGCAAAGGTATTTACACGTGCTGATGGAGACGATCTTCCGGCAGGCGTAGACAAGAAGGTCAGAGTATATATAGCACAGAAGAGAAAGATCCAGGTCGGAGATAAGATGGCTGGTCGTCATGGTAACAAGGGTGTAGTTTCACGAGTGCTCCCTGTTGAGGATATGCCATTCCTTCCAAACGGACGTCCTCTTGATATCGTGCTTAACCCACTGGGCGTTCCTTCACGAATGAACATCGGACAGGTCCTCGAGATCCATCTCGGACTTGCTTCACAGGTTCTTGGATTCAAGGTATCCACTCCTGTATTCAATGGTGCTACAGAGTTTGACATCATGGATACACTGGAGATGGCCAATGACTATGCAAATGGTACATGGGAAGACTTCGAGGCTAAGTACAAGGATACAGTAAAGCCTGAGGTTATGGATTACCTCTACACGAACAGAGACCACAGAGCAGAGTGGAAGGGCGTGCCTATCAACAGAACAGGTAAGGTTCAGCTCCGTGATGGTAGAACAGGTGAGAACTTTGATGCCCCTGTAACTATCGGTTACATGCATTACCTCAAGCTGCACCATCTGGTTGATGATAAGATCCATGCTCGTTCAACCGGTCCGTACTCACTGGTAACACAGCAGCCACTGGGTGGTAAAGCTCAGTTTGGTGGACAGCGTTTCGGAGAGATGGAGGTTTGGGCTCTTGAGGCTTATGGTGCTTCATACACACTGCAGGAGATTCTGACAGTTAAGTCTGATGATGTTGTAGGACGTGTTAAGACATATGAGGCTATTATCAAGGGCGACAATATACCAGCACCTGGTGTGCCTGAGTCATTCAAGGTACTTCTCAAGGAGTTCCAGGCTCTCGGACTTGATGTAAGAGTCGTAAGAGAGGAAGAGGACGAGGAAGGCAACAAGAAGATGGTTGAAGTTGATCTCAGCGAGACCATGGAAGCTTATGATTACAACACAAGTATCAAGAGACTTCTCAGCGACAGATCATCAGACAGAGACGATGATATGGATGAGAGCGATGCACCTGAGGTGTTCAGAGGCGATGACGCAGATGAGCTTCAGGCAAGCGGATTCTCAGAGGTTGATGAGAACGACGATATAAGTGATATGGAAGACCTCGGCGATTCAGATTATATGGATAATAATGAGGAAGAATAAGAAAGGAGCTTTGTAAGATGCCAGAATACAATGTAGACAATGCAGAACAGGAAAAGTCATTGAACTTTGACGCAATAAAAATCGGACTTGCATCTCCTGAAAAGATAAGAGAATGGTCACATGGTGAGGTAAAGCGCCCTGAGACTATCAACTATAGAACACTTAAGCCTGAGAAGGACGGTCTGTTCTGTGAGAGAATATTTGGGCCACAGAAGGACTGGGAGTGTAATTGTGGTAAGTACAAGAAGATCAGATTCAAGGGAATCGTGTGTGATAAGTGTGGAGTTGAGGTAACAAAGTCCAACGTTCGTAGAGAGCGTATGGGACATATTGAGCTCGCTGCTCCTGTATCACATATATGGTACTTCAAGGGAATCCCTAGCCGTATGGGACTGATCCTTGATATATCACCAAGAGTGCTTGAGAAGGTACTGTACTTCTCATCATATATAGTAACAGATCCAAAGGATACTCCGCTTGCTTACAAGCAGATCCTCAACGAGCAGGAGTTCAGAGAGGCAGAGAAGGAGTATGGTTACGGTTCATTCGTTGCAGAGATGGGCGCAGAGGCTATACAGAAGCTTCTCAAGGCAATAGACCTTGATGCCGAGAGCGCAGAGCTTAAGAAAGAGCTTGAGACATGCAGCGGCCAGAAGCGTACAAGGATCATCAAGAGACTTGAGGTAATGGAGGCATTCAGAACATCAGAGAACAGACCTGAGTGGATGATCATGAATGTAATACCTGTTATCCCACCAGATATCAGACCTATGGTACAGCTTGAAGGTGGAAGATTTGCAACATCAGACCTCAACGATCTGTACAGAAGAATTATCAACAGAAATAATCGTCTCCGCAGACTCCTTGATCTCGGTGCTCCTGAGATCATCGTGAGAAATGAGAAGAGAATGCTTCAGGAGGCAGTTGATGCACTTATAGATAACGGTAGACGTGGACGTGCGGTAACAGGCCCTGGTAACAGAGCACTGAAGTCACTTTCAGAGATGCTGAAAGGTAAGCAGGGACGTTTCCGTCAGAACCTTCTTGGTAAGCGAGTTGACTACTCAGGACGTTCAGTTATCGTAGTTGGACCAGAGCTTAAGATTTACCAGTGCGGTCTCCCTAAGGAGATGGCTATCGAGCTGTTCAAGCCATTTGTTATGAAGGAGCTTACAGCTACAGGTAAGGCAAACAATATCAAGCAGGCAAAGAAGATGGTAGAGAAGCTTGAGCCACAGGTTTGGGACATTCTTGAGGATGTCATCAAGGAGCATCCGGTTATGCTTAACCGTGCCCCTACACTTCACAGACTTGGAATCCAGGCATTTGAGCCAGTGCTTGTAGGCGGTAAGGCTATAAAGCTTCACCCACTCGTATGTACAGCCTTCAATGCCGATTTCGATGGAGACCAGATGGCTGTCCATCTTCCACTTACAGTAGAGGCACAGGCTGAGTGTAGATTCCTTCTGCTTTCACCTAACAACCTGCTGAAGCCATCAGATGGTGCGCCTGTTGCCGTTCCTTCACAGGATATGGTACTTGGTATCTACTATCTGACAATGGAAAAGGAAGGCGAGATCGGAGAGGGAAGATATTTTAAGTCCAAGAATGAGGCAATACTTGCATATGAGAATGGTGGAATTACACTTCACACCAAGATCCATGTAAGAAGAACCGGTGAGTTCGAGGGCGAGGAAGTTACAGGTGTTATCGATACAACACTTGGAAAGCTTCTCTTCAATGAGATCATTCCACAGGATCTCGGATATGTAGACAGAACTGTTCGTGAGAACGCTCTGAAGCTTGAGATAGATTTCCATGTAGGAAAGAAGCAGCTCAAGCCAATCCTTGACAAGTGTATCAATACACACGGTGCAACAAAGACTGCAGAGGTTCTTGATGATGTCAAGGCAATAGGATATAAGTATTCAACAAGAAGTGCTATATCAGTATCTATTTCAGATATGAAGGTGCCTGATGAGAAGAAGGATATCCTTGAGGATGCACAGAAGCTCGTTGACCAAATCACCAAGAAGTTCAGACGTGGTCTTGTATCAGACGAGGAGAGATATCAGGCAGTAGTTAAGATCTGGGAGAAGGCAGATAAGCATCTGCAGGATCTCCTGTTCGCAGGTCTTGATAAATATAACAATATATTCATGATGGCTGATTCTGGAGCCCGTGGTTCTAATCAGCAGATCAAGCAGCTTGCAGGTATGCGAGGACTGATGGCAGATACAACAGGTAAGACCATTGAGCTCCCAATCAAGTCTAACTTCCGAGAGGGACTTGACGTTCTGGAGTATTTCATTTCAGCGCATGGTGCTCGTAAGGGTCTGTCAGATACAGCTCTTCGTACAGCCGATTCAGGATACCTGACAAGACGACTTGTAGATGTATCACAGGATCTTATAATCAGAGAGCCTGATTGTAGTATAGGAAGAGATTCAATTCCGGGTATGGTCATTGAGGCCTTCAGAGAGGGCAAGGAAATGATCGAGGAGTTTCAGGAGAGAATCACAGGACGTTACCTTGCAGAGTCTGTATATGATGCAGAGGGCAACATGCTTGTCAAGATAAATCATATGGTAACTCCTAAGAGAGCTGAGCTCATTGTTAAGAAGGGTGTCGATGCCAACGGCGTTCCATTCACCGTTAAGGATGACGATGGAAACGAAGTTGTAAGATCAGATGCAAAGCTTAAGATCAGAACAGTCCTCACATGTAAGTCACACCTCGGTGTGTGTGCAAAGTGCTACGGTGCGAACATGGCAACAGGAATGCCTGTACAGGTTGGTGAGTCAGTTGGAATTATCGCTGCACAGTCAATCGGTGAGCCTGGTACACAGCTTACAATGAGAACATTCCATACAGGTGGTGTTGCCGGTGGCGATATCACACAGGGTCTTCCAAGAGTTGAGGAGCTTTTCGAGGCCAGAAAGCCAAAGGGACTTGCGATCATTGCAGAGTTTGGCGGAAAGGTACAGCTCCGTGACAACAAGAAGAAGAGAGAGGTTGTCATAACAAACGATGAGACAGGTGAGTCAAAGGCATATCTTATTCCTTATGGTTCACGTATCAGAGTTCTTGATGATCAGGTACTTGAGGCTGGTGATGAGCTTACAGAGGGATCAGTTAATCCACATGATATCCTTAAGATAAAGGGTGTTCGTGCAGTTCAGGATTACATGCTCCGTGAGGTTCAGAAGGTTTACAGACTTCAGGGTGTTGATATCAATGATAAGCACATTGAGATCATCGTAAGACAGATGCTTAAGAAGATCATAATTGATGAGCCGGGAGATTCAGATTATCTTCCAGGAACACAGGCAGATCTGCTTGAGTTTGAAGATACAAATGAGAAGCTTATCGCAGAGGGCAAGGAGCCTGCAACTGGAACACAGATAATGCTTGGTATAACAAAGGCATCACTTGCAACTGATTCATTTATGTCGGCTGCATCATTCCAGGAGACAACAAAGGTTCTTACAGATGCTGCGATCAAGAGTAAGGTTGATCCACTTATCGGACTTAAGGAAAACGTTATCATCGGAAAGCTTATACCTGCTGGTACAGGAATGAAGAGATATCGTTCAGTAAAGCTTGACACTGATATGGAAGAGCTTAACTTCTTTGATGAAGATGAGGATACAGATGATTACGAAGAGTTAGAGAATGTAAATTCAGAGGAGATCGTATTTGAGACCCTCGATACAGCCGGAGATGCTGACGAAGAGTAATCACTCATTTGCTTGGATGTATATAAAAAAGTAGTGGCTGCGAAGCTGCTCGACATGAAGGATATAAGGGGAATCCGGGATATGTCAATTTCTCATAAAGGTATTCAGATATACCTGTGAGAAATAGGATATGCCGGATTTCTTTTTGGAAATATTTAGTAAGAAAGAAATGGAATAATATGGCTGCTGTAAAGAAAATCAATAAAGAAGGTATATTAGAAGCGGCGTATAACCTTGCCAGAAGAGAAGGAATTGCCGCAATAACAGCAAGAAAACTGGCAAAAGAGATTTCCTGTTCAACACAACCAATATATGAGAATTTTGTTGATATGGGAGCTGTTATAGAGATTACAACAGAGCGTATAAATGAGGTTTACGGTTCCCTGAAGACAAGTCTGTGTAAGAAAGAGAATGCGGATTATGTCAGCCAGACCACTATTGTCTGTGAGTTTGCAGACAGTGAGAGGGTGTTGTTCAGACAGCTCGTTGCAGACAATGACTCGGGACATGGACTGTTTAAGGATACCAGGACAGAGAAGATGTTAGTTGAGACACTTCACTGTGATGAGATTGTTGCAGATCAGATAAATGAGGAAATGCACAAATATATAATGGGACAGGCGTTTCTTGTAAATGAAGGTTATACAGAATTTGATCAAGCCAGACTGGCAATGGAAACAGAGAGAGTCTTTGAGTTCGTTAAGAAAATATTTGTCAAATAAATGCTTGACAGAGAAAATACTCGACTATATAATGATAAAGCATGCGTAAAAACATGCTTTATCATTTTTAATTTATATACAGGAGGTGAAAACATGCCAACATTTAACCAGTTAGTTAGAAAAGGAAGACAGACAGTAGAGAAGAAGTCAACTGCACCAGCTCTTCAGAGAAGTTTCAACTCACTCAAGAAGAAGCCAGTAGAGACAAGCTCACCACAGAAGAGAGGAGTTTGTACAGCAGTTAAGACAGCTACTCCTAAGAAGCCTAACTCAGCTCTGAGAAAGATCGCCAGAGTTCGTTTATCAAACGGTATCGAAGTTACAAGTTATATTCCAGGTGAAGGTCACAACCTTCAGGAGCATAGCGTAGTTCTTATCCGTGGTGGTAGAGTAAAGGACTTACCTGGTACAAGATACCATATCATCAGAGGTACTCTTGATA
>ENA-OZKW01000309-OZKW01000309.1-human-gut-metagenome-genome-assembly--contig:-NODE-309-length-14133-cov-8.077213_pt1 | contig 14133 bp, 9 predicted proteins | sample MGYA00244833_ERZ653778 | MGnify/ENA primary metagenome ERZ653778 (study PRJEB26926, sample SAMN06165284) | human gut metagenome | biome: ENVO:00009003; feature: ENVO:2100002; material: ENVO:00002003... | reverse complement strand
CCTCTAAGTGATAAAATATAACACTGTAATTCAAAAAAATAAAACTATATATTGACATTTTTCTCTTAAAATGGTAAAATGTGAGTGCAAATAAAATAAGCCCCTCAGCTTATCAACGACGGCAATCGCTGATAAGCGTGCGCCCCGAGTATTGTCCGTACTCAGAACTTGAGAAGCTAAACATGCGTATTGCTTAATTCTATACGCTTTTAGATATTTTGTCAAGACCTGTACTATTTATCCGGTGGTGCAGGTCTTACTTTTTTTGTTTCGCACCTTGACAATTTAATAGAGTAGTTGAGAGGGGATAATCACATAGAACCTAACGAGCTTGCATTAACTCTCACCCTAAAAAGCTGAGATGCAAACCGGCACTTATTGTTAGGTGTATTATAAGTGCTGATACCTATGTGTGATACATACATCGTACTCACGCCAAAAGGCAGGAACTGACTCTCAACGCTATCCTCGTTAATAATAAATACAGCAAAGCGATTTAAGTAGTTTTGCTTAACTATTTAAATCACTTTACTTTTGGCTGGGCTGGCGGGATTCGAACCCACGGGTGACGGAGTCAAAGTCCGTTGCCTTACCGCTTGGCGACAGCCCACCGTTTAAACCCAACTCGTGGTTTTTAAATCAAAAGCCGCACAAAAGTAAAATGTGCGGCTTTATGGTGACCCATCGGAGATTCGAACTCCGGACACCTTGATTAAAAGTCAAGTGCTCTGCCAACTGAGCTAATGAGTCAAATGGGGTGGAATGACGGATTCGAACCGTCGGTCTCCAGTGCCACAAACTGGCGCGTTAACCAACTACGCTAATCCCACCATGTGGCGCGGCAAAAGGGACTCGAACCCCTGACCTACTGCTTAGAAGGCAGTTGCTCTATCCAGCTGAGCTATTGCCGCATACTTAACTTAAAAATTTGTTTTTCCCTTAAGTCAGCTTCATTATTATACATCAGCAAACTCCATTTGTCAACACTTTTTTTAATTTTTTATAATTATTTTCCTGTTTTAATTTGATGATGAAGTTAATGATATAGGCATTTTAACACATTGCAGATAATAATGTCAATATCACTTGGTATTAATATCGAAATGTTGTTATCAATTAAGTTATCTTAATCAGTCCCTTTATTATGAACCATTCTTTGCGCAAGTGCAATGTTTCTGTATTCGGGTTCGTAACTTACTTCTCTTATAAGTTTAATAAAAGGAGGAAGTTTGTAAGGCTGATCTTCTGACAGCAATTCTATCTCAAGCGTTGCTCTGTCATTCCAAAACGGATATACATCAAGTTCAAAATATTCGTCATCATACACTATGCAATATCTGTCCTTTGAAATAATACCCGTTATACATTCTTTTCTTGAAAGATAATTATTGTATTCGGCTTGTGTCAAATAAGATTCTTTTTCTATCCTTTTCAAATCATTAATCTTGATTTTTACCGTTTTAATATATACTGCGTCTTTGCCGTAACCACGCTTCCGTATTCTGAACATTCCTTCCTCGGGAGTGTTTAAATATGCCTGAGTAATCGCAACCTTTCTGCAAGCAGTCATATTATTAAGATAATCAATATCAGGGTATTCTATCAAAAACTTACGCTCAATTTCAAGAGGTTCCGGAACACCGATGAACCCTAATACTTCTTTAAGCAAATTATCGAGCCTTTTATTAAAATCACTGTTATTTGGTATAACTCGCAGGTGTGATGTGCCTGTCCATATAGAAAGTAATTTTTCGTCAAGTTCCTTGGCGAGCTTTACATCTTCTTTTCTGACAGAATTGCAGTTCTTAATGTAAGTGTTTTCATCTGTACAAGCAACACTTTTTAAATGAAATACAGCATCATACGAATTTCTTAATACATCTTCATTTTTATTACTTATTGAAATATATTTTTTAAATTCGGCATCGGTAACATATGCTTTGCTGTCAAGCAATCCTCTGTCAAATAAAATTACAGCCTTTTCCCCATTGTATGCCTTAGCTTTCTCTTCGAGAGAATTTTCTTCTTTTAATTGAGTTTCAAAAAGTTGTTTATGGAACTCATATACACCAAGTTTTTGCGGAGTAATGCCGTTGCTCAATAAATTACTTGCAATTTCTTCTAATATAAAAACTTTTATATTTAACTTTTCAAGTTCATCTTTCAAAAAATTCAAAGCAGTTGTTTTACCGCCACATGGACCGCCAGTCAAAACTATTTTAATTACCTCTGCCATAAATTCACCTCATTTAATTTATTATAACCTTTGAAATATTTATTATTATTCTGTATTTGAAAAAAGGCGATTGCTAAATTAATCTGCAATCGCCTTTTTAATATTACTTACTTCGTTTTTTACCGAAAATTATTGTTCCTGCAAAACCTGCTGCACATAAACCGACAAGCACACCTAAGAAAGTGAGATTATCACCTGTTTTTAAGGTAATAGGCTCAACATACTGTGTTTTATAAAGCGTTTTTTCCTGAACAACGGTTTTAACTGTAGGAGTAGGCTGTACAGTTGTCGGTTGCGGTTGTGGCTCTGTTTCTGATATTTTGTCAAACAAATAAACATAAACAACATCTTCAATTCCAGATACAATTTCAGTCGGTTCAACATCCCACTTGCCGTTTTCATAACCGTAATTTGCTGTCATACCTGTTGGAATATTGATTTTGGCAGTACCGTTGACATTCCACTTACCCTCTTTGTCAAGCAAAGTTACATAGTATGAAATATCATTTGCACTCTTATCTTCCCAAGTACCGTTTACTACTTTAAAGGTAATTTTCTTTTGATATTTGTCGGGTATTCCGTCAGGCTTTTCTCCGTTGCCTATCTTATCTACTTCCCATATTGCCGTGAAGATATAGGCTACATCGTCTTTGCCTTTCTGCTTATCCCAACCCATAAATACATAATTTGTTCTCGTTGGATCTTCGAGTTTTATATTCTTTTCAAGAACAAATATTGCGACATCATCACCCGAATAGGTTTTGTTATCGTGAACCCATACACCGCCGTTCGGCTTTACCTGTATTTTCTTTCCGTACTCTACTACCTGTGTAGCAGGTGTTGGTTTATCGTTTTCGTTTGGTTCTTTGTAATCAACTTTCGGGTCGGTTTTCTTTGTAAAAGTATAAGTGTAAGTTTCCGCATTTGTTCCCTTTACAGGCGACTTTGGTTCAATGTCCCACTTACCGTTTTCATAACCGTAATTTGCTGTCATACCTGTTGGAATATTGATTCTTGCAGTACCGTTGACATTCCACTTACCCTCTTTGTCAAGCAAAGTTACATAGTATGAAATATCATTTGCACTCTTATCTTCCCAAGTACCGTTTACCACTTTAAAGGTAATTTTCTTTTGATATTTATCGGGGATTCCGTCAGGCTTTTCTCCGTCACCTATCTTATCTACTTCCCATATTGCTGTCAATTTATATTTTCTGTCAATTGAATCTGTAATTTGTTGGCTGTTGCTATAAGTGCTTTCACCGCACTTCCAGCCGTCAAATACATACTCATACTTAGTTGGTTTATTATCAATTGTTTTTACGAATTCACCCTCACGGTAAACAAATTTTGTATCACCGTTGAGTGTACCACCATCAAGATTATAAACTACAGAGTAATATTTTATCTCTATGCTGTTATCATCACTGTCAACGGTAAGAACCGCATTATCAATCTGTTTATAATCATTACCGCCTTTTAAAAACACTTTATAATTGCCTTTAGCAAGTTCTGCAGTATAACCGTTATCACCGCTCTGCAAGACAATGTAATCACTGTCAGACTTTACGGCAACCTCGTACGGTTTACCGAATATGCTTTCGGTATCCGCTACAGTATCATCAAGTTTGAAAACCACACTTGATGTATAGCAGTCCTTTGTTGTGTCTTTTACATAGGCGTATGCAGTTTTAGTTGTATCGTCCTCGTCAATATAACTGCCCCGTACCTCTATGGTATATTCAGTAGAGGGAGTAAGACTGCTAAAAGTTATTTTGCCGTCAATTACTTCACCCTTAACACCCTCAAGATAATATTCGCATCTGTCATCAAGATTTGTAAGAGTGAGTGTTGTTGCAGTTGTGGAAGTGTTAGGTTTTTTAAATACTATTACGGTTGTAGTCGAACTGTTTTCCGAGTTTTTATGGAATTTGCAGTTCTTCTTTTGAAGATTAATTTTAATTACACCTTCACCGGCTTTTAAACCGGTTATTGAGTAACCGCTTTCTGACTTGCTTAAACTTATGCAATCGCTGCCGGAAATTATTGTTCCCTGACTTACATAACAGGCAGGACATACAACATGAACAACCGAGCTTTGACCTAAGAGGTTAAGAATATCAACGCTCTCACCCTCAAACACACCAAACACTGCGTTTGCCATATCTTTTGACAGGTCATAATTTTTGAAATCGTCATCATACGATGCTGTCGCAATGATATTTCCGTCAGAATCCTTTACTGTTACAGAAATGCCGCCTTTTAATTTTTCAGCGTTAACAGATGCACCGTAAACTGCCGCATAAGCAAAGCCTTTGTGCGAATAGCTGCGGTTATAAGATCTGCCGCTCATATTATCAGATGCGAACAAGCCTTTATCCGAATTGTAAATTTCAATTTCGCTTTTTGTGCCACGCACCACAGCCATATCGTGCTTGTCAAATACATACAGATAAGTGCCAAGCTTATTTTTCCATTCGTAAGTCAGCTCTTGAGGATTACCGTCGTAATTGCTTACTTTTGCCATTAAAAGCTCACTTGAACGAAGATCTTTACTGTCGCCCCTCATAAATCCGACAATTTCTACTGTCGGATTTGCACCGTCAAGCGCAAGTACGGCCGAGGGAACACCCACCGCACCCAAAATTGTTGCTGCCAATATAAAGCAGAAAACTCTCTGCAATGCTGACAACAACGTTTTTTTGTGTTTTTTTAACATTGCCATATATTACCTCCATGCAAATGATTATATGCAGAAGACAGGCAAATAATACACGGCAAAACAAAAAGGGAAAGCTAAACTTCCCCTTGTCCTAAAAAATTCCGTATTTAGTTTTTAATCGCTGCAATTTACTTCCGATTGGTTTTGTAAGCAGCAACAGGAATATTACATTTGAAACCATATAAACAACGGTAAACGGTGCTGCGGTTGTAATGCTTGCCACAAATCTTGCTATATTAAATGTGCCGTCAGCCCAGAGAGTTGTCCATACATCCATTATAAAAGAAAATACTATGCCCGATAGAGCACCGTAAATAATAAGCAACACCTTACTCTCAACAAGTTTTTTAGCAAGCAAGCCCGCCAAAAATCCGATAAGTCCCCACGCAAGCATTTGAAACGGAGTCCACGGTCCTTGTCCAAAATAGAAATTTGAAACCACAGCAGAAAAAGATCCTGTAATAAAACCTGCTTCACTGCCAAGATAAATAGCGGTAATAATTACAATTGCAGTAACGGGCTTAAAAAACGGAATGGGAGCAAATACAAACCTGCCCGCTACCGACAATGCCGTCATAACAGCTATTATAACAATTCTGCGTGCATCGTTTTTACCTTTTTCAAAAGAAATAAAAAACGGAATACAGGCAACCACCGACAAAGCAAGCGATATAAAGGCATATTTGCGGTCGCCGAAGAAAAACACTCCGCAAAGTACAATAAGCGGTGCAACCACAAAAACACATAAGTATTTTATTATCTTTTTAGCAGTCATTTTACTCCTCCTTAACAGCGGAAATCAACTCTTCCGTTGTTATAATGCCGTCTTTTATACCTCGTGAAATTTTATTTGCAGAAGTCGTATAAAATCGTTTTCCGCAATAAAATTCGTGCGGTTCAAGTCTTTTTGAAAGAGTACCGTTAAAAAGCATTGCGCATACGGTGGAAACTTCAGCCGAAAAATCAAGGTCATGTGTAACAAGTAATATTGTAATTTGGTTGTCGGAAAGTTCTTTTAAAGTTTTTGCAAGTTCTGCTTTTGAAAAACTGTCACAACCCTTTGTCGGTTCGTCAAGCAATAATATTTTCGGTTCGAGAAGTAAAAGTTTTACAAAACCTGCACGCTGAATTTCACCTCCGCTAAGGTCATACGGATGGTGATTTAAAAGATGGTGTACATTAAACTTTTCTGACAATTTATTTATTTTTTCCAAATCCCCGCTCACGCTTTTAAAGTCTTCAAGCAAGCTGTCTTTAACAAATAACAATTGTGGATTTTGAGGCATAGTAGCTGTTTTTTCATTTAGTTTTACCTTGCCTCTGTACGGCTTAAGCCTTGCTCCTATTACGGAAAGCAAAGTTGATTTTCCGCTGCCGTTTGCACCGACAACCGAAAAAATCTCTCCTCTGTTTACCGATAAATTAAGACCGAGGAGCACATCATCAGACTTTTTATCATATCTGAAATATACATTTTTAACCGATAATATTTCATCGTCGGAATTATTATTCTGCAATGTATGTTCTGTAAAAGAATTATTTTTGCTATATTTTGCAAAAAGTTCTCTGCCTTCTTTGACCGTAACGGGGCATTGCGATTTACAATCCGTTACGGAATAAAGCCGTGCAGGCACGGGCAAAGCGAGCGTCATAGGATGATTTTTTGAAATTTTGCTAAGAGCGTTGCAAGTATCTTTAGGTGCGGTATCGGTAATTATTTTTCCTCGCTCCATAACAATAATTCTGTCCGCAACGGGAAACAGTTTTTCAAGTCTGTGTTCGGTAATAATTACAGTAATACCCAAGTCTTTATTAAGTTTGTCAAGAATTGTAAAAAAGTTTTCTGCCGATACAGGGTCAAGCTGACTTGCGGGTTCGTCAAGAATCAATACATCAGGCTCGGCAACAGATGCCGCCGCAAGATTAAGAATTTGCATCTGACCGCCCGAAAGTGAGTTTGTCTTTTGTTCTATTATTTTTGAAAGTCCAAAGTAAGTAGCCGTTTCACTTATTTTAATATTTATTTCTTCACTCGACATTCCCATATTCTCAAGCGTAAAGGCAAGTTCATGGAGTACGGTATCGGTTACTGTTTGATTTTCGGGATTTTGCGAAACATAGCCTATTTTAAAAGCCGTATCTTCTTCACTGCATTTTTCAATATTTTCGGAACAGAAAAATATTTCTCCCGTTTTTGTGCCGTGAGGAGCTGCCTGCGGCTTTAAAAGTCTTAGCAGTGTTGTTTTTCCGCAGCCGGACTGACCGCAGATAACACAAAACTCTCCTCTTTTCACAGTGAAATTCACATTATCCAAAGCCTTTTCCTGCATCTGCGGATAAGTAAAACTTAAATTTTTGACAGAGAAAATTTCCATACAAGCTCCTCCTTTAACTCAATGATAAACGGCATAAATGACAGTACACCGAAAGCCGACATTCCGAGTACGAATAATATTGTAATATCACACATCTCGATATGCGGATATATAAGAAAATCAAGTTGACCTGTCGCTAAAGCAAACAGCACTGTAGTCAACATTCCCAGAGAAAGTACAGTAAAAACCGTATCTGCTTTTGTAAAAGGAAAGCGGCAGTAAAAACTGCGCTTTTTCACTCCGTATCCTCTTGCGCTCATTGAATCGGCAGTTTGAACCGAACCCTCAAGCATTACGGAAACCGAAGCAGAAAATGCACCTATGTATTGTTTAAATTTATTTTTACCGCAAAAATCGGATTGAGCCGCCAATGTGCGCTTAAACACAAGAATAAATTTAGGCACAAAATGAAGTACCATCGAAAACAATAATGCAAGTCTTGGTAAAAATCTTCCGAAAATATATATAAGTTTTTCGGAATCAAACACGCTGTTGAATACCGAAAACCAAAGTATTACGCTCAAAAGCATCAGCCCGAGCACCGCACCGTAAACTATAGCCTCAAGCGTAATAGGAATATCATTTATAAAAATAAGCGGTGTTACTCCCTTGTGTGAGAAAAGCGGATTGGTTATTGTTACAAGTAAAAAAATCAGCACATAACCAAAAAAGGATTTTAAAAATAATTTAAAACCCTTTTGTAATACAGAATAAGCCGCCGCTCCGAAAAGCGACAGCAGTAAAATTATATAATTCCATGTAAACATTGATACCAACAGCACAGATACAAAATATATAAGCTGTGCCAGCGGATTAAAGGAATTAAATCTTAGCATTATTCTTCTCCTGTAAATTCGTTTCCGATATCTGCGCCCAAATCGCAGGTATATAAGAATTTAATTGTATCTCCGTCATGCAAATCATAAGAATTGCAGCCTACCGACGGAAAAACATCATTTACGCAGTATTCCCAGCCCGAAAGCTGACCGCAAGAAAATTCATAAAGATTTGCAATACCTTCGATATAAATATCTGCGTCCGTTCCCTCGTATTCATATTGAATTTTATTCTGACGGCAGGCTTCACTAAGCGCATCATATGCGGTAGCATTTTCGTCAAGAGTAATCTTTGTAGGCTTGAGAATTACGCCGTCACTCGGAACATAGCTTTCAAGACCGCTTTCAAGCTGATCCATATTATTTAGAATGGTTGAGCAGTTGATTGAAAAAGTAACCTCCATTCCCTCTTTTTGAGATGAAGATGAATAGTAGTCATCGGGAGTCTGAACCGAACAGCCGCATAGCACGGCAGTAATTATCAATACAAGTAATAAAAGTTTTAATTTCATTATTTGTCACCTTTTCTTTTGCCGAATAATCTGAACGGCTCACCGTCTTTTTTCAGCACTGTTAATCTTATAATTAAAAGCACAGCCGCTACTGCCACAAGTCCGATAAGAGAAACATAGAAAATAAAATTATTGTCGTCATCCGAATTTGCCGCCGCTACGGAATCCGGAGTAGATGCAAGCGTAAAAGGCTCGTAATTGTCATCGGCCAAAGCCATTACCTGATCATCATAATTTTCCGCATTATTGGATTCGGGATTTACAGTTGTTTCCTGCTGTTCTTCATCAACTTGCGAATTATGTTTTTCTGTAATATCACCTGTATTTACAGAATTATTTTTATTGTTGCTGTCTATATTAACCTCAGAACTGTCTGTGTTTGAATTTTCAGTGTTCTGTCGGGAATTTTCGCTATTAGAATTATTTTTCTTTGTATCGTCAAATTCAAAAATCTCGGTATTGCCCTTTGACATATATTTATATAAATCAACAAGTGAGTTTAATGCCTGATAACACGCAATATTATTCGATTTTCCGTTTTCAATATGAGAAAAACCGCCGTCAGAATTTTTGAAAGTCATGAGATTGTCAACAAGAGTGTTGCCGTTTTTAATAAATCTTGAATCCGACTGCACATCTATATCGAGTGCAACAAGCGCAGAAATAACTTGGGAAACACTCTCGGAATTTACTGTGCCGAAAGAAGAATATCCGCCTTTTTCATTTTGTTTTTTAGATAAAACATCAAGTGCTCTGTCAATAGATTCTTTTACCGTACTGTCAGATTTATAAGGAGCAAGTGCCTGTAAGCACATTGCGGTAACATCGGTATCGGCAGACTTTCCCATAAGTGTAAAACCGCCGTCCGAAAGCTGTAAGCCTATAATTTTTTTAATAAAATATTCTCTGTCATATTTTGCGTCACTCGGAACTTTTGCATTTGCACAGTCGAGTGACAGCAAGGCATAAACATATGCATTTATACCTTGCTTGTTCACATTTTCACTGTTATAAACTCCGTCACTGAGCAAATTTTTGCCGTTGATATTTTCAGGATTAAGTCCGCAGGCATAAAGTGCAAGTGAGGTACGCTGAAAATCTGTAGCTTTGCTTTTTGATTTATATAACTTTTCGGCAGATTTTATCATAGAACTTTGTACAGCAGTTACATCTGTACCGTATTTTGACAAAGAAATAATATACCACTGTGTTTCAGAATTATCTGTGGTTTCAGAAAGTTTTTGTACAAACGAAGCTGTATCGTCAGCCTTTAAAATTGCCGATTTATACGAGATAATTCCGTCTATAGTTTTTGAAATATCTTCTTTTGTGTAGTTTTCAGCCGCATTTACTGTTACCGATAAAGATAACATTACTGCGCATATAAGTAAAGCTGTCAGTTTTTTCAGCATAATTATCATTCCTTATTAGAATTATTCTGTTTCACCCGAAAGAATTGTCTGAAGTGCTGTAACATCATTTACATCAACTTTTCCGTCTTTGTTTACATCAGCAATTCTTTTCTGCTCATCTGTAAGAACAGTATCGACGCAAAGGCTTGTCTGAATAAGTGTTACATCGTTAATATCAACCTCACCGTCAAGGTTTACATCGTTAATAATCTTTGTATCTACAAATACTGTGTAATCATCAGCGTATCTGAGAACGGCAGGAGCACCGCTGTAACCGTACTTTTCTACCTGTAAGCTATGATCGCCGAATGTGAGCTGATTCTCATCAATTACAACTACGCCATTGTAATCTGTTGTGTATTCTTTTCCGTCAAAATATACTGTCATATTGTCGATAGGAAGAACAGCGTCACCGAAAGTAGCCTTTGCTGTAAATGTAATTTTACCTTCGCTTGTAAGCAATGAAGTATCTGCAATCGGGAGGTAGCATGGATACTCACCGTAATAAAGAACTACTGTATCATTATTATTAAGTGTATAATCGCTTACTCCTACATTAGGAACTACGCTGTTTACAGCATAATACCAGCCGTCCCAGCCGCCGAATGAACCTGCTGCAATGCCGTTTACCTCTGTAATATAGCCTGCATCTGCACCTACTACTTCGATATTATCAGAAACTTCGTCTGCATATGAGATAAGCTGACCGACATTGCTGTCCTTTGCAATTTCGAATGTGTCTTTAAGGTAGCAAGCCTCCGGACCTTCAATTCTGAGATTTACATTAATTGTGTTTTCTCTTGCAATATTAACTGTAAAGTCGTCAGCATAACGAAGTACGGCAGGAGCACCGTTTGAATTTTTCTTTTCAACCTGAACACTGTGCTCACCTGATGTAAAATCAGCCTTGCTAAGTGAAATTGTACCGTTTTCATCTGTTGTATAAGTATGACCGTCAAAAGTAACTGTCATATCTGCAATAGCAACTGTGCTTACAGTCGGATTCCAGTCGCTGTCATATGTAGTTGACTCTGCATTAAAACTGATTTTGCCGTCACTGTTTAATGCCGAAGTGTCAATCTGCGGAAGAAGACAAGGAAAGTCACCGTAATAAAGAACAACTGTATCATTGTCGCTAAGTGTGTAATCACCTACGCCAACATTTGGTGAAACTGAATTTACAATATACTGCCAGCCGTCCCAGCCGCCGAATTTGCCTGCTTTTTCGCCGTTTACATCTGTTATGTAATTATTTTCGGCGCCTGTTACCGTAACATCATCAGAAAGCTTGTCTGCATACTGAATTAAGTCAGCTGCCGTGCTGCCCTGTGGAATTTCATAATTGTCATAAAGCACACAAGAATTCACACCCTCAATACGGAGTGAAACTGTAATGTCTTTTGTTTCTGCCGCAAATGCCGTAACTGCAGATGCAGAAACAAGCAAAGTAGCAAGTGAAGCAGAAATAAATTTTGCTGTTGTTTTCATAAACATTCTCCTTAAATAAAAAATAGCCCCTTAAAAGAGGCATAGCTATATAAAGGGTAATAATTTACCCAATAACTATTCTCCCACTGCCCAAGAAAGTTTTTCAAACTATGTTATGGCAGGTCTCCTGACTTACAGTCTGCATTAAAGCAGCCAAGGCGCCTTCTCGGTTTCCCAATGGCATGAGCCAAGGCTATAACTGTTTACAGTAATGGCGGTTGTGACGGACTTGCACCGTCTTCCCTATTAATTAAATGAATAAACCATAACAAATATTAAGTTCAAATTAAATTTTATAGCATAATCGGTGTTATGTCAAGTTAATGCCTGTCTTTTTCCTCTTTTGCCTTATTTTTCCGCTTTATCACAGATAAATACAGCATAAAACACAAAACACCGACAGCAAGTCCGCAAATAACTCCTACTATAAGCATAAATACAGTGTTATCTGAAAATTTGCCGTTTAATGAACCGAGTTCGTCAATACTGCTTTTTTCTGAATTTCCTGTACTTTCATTGCTTTCGGATTTATATTCCGTTGTATCCGATTTTTCATTATCATTTGATTTTTCACTGCCTTGTTTTGTAACACTTACCTTACCGCTTGAACATTGTGAAATTTCAACGCTTTCTGCCGAAGAATTAACACAGTCATAGGCTGTATATTGCAAATTACTCTGACCTTCGGCTGTTGCCTTAAATTCTAAAGTAAGTATTACCGTGTCATTATCAATATTTTTGCCGTCTTTGCAAAGGTAAGATACATTTAATGTACTTCCGTTATCATAAGCATAAGCCAGGCTGTCCGAATCGGTGCTGATTGAACGGTATTCTATTATATTTCTGTCATAAGTAAATTTTAATAATACGGCAGAAATTTTTTCGGACGATTTTGCTTTTACATCAACCTTAAAAATTCTGCCTTTATCACAATTTATATCTTCTGTTTTAAAAGTTACGCCGTTTGTATCGGCGGCAAAAACAGAAACAGCGGAGAAAATTATGAAAAGAACCGTAAACATTAATAATACAAATCTTTTCATATTTTCTCCGCTCCTTTTTAAGCGTGTTCTGCTTTATTAAAATTTTTTTGTTCGGTATCTGACCTTTGTCCCTCTTTTTTGCTCTGCACATTGTAGGAAATGCGTGTAAGCATATTTTCACTCACAAACCGTTGAGCAACTTTTGCTACTTTCATTGTAAAGCCGGGAATAATAACCATTTTGCCTTTCATAGTTTTCTCAATCGCATACTTAGCTACAAAATCCGGCGAAAGTCCGTTAAGGCAAAACTTTACATCCGCAACATTATTAAAATTAGTATTCACAGGACCGGGACAAAGCACGGAAATTTTAACATTACTGCCCTGTCGCCTCAGTTCTTCGTGAACAGCCTCTGTAAGCCTTACAACATAATTTTTTGATGCATAATAACTTGAAAAAGTCGGACCCGCCAAAAAGCCCGCTGACGAGCCTACATTAAGAATGTAGCCTTTATTTTTCTTAACCATATCCTGCAAAAAGCATTTTGTCAGAATATGCACTGCACTTATATTTGTGTGAATTAAATCAAGCTCTTTTTTCAGCGGTACATCCAAAAATCTGCCATATGCGCCAAAGCCTGCATTATTAACGAGAAAATCTATATCCTCGTCTTTTAAATGCTCATACAAATCAATAGCGTCTTGTTCCCGTGACAAATCAATGGTGATTACTCTGACATTTACATTTTTAAGTTCAGCCTTAATCTCTGTCAGCTTATCATAGTTTCTTGACGCAACTATCAAATCATACCCCATTGCAGCCAAGATTCTCGCAATTTCCTTACCAATCCCCGAACTTGCTCCTGTAATTAAAGCCTTCATATATTCACCTGCTTTTATTTATTTTTTGACACCGATGGCACAAAGCCATGTAGTGCCGTCCTTTTTATGGGTTTCAATGTCTTCAAAGCCTGCCTTTGCAAGCATTTCCCGTATCTCCTCCTCTGTCACTGTTTTTATGCCTACCTTGTCCTCTACAGCCTTCCATTTATCAGGTTCTTCGGGAGTTTTCAGCATTTCAAATACAAGCATAATCCTGCCGTTTTGCTTTAACACTCTATAAATTTCTTTTAAATCATTAAGTTTGTCCGGCCAGAAGTAATAGGTTTCTACCGCAGTTACAACATCAAAGCTGCAATCCTCAAACGGCAAAGACGAAACCGAGGCAAGTACGATTTTAACCTTATTACAGAGAATGTTTTTTCTGTTCTGTGCCTTTGAATGTTTGATACAAAGCGCAGAATAATCTATTCCGTAAACCTTGCCGTTACCGATTCTCTCTGCTATTCGTGACACGGTAAGACCGCCGCCGCAGCCAACATCAAGCACACGATAATGTCTTTCAAAATTTATATGATCAAGCGCCCAACCGGTAAGCTCGTAATGTCCTTCATTCATGGAACTAATCATTTTTTTGCCCCAAAAGCCCTTCGGCTTCTTGGCATTTTCCAACAGCTTATGATATTTCACAAGAATCTTCCTTTCCGTAAAACACATATTAACTTTATCA
>ENA-OZKW01000304-OZKW01000304.1-human-gut-metagenome-genome-assembly--contig:-NODE-304-length-14254-cov-4.212198_pt1 | contig 14254 bp, 13 predicted proteins | sample MGYA00244833_ERZ653778 | MGnify/ENA primary metagenome ERZ653778 (study PRJEB26926, sample SAMN06165284) | human gut metagenome | biome: ENVO:00009003; feature: ENVO:2100002; material: ENVO:00002003... | reverse complement strand
ACGAGATCAGCCTCGGTCTCGTGGGCTCGGAGATGTGTATAAGAGACAGTGCCCGCACTGCTCTATACGGCCTACCGGGCCAATGTCCGTGCGGGCCGTTACCGCGAGGCGTCGCGCGACATCCATCGGTATATTCTCATGAACGACTCGCTCAACCGCAATGCCCTGAGGCAGTCGGCCGGCATGATCGAGAAGGAGTTCCTGCGCGAACGGGCCGCCTTTGCCGAGTATCGGATGCGGAGCCGGCGACGCTGGGAGATGGTCATCGCCGCCATGGCGCTGCTGGCGGCCGGAGGCGCGGCCTGGGTCGTGCGGCAGCAGATGCGGCTGCAGCGCGAGCGCAGCCTCAGGCAGTTGTCGCTCGTGCGCGAGGCCCGCGCCGAATACGGCCGTCTGTCCGAGCGGCTCGAGCAGCGGCGGATCGTCGAGGACCGGCTCAAGGGGTTGGTCGCCACACGCTTCGATATCGTGGACCGGCTCGGGAAGACCTTTTACGAGCGGGAGAATACGGCTTCGCAGCAGGCCGTGATGTTCCGTCAGGTGAAGGAGCTCATCGACGGGTTTGCCGAGAGCGGCGAAATGCTGCGCGAGGTCGAGCAGATGGTCGATGCCGTGCACGACGGGGCGATGCGGCGCCTGCGACATGATTTCCCCGCCATGAAGGAGTCCGACTGCCGGCTGCTGTGTTACGTCTTCGGCGGCTTCTCGCCGCAGGTCATCAGCCTCTTCATGCGCGATAGCGTGGCCAACGTCTATGCCCGCAAGTCGCGCCTCAAGTCGCGGATCAAGGCCTCGGATGTCGCCGACCGGGAGTTCTATCTCTCGCTGTTCGGATAGCGGCGGGAAAGGAAACGTCCCATAGGAAAAGATACGGTGCGGGGACGGATATCCGCCCCCGCACCGTGTTTGTGGCCGGCAGTCTGCCGGGTTTACTTGCGGAAGATGAAGTAGACGGCCAGGATGATGCAGAGGAATCCGGCCAGGTGGTTCCAGCGCAGCGTGTCCGACTTCATGAAGACCAGCGCGAAGAGGGTGAATACCGAGAGCGAGACCACCTCCTGGATGACCTTCAGCTCCCAGATCGAGAAGGGACCTCCGAATTCGGCCGAACCGAGGCGGTTGGCCGGTACCTGGAAACAGTATTCGAACAGGGCGATGCCCCAGCTCAGGAGCACGATGGCCATCAGGCCGAAGCGCTCGAGTTTCGACTTGAATGCGATGTGGCCGTACCATGCCAGCGTCATGAAGGCGTTGGAGACGACCAGCAGCGTGACGGTAAGGAATCCGCGGAACATGATTGGATATAGGGTGTTTTTGGGTTATTTTCCGTGTGTGGTGTGTCAGGCCAGGTCGGCGTTGGTGACCTGCGTGAAGTCATCGACGATGCGGTCGGCGTCCGCCTCCGCAAGCAGCGTCTCGCGCGGCAGGGTGGTGGCCAGCGCGACGATGCGTCCGGCTCCGGCCCGGCGGGCCGCCTCGCGGAGGATCGTGAAGATCATGACGCGCGTGAGGCTGCTGCCGCGGTTGTTCAGGAAGAGCGTCTCCTCTCCGGCCCGTGCGCTGCGCCGCACCTCGAGGTAGCGGTGGATCCGCTCCCGGGCCGTCGAACTGATCGGGACGAGTCGCTGCTTGTCGCCCTTGCCGGTGACGCGGATGTAGCCCTCGCCGAAGAAGAGGTCCCGGATGCGGAGCGAGGTGAGCTCCGAGACGCGCAGGCCGCACGAGTAGAGCACCTCGAGCATCGCGGCGTCGCGGATCTCCTTGGGGGTCGTTCCGTCCACGGCGGCGATGATGCGGTCGATCTCCCCGGTCGTGAGCACGTCGGGCAGGTGCCGCCCGAACTTCGGCGTCAGAACGAATTCGGCCGGGGAACTTTCGATGCGGTCGCTGATGAGCAGGAAGTTGAAGAAGCTCTTCACGCCGCTCAGCGACCGGGCCTGCGAGGCCTTTTCCCGGCCGCGGTCGTAGAGCCATGCGACGTAGCGCTGCACCATGGGCTCCTCGACCTTCGCCGGCGGCACGTCGTACATGCGCAGGATGAAGTGAGCGAACGACCTCAGGTCGCGCATGTAGGCCTCCACGGTGTTCTGCGCCAGTCGCTTCTCGAGTTTGATGTAGGTCCGGTAGTGCCTGCCGGCCTCTTCCCATTTTTTCGTATTTTCCGCCATTCCGAGTCGGTCGAATCCGGATAAAATGTTACCTTTGTCGGTACGAAGGTACGAAATTTTACATAATATTATTCCCGATTCCTATGGATTACGTTGCGCTCAATGTCGCCTGTACGGGCGGCGAACAGGCCGAGATTCTGACGGCGGAACTGGCCGACTATGCGTTCGAGAGTTTCGAGACCGAAGGTTGTGTGCTGAAGGCCTACATCCGCCAGGACCTGCTGGCCGACTGCAAGGCGGAGATCGATGCCCTGCTGGTGCGCTACGGCGTAGAGGGCCGCTATATCTCGATCGAGACGCAGAACTGGAACGCCCTTTGGGAGAGCAATTTCCCGGCGGTGGACGTTGAGGGGCGCCTGCTCATCCGGGCGCCGTTCCATGACCCGGCTCCGGACGGAGAGCCCGAGGTGGTGGTGATGCCGAAGATGTCGTTCGGCACGGGACACCACGCCACGACGTGGCTCATGTCGCGTGCCGTGCTCGATCTGGGGGTTGCCGGCCGCACGGGCCTCGACATGGGCAGCGGTACGGGCGTGCTGGCCATCGTGGCCGCGAAGTGCGGGGCCCGGCACCTGGATGCCGTCGATATCGACGACTGGGCGGACGCCAACTGCCGGGAGAACATCGCGGCGAACGGCGTGGCCGACCGCATCGAGCCGATGCTGGGCGATGTCCGCCGCATTGCCGGCCGACGCTACGACTTCATCCTGGCCAACATCAACCGCAATATCCTCACGGCCGACATGGCAGCCTATGCCGCGGCACTCCTTCCGGGCGGGGACCTGGTGATGAGCGGTTTCCTCGCCGCCGACGTCGAAGCGATCGAGGCGGCTGCCGCCCGCGAGGGGCTGTTCCCCGTTGCGCGGGCCGAGCGCGACGGCTGGTTTCTGGTTCATGTCCGCAGGCCGCAGTGAAGAGTTACAAGGGGCGCGGCATCGTCCTGCACACGCTCAAATACGGCGATTCATCGCTGGTGGCTTATCTGCTGACCGATGTCGGCGGCCGTCGCAGCTACATGGTGCAGGGAGTCCGTTCGCGGGGCCGGGGGTCGAAATTGGCGCTCTTCCAGCCGATGTTTCCCGTCGAGTTCGAAGGGTTGGAGTCGCCTCACAGGCAGATGGACCGTTTTCGCGAGATCCGGGCGGGTTTCACGCTACAGAGCCTGCCGTTCGATGTCCGCAAATCGACCATGGCGCTCTTTATGGCCGAAGTTTTGTATCGTCTGGTGCGGGAGTGTGAGCCGAACGACCCGCTGTTCGATTTTGTCTGGGGGTCGGTCGGGGCGCTCGACGTCCTGGAGCAGGGGGTCCCGAATTTCCACCTGTGGTTCCTGGCCAACCTGAGTTGCCTGCTGGGCTACCGCCCGGGAAACGACTACGTCGAGGGATGGTGGTTCGACGTCCGCGAGGGACTCTACACCCCGCATCCCGGGGCCCATCCCGAGGTGATGACGCAACCGTCGTCGCAACTGCTCGACCGGCTGCTGCACTGCGACGTGCAGGCGCTGGGAGAACTGGCGCTCAACCGGGCGCAGCGGAGCGACTTTCTCAGCGAGATGCTTGTCTTCCTGGGCTACCACCTCGATGCGATCAACTCGGTCCAGTCGGTGCGCATACTAAAGGAGGTCTTCTGACCGTTATAGATAAAAAGGAGTGTACCATGCGAAAGATGTTGTTGTTGGCGGTTCTTGCGTTCGCTGCAACGCTGACCGCAGCGGCTCAGGAGCACCCGAGCGGCCGTTTCGAACGGCGTGACTCGACCCGTATCGCCGAGCCGTTCGTCCTGCCCGATACGATCGTCCACATGACCCCGTGGATGCCTTCCTACGACGTGATGGCCCCGATCGGGAGCAAGCCGGTGGTCTCGATGACCTCCGTGGTGCTGGCTCCCAAATCGAAGCTGCCGGCCCGGGTCTCCGTCTTCGACGCCTCGCCCCGCCAGCTGGTCCGCCATGTGACGATTTCGAACGGACAGGCCTGGAACTGGAGCCCCTATCCGGACGCCTACCTCGATGCCCGGACCCTCTCCTTTCCGATGCCCCGCTGAGCGGCCCGTCATCCTGCGGCGGCATCTCCGCCGCGATGTATAGCAGACCCGTACCCGTGTGGGTGCGGGCCTTTTCGTGTTACTCTCGGTCCCCGATTCGGCGGATGATCCGCGCCGGGACGCCTCCGACGATCGTGTCGGCCGGCACATCCTTCGTGACCACGGCGCCGGCGGCGACGATGGCGTTGTCGCCGATCGTCACCCCCTTGAGGATCGTCGCATGGGCCCCGACCCAGACGTTCCGACCGAGGACGATCGGTGCCGGGCAGGTCGTCTTCCGCCGCGCGGGGTCGATCAGGTGATCGAGCGTCGCGAAAACGACGTCGTGGCCGATCTGGCAGCCGTCTCCGATCGTCACCCCTCCGTGGTCCTGGAAGTGGCAGCAGGCGTTGATGAAGACCTCCCGGCCCAGGTGGATGTTCTTACCGAAGTCGGTGTAGAAGGGCGGGAAGACCCGCAGCGAGGGATCGACCCTGCGGCCGAACAGCTCCGAGAGCAGTGCGCGGATCTCGTCGGGGGTGTGGTATTCGGCGTTCAGGCGGCAGGTGATGCGCCGGGCCTCGTCGCTCATCTCGTTCATCAGGCGCAGCATTTCGGGCTCCTCGAAGGGTTTGCGCTGTTGTGCGTATTGCAGGAATTCGTCGAGTGTCATCTCTTCTCTTTCGGGTTTGCGGTTCTGCGGGGCCGGATCCCGCACTGTCTTTGTCGTGTGTTGCGGCGGTTGTCCGTTGTCGTGTCTCTTCTTGTCCCGCGGATCCGGCCGGCTGCGGGACGTGTTGCAAAAATACACGGAAAAACGGCTCGCCGGACTATCCCGATTCCGGATTCTGTTACCCGTATTCCGGTTCTCTGTTTCGGCCGTCGGTCCGGATCCTCCTTCCGAAGAGTCGGTTGCGGTTGTAAATTAGGTATTTTCGCGTATTGCCGCGTCGCCGGATTTTTCGACCTTTGCCGAAAATACAGCCCGCTGCCGATGAAACCTCTCCTTTCTCTGCTCCTCGCGCTGTTTGGCGCCGTCTGCTGCCTCGGAGCGCAGCTCTCGACCGATACGCTTCCCTCCCCGGCGACGATCGATTCGTTGCAGGCGCGGATCGACCGCCTCGAACGGCGGGCCGACCGCTGGGATCGCTTGCGTTCCCGCCTGCCCGAGTTTTCGGGCTATGTCCAGTTGGGATACGAATACGACGGAAATACCTCGAGTTTCCTGATCCGCCGCGCCCAGTTTGCACTGGCAGGCTCTCTTTTACCGTCACTTCATTACAACGTGCGGCTGGAGTTCGCCTCGCCGCAGATTCTCGACGCCTGCCTCGACTATCGCCCGCTGCAGGCCCTGAACCTGCGGGTCGGGGAGTTCAAGGTTCCCTTCTCGATCGAGAATACGGCCTATCCGCCGACGAAGATCGAGTTCATCCACTATCCGATGGCGCTGTTGCGGCTGATGGGATTCGCCGACCTGTGCGGGCTCTCCTCCACAGGCCGCGACATGGGCCTCGTTCTCCACGGCTCCTTCCTTCCGCGCGACGGCTACAACCTGCTGCATTACGACGTGGGTGTGCTCAACGGCGAGGGGATCAACACGTGGGACCGCAACAGCTCGAAGGATTTCGTCGCGCGCCTTTCGGTGCATCCGGTGCAGGGACTGACGCTCAGCGGTTCCTACTATTGGGGCGAATACGGCCCCGACTACCGCTGCCGCGTCCGCTACGGCGCCGGCGTGTGCTACGACCGCGGGGCCGTGGTCGTGCGCAGCGAGTGGATCGGTGGGGAGACCGATGTCGCCGGGGACGATTCGGACCCTGTACGGCGGATCGATAGCGGCGGCTGGTACGTCATGGGCGGCTGGCGCGCAACCCGCTCGCTCACGCCGGTCGTGCGTTACGATACCTTCCTCGAGCAGGTCTCCGTCTCCTCCACGCGCCAGACCAACTGCACGGCCGGCCTCATCTGGCAGCCCGTGCGGTATCTGCGCTGCCAGCTCAACTATACCTGGGAATCGTATGCTGCGGCCGGCCTCTCCGACCGCAACCTGCTTTCCGTCCAGTTTACCGGAATGTTCTGATGATCCAATCTCCTTTTGACCGATGAAACAATTTTTCGAATCTCTCCGCACCGAAGACTGGGTGGTGGTCTGGGTCTCCATCCCGCTGCTCCTGCTCTCCGCACTGATCCCGGCTCTGTTGCCGAACGTTCCCTCGACCCTGGCCACGCTGGATGCATGGCGCAACATCGCCCTGCTCTTCGTGATCGTACTCGTGGTGCTCTATGTGGGCAACCGACTGCTCGGCCGTCCGCTCAAGGGGCTCTTCCCCTCGCTGTGCGTGGTCTTCGCCGTTTCGCTGCTGGCCCAGCTGGTTGCCAAGATCCCTGCCGTGGCCTACTGGGGCTTCGAGTCGGTTTTCTTCTCGGTGCTCTTCGGACTGCTCATCCGCAATGTGTGGCATGTCCCCGCGTGGATGAAGCCGGCCATCCAGGGCGAGTTCTTCATCAAGATCGGCGTGGTTTGCCTCGGTGCCACGATCCTCTTCAGCGACGTGATGAAGTCGGGCATCTTCGGCCTCGTCCAGGCGTGCCTGGTCGTGGCCATCGTCTGGCTTTTCGCCTTCCGCACGGCCCGGCGCGCCGGGGTGGACGAACGTTCGGCGATGATCCTCTCGAGCGGCGTCTCGATCTGCGGCGTCTCGGCCTGCATCACGGCGGCGCGCGTGGTGGGCGGCGACGACCGCAAACTCTCCTACATCGTCTCGCTGGTGCTCATCATTGTCGTGCCGATGATCTACCTCATGCCGTGGCTGGCCGAACTGATCCTTCCTCACCTCTTCCCCGCCGACGTGGCCCAGGAGGTCGCCGGGGCGTGGATCGGCGGAACGATCGACACCACGTCGGGCGTCGCTGCCTCGAGCATGATCGTCGGTGAGACGGCCAACAGCCACGCCGTCATCATCAAGGCGGCGCAGAATGTGCTGATCGGTGTCGTGGCCTTCTTCATTGCCCTCTACCTCTCGGCCCGCAGCGGACACGGCGGCCAGGCCCCCTCGCTGGGTATCGTGTGGGAGAAGTTCCCGAAGTTCATTCTCGGCTTCGTGGCCGCCTCGCTCGTCTTCAGCCTGCTGCAGTCGGGCGGTGTCTTCGTCCCCGATGCGCGGGGCAAGCTGGCCGAGCCGGGTGTGGCCAAGATGTTCTCCACGGTCTTCTTCTCGCTGGCCTTCGTCTGCATCGGCCTCGACACGCGCCTGAAGGAGATCGTCTCGCGCGAGAACCGCAACATCCTGCGTTCGTTCCTCGTGGCTCAGGCCTTCAACATCGTCGTGACGCTGCTGATCGCTTCGCTTCTGTTCGGTGTGCTGAAACCGATGTGGTCGTAACGGATTTTCGGGAAAAACCGCCCCGGCGGGATACGAAACACCACGGCCGCTGCGTTTGGTATAAGAACCTAATACTCCGACCATGCGAACCCTGCTGTTTGCGGCGGCGATGCTGTCGTGCCTCGCCGTCCGCCCGGCCTCCTGCCAAACCCCCGAACCTTCCGCCTCCCTGTCGGGCTTCACGCTGACGTGTGAAGACTTCGAAGATCCCCGAGCCGTCGGAAATCTCGAAACGCTCTGCCGGGTCTGGGGCTATGCCAAGTACCACCATCCGGTCTTCTGCGACACGCTGTGCCGCGTCGATGTAGACAGCGCCCTGTTTGTCCTGCTGCCCCGGGTCGTGCATGCCGACCGGGAGACCCGCAACCGGCACCTGCTCGACTGGGTCCGCTCGCTGGGAGATTACACCCCCAACCGGGTCGAGTGCGAACAGAGCCTGGCACCGCTCGAACTGGTATCGACAGTCGATCTGGCGTGGACCCGGGATACGACCCTGTTGGGGCGTGATCTGTCGCGCCTGCTGCAGGACCTGCGTTATGCCGAGCGCGGCGAAAACTACTATCTCCGCATGGGGACAACGGGGAACGGACCTGGCTATCACTACCTGTCGTTGCGCGGCGAGTCTTTCCATCCGACCCCGCAGATGGATAGCGGGCTCAACCTGCTGACGCTCTTCCGGCTGTGGAACATCATCGAATATTATGCTCCGTACAGGGCGGTGACGCTGCATCCGTGGGAGGAAGTGCTCTCCACCTATATTCCTCTCATGGGTGTTGAAACGGACGGGAGACGTTTTGCCCGCCTCTACATGCGGTTAATCCGCGAACTCAACGACGGCCATGCCTACGCGCCGATCGAGATGCTCTTCGGACAGCGGATGCTGCCCGTATGGCCGCTCCAGGCCGAAGGGCGCCTCTTCGTCGGCTACTCCGGCGACAGTGCCCTCGAACGGGGCGACGAAGTGGTGGCCATCGACGGGGAGCCTCTCTCCGAACGGCTGGAGCTGCTGCGGGAATATGCTTCGCGGTCGAACGAGGCGAGTCTGCGCAAGGCCCTCCGTTATTATGGGCTCTGCACGCGCCGTGATACCGCCGAGGTGGTCCTCCGCCGCGCCGGGGCCTGCGACACGCTCCACGTGGCAACGGTGCCCTATGGCAGCGTCTCCCCCCTTTACGACCCGGCCCAACTCACGCAGCCGCCCTTCCACCTGCTGGCCGATTCGGTGGGTTACATCTACGCCGGGACCTTCTCACGCGAGCACCTCGCCGAGGTCGGGCAGACGCTGCCCCGCACACGGGCGCTCATCATCGACCTGCGCACCTACCCGCTGAATGTGGCCGACGCGCTGATAGCGTTGATTGGCCAGTCGCTGCGCACCGAGCCGGTCGTTGCCTGGCAGATGGTGCATCCGACGCTGGCCCTGCCCGGCCTCTTCTTCCGGCAGGAGCAGTGGATTTACGAAGGCTTCGGGGAGGAAGCCAAGCGGTGTGCCGAGCCCTACAAAGGGCGGGTGATCTTACTCGTGAACGAGCTGACGCAGAGCAACCCCGAGTTCCAGGCCATGGCGCTGCAGCGATGCCCGCAGACGCTGACCATCGGTTCGCCGACCTCGGGTGCCGACGGGGATATCGTCCGTATCCCGTTACCCGGAGGGTTGATGACCTGTTTTTCGGGAATCGGCATCTTCTATCCGGACGGAACCCCGACCCAGGCCGTAGGCGTGCGCCTCGATGTCGAGGTGAATGATACGGTGGAGAGTCTGCAGGCGGGACGGGATCTGGTTCTGGAGAAGGCCCTGGAGCTCGCCACCGGGGATTGATCCGGGTTCGTTTTCGATGCCTGCCCGGGGCTGACCCGGTCCCGCTTCTCTGCGGAGAAACCTCCCTCCGCCATCCATGAAAAAGGCTGATCCCGCTTGGGAATCAGCCTTTTTTCGTAACGCCCATACCCTTCCGAACCATCGGGCGCTTGCTCTTTCGGAAACCGTCCGGACTGCTCTTCGGCGCGCTTTTCGATCCGCCGTCCGACCTGCCATACGGGCCGCCCTTCCGCCCGGCTGCTTGTCCGCGCTCCGCCTCGTGCGCTCTTCGTCCGGCGGAGGCGGTCGGTGCGGGAATGCGTCCGCCGAAGAAGTAGCTCTTCTGGCGGCGTTTCTCCTCCTGCGTGCGGGCCACGTAGACCTTCTCGTGCGTGTAGGGGTTCTCGCCCGTGTAGAACATCACCGACGAGAGGGTCATCGGCGTGGGTGTGAGGTCCTGCACCTGCTCGAGGTTGAAGTGCAGTTTGCCGAGCACCTTCTCCGAGAGTGCGCGCATGTCCTGCTCCGTGCATCCGGGGTGCGACGAGATGAAGTAGGGGATGAGCTGGTAGGGCAGCCCCTCGCGGTCGCAGATACGGTGGAAGTCGGCATTCAGCCGCTCGAAGAGGGCGAACGGCGGCTTGCGCATGAGTTGCAACACCCGCTCTTCGGTATGCTCGGGCGCCACCTTCAGCCGCCCCGAGGTATGGTGCTTCAGCACGGTTTCGAGATAGGGCCTTTCATCGAAGAGGTCGTAGCGGATGCCGCTGCCGATAAAGGCCTTCTTGACCCCCTTGACGGCCCGGATCTTCTCGTAGAGAGCCAGCAGCGGACCGTGGTCGTTGTTCAGGTTGGGGCACATCCGTGGGTGGAGGCACGACGGGCGGCGGCACTTGCGGCACAGTTCGCGGTCGCGGCCGCCCATGCGGTACATGTTGGCCGAAGGGGCTCCGACATCCGAGAGGTAGCCCTTGAATCCCGGCATGGCGGCCACCCGCTCCACCTCGCCGAGAATCGAGCGCTCGCTGCGCGAGTTGATGAACTTGCCCTGATGGGCCGAGATCGTGCAGAAGGAGCAGCCTCCGAAGCAGCCGCGGTGGATGTTCACCGAGAACTTGATCATCTCCCAGGCCGGGATATCCCCCTTGCCGCGGTAACGGGGGTGCGGCGCCCGTTCGTAGGGCAGGTCGAACGAGTGGTCGAGCTCTTCGGTCGTGAGGGTCGTGTTGGGGGGTGTCACGACCACGAACCGGTCGCCCGTTGCCTCGACCAGCATCGCCTCGGGCTCCATCAGGTTGCTCTGCGTCTCGATGACGGTGAAGTTCTCGCCGAAGGCCCGCTTGTCGCGCAGGCACTCTTCGTAGCCGTGCAGGCGGATCGTTCGGTCGGGGTCGAGCCGGCTGACATAGGCCTCGTCGGCGAGGAAGGCCACCTGGCGGATCTTGCGCAGCAGTTTGGCGTTGTATCCGTTGCGCATGGCCCGCGCCACCTGCTGTACGACCCGTTCGCCCATGCCGTAGATGAGCAGGTCGGCCCCCGACTCGACGAGTACCGAGGGCTTGAGCGAGTCGCTCCAGTAGTCGTAGTGCGTCAGGCGCCGCAGCGAGGCCTCAATGCCGCCGATGACCACCGGGACGTGGGGATAGAGCCGTTTGAGGATCTGCGCATAGACCGTCACGGCGTAGTCGGGCCGGAATCCGGCCTTGCCGCCGGGCGTATAGGCGTCGTCGTGCCGCAGGCGGAGGTTGGCCGTGTAGTGGTTCACCATCGAGTCCATCGATCCGGCCGAGATGCCGAAGAAGAGGCGCGGGGCCCCGAGCTTGGTGAAATCGCGCAGGTCGTCGCGCCAGTTGGGCTGCGGGACGATGGCCACACGGTAACCCTCGGCCTCGAGCAGGCGCCCGACGACTGCCGGTCCGAATGCTGGGTGGTCGATGTAGGCATCGCCCGAGAAGAGGATCACGTCGAGTTGATCCCAGCCGCGTTCGCGGACCTCTTTGATCGTTGTAGGTAGAAACATCAGAGTTGTTGTCTGTACGTCTTCTGTCGCTCCGGCCGCCGGGTCACTCCTCGTCCGTCCTTCCGGTCGCGGCATATCCCTCCCATTTCTCCAGGAGTGCGCGGAAGTCGTCGGGCAGGCCGCACTCGAACAGCATGTCGCGGTGCGTCGTGGGGTGCTCGAATCCGAGCAGGCGGGCGTGGAGCGCATGGCGCGGCATCACCGCGAAGCAGTTCTCGACGAACTGCCGGTACTTGGCAAAGGTCGTGCCCTTGAGGATGCGGTCGCCGCCGTAGCGCTCGTCGTTGAAGAGCGGGTGGCCGATCCAGGCCATGTGCACGCGGATCTGGTGTGTGCGTCCCGTCTCGAGGCGGCACTCCACGAGGGTCACGTAACCGAAGCGGCGCAGCACCTTCCAGTGCGTCACGGCGTGCTTGCCGTCCGATCCGTCGGCGAAGACATACATCTTCTGCCGCTCGCGGGGACTGCGGCCGATGTTGCCCGTGATCGTCCCCTCGTCCTCGTCGAAGTTGCCCCAAACGAGCGCCACATAGCGGCGCTGGATCGTGTGGTCAAAGAACTGGCGGGCCAGGCGTGCGTGCGCCTGCTCGTTCTTGGCCACGACGAGCAGTCCCGAAGTGTTCTTGTCGATGCGGTGCACCAGTCCGGCACGGTTCTGCTCCTCGGTCGGGATGCCCTGCCGGTTGAGGTGGAACATCAACGCATTGACCAGCGTCCCGTCCCAGTTGCCCACGCCGGGGTGTACGACCATGCCGGCCGGCTTGTTTACGATCAGCAGGTCGTCGTCCTCGTAGGGTATCTCGAGCGGGATGTCCTCGGGTTTGATCTCCGTATCGCGCCGCGGGTAGGGCATCACGATCTGGATGCGGTCCAGCGGCTTGACCTTGTAGCTCGACTTGGCGGGACGCCCGTTCACGAGGATGTTGCCGCTGTCGGCCGCCGCCTGGATGCGGTTGCGCGAGCAGTGCTCCATTCTTGCCGTGAGGAACTTGTCGAGCCGCAGGAGTGTCTGCCCCTTGTCGGCCGTCACGGCGAAGTGCTCGTAGAGCCCGGCCCCTTCGTCGTCCTCGGAGGTTGCGGCGTCCGTTTCCGGATCGAGCTCGTCCGGTATGTAGCGTGCGTCGTCGGCCATCAGTCGAAGAATTCGTCGGGTTCGGATGCTTGTTGTTTCGGACGGGACTCGGACCGCCGCTCCTCCGCCGTCGGGCCTCCCTCCGTGGCCTCTGGCTGCGGCAGTGCGGTCAGCGCTCCGGCCTCGCGCAGCGAATCGCGCTCGCGCTCCATGCGCATGCGCTCCTCGGCTGCCGCAGCGGCCTGTTTCGTCGCTTCGGAGCGGGCCCTGGTCAGCTTGTCGGCGTCGAGTGTCAGCCGCAGCTCCACCGGAGAACCCAGCACGGCGGCCCGCTCGGCTCCCGGGGTCTGGATGTAGACCCGGGCGTCCTTCTGGTTGATAAGGTCGATGCCTTCGTCGAAGGCGATCCGTCCGACATTGAGGCCCAGCTCCCACAGCCTGCTCTTGGCCTGCCGCAGGGTAGCCCCGATCACCTGCGGGACGATCGTGAGGCTGTCGCCCGCCTGGACCCCGACATAGAGCGTCACGCCCGAGCCGGCTTCGGCCTCGATCTTGCTCTCGGGCCGCACGGGACGGTTGTCGCAGTACTCCTCGAGCACATAGTTCGTGGCGATGTCGGGGCGGTAGACGAGACGCTCGATCTCCAGCCCGGCGATCTCGAGCATGTTCTTGGCCTGTCGCAGCGAACGTCCGGCCACGTAGGGCACGGGAACCTGCTTCTGGCGGAAGGCGTTGATCGTGATGTAGACCGTGCGTCCGGGTTTCACCTCCACGCCCCCTTCGGGCAGTTGGTCGAGCACCGTGCCTCCTTCGTATGCAGGCACGAAGAGCGAGTCGTTGATGTGCAGCCGCAGGTCGTTGGCGCGGGCGATGCGCTGCGCCTCGCCGAGCGCGATGCCCGAGAAGTCGGGCACGGTGCGCCGAGCGCCGTGACGCGTCCCGGCCTGCATGACGAAGTGTGCGATGACGGCCATCGCGAGGATGATCAGAACGATCAGCAGCAGGTTCCACACCAGCTTGTTCCGCCGGAGTTCGGACAGGGTATTCTGCAAGTTTTTCATAGGTCGTAGCCAATTATTTCGGTGCCTTCCGGTAGAGGTAGACGGCGATGACGAGGTAGATGATGTTGGGCAGCCAGACCGCCAGCCAGGGCGGGAGCGATCCGCTCTTGGCGAACTCCTCGAAGAAACGGTTGAAAAGGATGTACGAGAAGCAGAGTCCGGTGCCGATTCCGATGTGGAGCCCCGTTCCGCCGCGGACCTTGCGCGAGGAGAGCGAGACGCCGATCAGCGTAAGGATGAAGGTCGAGAGCGGGTAGGCGTAGCGTGCGTGCTTCTCGACCTCGATGATGTTGATCGAGTCGGAACCCTTGGCGCGCTGCTGGTCGAGGAACTCGTTGAGCTGCGTGATGTTCATCGTCTGGATCAGGTCGTTGATCTCGCCCAGTTCCGCCACTTCGAGGTTGATGAGTGTGTCGAGGTTGCGGAACTGTTCGAAACGCTCCATGCCGAGCGAGTCGAACTCGCGTTTGGTGTACCGGGGTGCGGTCCAGCGCTTGGTCTCGGGGTTGAACTTGGCGTCGGCGGCCTCGAGCGAATGGGTCATCGTGCCGCTGACGTACCGCTCCAGGGCGAAGAACGAGGCCTGGTGCGACGCTCCGTTGTACCCGCGGACATAGGCGAAAATGCCCGGTTCGATCTGCCTGTAGATGTGGCGGTCGTAGCGGGTGTTCTGCTTGCGGGGGATATACTGCCTGTCTCTTATACACATCTCCGAGCCCACGAGACC
>ENA-OZKW01000302-OZKW01000302.1-human-gut-metagenome-genome-assembly--contig:-NODE-302-length-14303-cov-4.676727_pt1 | contig 14303 bp, 10 predicted proteins | sample MGYA00244833_ERZ653778 | MGnify/ENA primary metagenome ERZ653778 (study PRJEB26926, sample SAMN06165284) | human gut metagenome | biome: ENVO:00009003; feature: ENVO:2100002; material: ENVO:00002003... | reverse complement strand
ACGAAGCATACATCGCCTCACCGGCCTTGATCGAGGCGATGGCCGCCCGTTTGATCACGTCGTTCGGCAGGTTGAGATAGACCCAGTTGATACCCTCGACCGTATTGCGGTAGTTGCTGATCTCGTAGACCTTGTAGTACTCGCGCGTCGGGTCGTTCATGATCATCACATAGGAGCGGGGATCGTAATCGTCCGGGATGCAGCTGCGGTAGAACTCGAGCGGCGTGGTACGCAGCGTACGGACCTCGCCCGAGGTGGTCTCATAACGCCACTCGAACTCCGTCGGCGGTTCGCCGAGGCAGAGCGCCAGCACGCGGTAGACCTCCTTCAGAATCCCGCGCTTGGCCTCGGCCAGCCGGTCGGCTCCGACTCCCCGGGCCGCCAAATCACGCAGCTCGCAGCCGCCGCGGCGCAACAGTTCCCTGAGCACCGTGCGCATCTGCGACGTGTTGTTCGAATGGGCCGTCTCGGGCATGACCTCGCGGGGAACCACGCCGTACTTCCCGGCCACGTTGTAGAAGAGGTTCCACACGCCGCCGTCATCCACAGGCGACTTGAAGAAGAACTCCACGTCGCGGTCGGTCATCGGCCGGTCGGCCGTCGCAAGGACATTCTCCAGGAAAAGGTTGCTCTTCTCGAAGAGGTCCCAGAAATAGCAGAAGTTGTGCGAGAAGTCGAAATCGGCCACACCGAGACGTTCGATCACCGCGGGTCGCAGCACATTCATCGAGGTGAACATCCAGCAACGCCCCGACTGTTTCTGGTCGGTGATGCCCTTCACCGCTACGCGGTATTTGAAATAGTGGTCCGTACGGCCCTGCAGTGCGCGGTTCAGGGCCAGCTTCTTGAGGTTCGCCTCGTTGGTGAGGATGTTCTGCAGCGCGATGGTCTGCGGGTCCCTGACAAACGAACGGCGGATCTCGTTCAGGTCGTTTTCCGTCAGCTCCTGGGCCGACACGGCGAGTGCTGCCGAAGCGAGCACCGCCGAAAGCAGGATTTTCTTCATGGCTTGCGTCCGGTTATTCGGGTTATTGTCCAAAGATACGAAACTTGGGGGATTTACACACGCCGCAGGGACAAAAAAGCGCACTTTTCACCAACGACATGCGGCAACTTAAGAAAATAATTATTACTTTTGTCTCCGCAATCGGGAGAGATGCAGGAGTGGTTGAACTGGCCCGCCTGGAAAGCGAGTAAACCCCAAAAGGGTTTCAGGGGTTCGAATCCCCTTCTCTCCGCCAGATGGTAAGGATGTTACGATGAGTAACATCCTTATTTTGTTTTGGTCACACGTCTAACCGTATAGCTGTTTGTCCATTCATCACCCCTCTTTCCTGGTCTATGTTGATAGACGACAGTACAGTCCGACCGAAAGCATTGCCAGGATGATGGAATAAACCAAGTCGATGGTAGCGGAAACAAACTACCGACAAAGACAGCATGCTGCAGAACCTCACAGATAAGACTCTGCAGTATGCTGTTTTTTTGCAAAAGATCTTTTTCAAGGGCTACATACCACACGGCTGCCGGTAAACTACAGTTTCTCGGGGAAAGAGTTTATTTTGTTCCACCCGGTTCTGCACGATGTGCGCTACTCTTCGAACTCGTTGAGCAGATCATCGCAGGCTTTAGCGTGGCGACGATATTGCCACAATGTAATAATGACCGCAATGAGTGTGTATGCAATACCGATTGCGATGATTAGGTTGCGGTTGGCCGAGTTATCGATGCGGGCGAGAAGTTCGATGAAGATATATGAGATCATCGCAATGCAGGGAATGATACTGACGGCCAAGGCACGGCGGTAAAAGCGACGATAGGAGGTTATAGCGTAAGTGACTGTACGCGTATCGCCATCAAGCAGATGGTCCATGCCCAATTTGCGGTTGATCCAGATTGTGGCAACGAGATCGATCAACGTCCACAGCGATACCAACACACCGAACAGCAGCGGCCAGTGGGTAGTGATACAGATAATCCAAATTGTGGGCAAGGTCAATACATCGAGTATCATGCGATTCCGAATCCCCTTGCTCACGGCTTGTGCCGGACGAAGACGTGCTGCTTTGAAAAAACGTTCGTTCAAACGCTCCTGTTGCTTCATCTGTGCTTTGAGCGCGTTGTAATCGGCTCTCAGTGCTTCAAGTTCTTGTCCTGGGTTGCGTTCCATATTCATACTTTCTTTTTAGGCGTTAGTCTTTTTTGAGTCGCTCCTTGATGCGCACCAACTTGAAGGAGACATTCTTGACCGAGATACCTAGGATTGCGCCTATCTCCTCATAACTCAGGCCTTCGAGCCACAACAAGATGACGCTTCGATCGACAAGTCCCAACTTATTGATTCGCTGATAGAGCTGTTTGATCTGCATTCGTTTTTCGAGGTCGCTGTCAGAGGATTCCGGCTTCCTCGTTTCCGTATGTTTTGTCTTCTCGCATTTACGCTTGTTGCTGAAGTTGATACAGTAGTTCAGCGCCACGCGGTAGATCCATGTTTTTATATCACTACGACCCTCAAACCCGTCGTATCCCTGCCATAGCCGTAGAAGAATCTCCTGATGCAAGTCGTCCACATCATCGGCATCACGGGAAAACATATAGCAGACAGCGTATATGGTCTGTTCATGCTCCTTGACCAGTTTGGAGAATCGTTGTTCTTTTGTGTTCATCTTCACTTCGTTTACCTATTAGACAGACAACAGCCCGAAAAACTATACGACAAATGCGATTTTTTTGAAAAAAAGTCTATTGCCGTCCGAGATCAAGGCCGAGGTCGCATTTATAAAAATACGGAAAATATGATAAATCCATAGCGTTTCTTGACAGCCAGAATCAGTGTGCCCAAGCCAGCCGTAACCTCTCTCCACAACAGAAACGAGGATGCGGACCGGCTGTTGGCCGGCCCGCACTTTTTCATCCTGACTCCCTCCGGGCACTGCAACTGCTGCGGGCCGCAACGGCAGAGAACCGGCAGTCCTCCCGAAATCCGATCCGGAAAATCACCCCGTTCGTCGATACAATCGCCCCGCTGGTCTATTTCAATTGGACGTGCACGCGGGAGTGGGTAGCTTTGCGTCAAAACCGAACGAAATGAAACGCAAACTGCTCATCGGATTCATCGCCCTGCTGGGCTGACAGATGGCCGCAGCGCAGGATACCACGAAGGTCTGGACACTCCGCGAATGCCTCGACCATGCACTGGAAAACAACATCGAGCTGCGACAGAGCCGCAACGAGATGCTCTCGGGAGTCGAAGACACGAAGGAGGCCCGTGCGGCACTCTTCCCCTCGCTGACCGCATCGACCTCACAAGGATACACGAACTACCCTTCGTCCCAGGCCACCGACCGCAACAGCTACACGGGCACCTACGGCATCGAGGCCGGCATGACACTCTACAACGGCGGAAAACTCCGCACGGCGGTCAAGCGGCAGGAGGTGCAGAACCGCATCGACGAACTCTCGGTCGAGGAGACCGCCAACGACATCCGCATCGCGATCGTCGAAGCCTACATGCAGTGCCTCTATGCCATGGAGTCGGTCACGGTGAACCGCAGTACGGCCGAAGCATCGAAGGCCCAGCGCGACCGCGCCGAGCAGATGTGGCATGCCGGGTCGATCAGCAAGGTCGATTTCGCCCAGTTCGAGAGCCAGTATGCAAGCGACCGCTACCAGGTCGTCGTTGCCCTCACGTCGCTCGACAACTACAAGCTCCGGCTCAAGCAGCTGCTCGAGCTCGACATCACGGACCGGATCGAGCTGATGGCCCCTACGGTCGGGGAGCAGGCGTTCCTCGCACAGCTTCCGGAGAAGACCGAGATCTACGAGACGGCACTCGGGGCCATGCCGGAGATCGCACGCGGCGAACTTTCGGTCGAGGCGGCCGAGCTGGAGATCCGCGAGGCGAAGTCGGGATTCCTGCCGTCGCTCTCGCTCACGGCCGGGATCGGAACCGGCCACATGTCGGGCGGCAGCTACGAAAGCGGCTCGCAGATCTGGAACCGCTTCAACGAGAACGTGGGGCTGACGCTGAGCATCCCGATCTTCTCGAACCGCAAGAACCGCACGGCGGTGAACAAGGCCCGGCTGGCCGCCGAGAACAGCCGCCTCACGTGGCTCGATCTGAAGAAGACGCTGCTCGAGGAGGTCGAGGGGGCCTATCTCGATGCCGTATCGGCACAGTCGCAGTATGTCGCCGCTGCCGAGAAGGAGCGCTACGCACAACAGAGTTACGAACTCACGAGCGAGCAGTTCGCCGTGGGCATGAAAAACACCGTCGAGGTGCTCACGGCCCAGAACGAACTGACGGCGGCCCGTCAGGAGGTGCTGCAGGCCAAATACATGGCCCTGCTGAACATCGAACTGCTGAACATCTATCAGGGTCGCGACACGGAAGCCAATTATTAAAAAACGCAATAGACGATGAAACGGAAAAAGGTGCTTATCACGGCGGTGGCCGCCGTGGTGGTGGTCGGCGGGGCGTGGCTGCTGCTGCGCACGCCGAAGCAGGACGGGATCACGCTCGAGACGGCCGCGACGAGCCGCATCACGATCCGGAATTCGGTCATGGCCACCGGTACGGTGGAGCCGGTCACGGAGGTGGATGTCGGTACGCAGGTGTCGGGCATCATCGACAAGCTCTACGTGGACTACAACGACGTGGTGCACGCCGGACAGTTGATCGCCGAGATGGACAAGGTGACGCTCCAGGCCGAACTGGAGCAGTCGGAGGCCGAACTGGCCAGCAGCAAGACCGAATATGAATACCAGACCAAGAACTACGCGCGAACCCGGACCCTCCATGAAAAGGAGCTGGTCAGCGACGCCGAATACGACGAAGCCTTCTACCTGTACGAAAAGTCGCGCAACGCCTACGAACAGGCCCAGGCAGCCATCGTCAAGGTGAAACGGAATCTGGACTATGCGACCATCACCTCGCCCATCGACGGCGTGGTCATCAGCCGGGCCGTGGAGGAGGGCCAGACCGTGGCGGCCAGCTTCGAAACCCCGACGCTCTTCACCATCGCGCAGGACCTGACGCAGATGCAAGTCGTGGCCGATGTGGACGAGGCCGACATCGGCGAAGTCCGGGACGGGCAGCGCGTGGAGTTCACGGTCGATGCCTACCCCGACGACACGTTCGAGGGCACCGTACAGCAGGTACGCCTCGAGGCGACGACCGAATCGAGCGTCGTGACCTACGAAGTGGTGATCTCGGCCTACAACCCCGACCTGAAGCTCAAACCGGGGCTGACGGCCAATGTCACGATCTACACGCTCGAGAAGGAGAACGCACTGGCCGTGCCGACCAAGGCACTCCGCTTCGTCCCCGATGCCGGGCTGCTGGCCGAACTGGGTGTGACCGTAGCCGCCGAAGGAGGTTCGGAACCGGGCAAGCGCGAACTCTGGGTGAAGAACGGCGACACGCTGACCCCGCGTTACGTCACAACGGGTGCGGCGAGCGGCGAACTGACCGAGATCATCGACGGACTTGCGGACGGCGAGCAGGTCGTCGCTGAGCTGACGGCGGCAGCGGCCGCCCCCGCAGCGGCAACGGCCGAACGCAGCCCCTTCATGCCCTCGCCCCCGGGAGGCGACAAGAAAAAGAAATAGCCGCAGCAAAGGCCCCGGACCGACAGTCCGGAGGGGACTGCGGGAACAGCCACACACTAAAAAAACAGAGGAATCATGAACAAAGAGGTCATCAGGCTGGATGAGATCCGGCGGGATTTTCGGGTCGGCGACGAGACGGTACACGCCCTGCGCGGCGTTTCGTTCACGATCTGCGAAGGAGAGTTCGTCACCATCATGGGAACCTCCGGATCGGGGAAATCGACCCTGCTGAACACGCTCGGCTGCCTCGATACACCGACCTCGGGCGAATACTACCTCGACGGCGTAGCCGTCCGCACGATGGACAAGAACCAGCGGGCGACGCTGCGCAACCGCAAGATCGGATTCGTCTTTCAGAACTACAACCTGTTGCCCAAGACCACGGCGATCGAGAATGTCGAACTGCCGCTCATGTACAACTCCTCCTGTACGGCATCGGAACGTTACCGCCGGGCCGTGGAGGCACTTCGCGCCGTCGGTCTGGGCGACAGGTTACTTCACAAGAGCAACCAGATGTCGGGAGGACAAATGCAGCGCGTGGCCATTGCCCGCGCCCTGGTGAACGACCCGGCGGTGATCCTGGCCGACGAGGCGACGGGAAACCTCGACACCCGCACGAGTTTCGAGGTGCTGGTGCTCTTCCAACAACTCCACGCCGCGGGGCGCACGATCATCTTCGTGACCCACAATCCGGAGATCGCACGCTACAGCAGCCGCAACATCACGCTCCGCGACGGGCGCATCACGGACGACGTCCGTAACGACCACATTCTGAGCGCAGCCGAGGCACTTGCCCGGCTGCCCAAAACCGACGATTGATCCATGAACTTCGCGAATCTTTTCAAAATTGCCATCAAGGCACTGAGCAACAACAAGCTGCGCGGATTCCTGACGATGCTCGGCATCATCATCGGCGTGGCGTCGGTCATCACGATGCTCGCCATCGGACAGGGTTCGAAACGGAGCATCCAGGCCGAAATCAGCGAGATGGGATCGAACATGATCATGATCCGCCCGGGCGGCGACATGCAGGGCGGCGTCCGCCTCGACGCCGACGACATGGAGTCGCTCAAGCTGCAGGATCTGGAGGACATCAGCAACGAGACGCGCTACGTGAACCACGTCTCGCCGATGGTGAACAGTTCGGGACAGGCCATCTACGGGGCCAACAACACCCCGACGACGATCTATGGCGTGAACACCGACTATCTGGAGATCCGGCGCTACAAGGTGGCCGAAGGAGACACCTTCTCCGAACAGGACATACGCACCGCCGCGAAGGTCTGTCTCATCGGCCAAACGGTTGCCGACGAGCTCTTCACCGACGGGAACTCTCCCGTCGGGAAGGTGATCCGCTTCGGCACGATTCCCTTCCGCATCGTGGGGCTGCTCGAAAGCAAGGGCTACAACAGCATGGGCATGGACCAGGACGACCTGATCATCGCCCCCTACACCACGGTGCAGAAGCGGATCCTGGCCATCACCCACCTGCAGGAGATCGTCTGTTCGGCGCTGACCGAAGGCTATACCGACCGGGCGATCGACGAGATCACGGAGATCCTGCGCACGAACCACCGCCTGAAGGAGAGCGACGAGGACGACTTCTCGATCCGCTCGCAGCAGGAGCTCTCGTCGATGATGACCTCGACGACCGACATGATGACGGTGCTGCTGGCCGCCGTGGCGGGCATCTCGCTGCTCGTGGGCGGCATCGGCATCATGAACATCATGTACGTATCGGTCACCGAGCGCACCCGCGAGATCGGACTGCGCATGTCGATCGGCGCTAAGGGGCGCGACATTCTGGCACAGTTCCTCATCGAGTCGATCCTCATCAGCGTAACGGGCGGACTGATCGGCGTGCTGCTGGGTATCGGCGCAGCCCTCGTCGTCAATCACGTCGCCGCCTTCCCGATCTACATCCAGCCGTGGAGCGTCTTCCTCTCGTTCGCGGTCTGCACCCTCACGGGTGTCTTCTTCGGATGGTATCCCGCACAGAAGGCCGCCATGCTCGATCCGATCGAGGCGATCCGTTATGAATAGTCGCAACAATTCCGTAACTTTGCGGTAAGATGAACATCCTGCAATCGAAATATACGGGGTATCTGGTCCATATCACGGCATGGGCCGTGATCCTGGGCATCCCGCTCTTCGTCACGGCACCCAACCGCCCGCTGATGCAGGGCCCGGAGTACGTGCGCTTCCTGCTGGTGACCCTCTCGTTCATGGTGGTCTTCTACACGAACTATTTCCGGCTCATCGAACGGCATCTCTTCACGCGCCATCCGGGCCGGTTCCTGGGCTGCAACCTCTTGCTGGTCGCCGCCGTGATCGCCCTGCTGCACCTGTTCTTCCGTTACATCCTGCCCCCGCCCGACCTGATCGGTATGCACAGGCCGGAACTCCCGTGGCAGCATGCCGTACGCTTCTTCGCCGGAAACGCCATCCTCTACCTGCTTGTCGTAGCCGTAAGCGTGGCCATCCGGATGACGGGAAGCTGGTATAAGGCCGAAACGGCCCGGCAGCAGCTCGAACACAGCCGCACGGAGGCCGAACTGCAGAACCTCAAGAGCCAGCTGAACCCGCATTTTCTGTTCAATACGCTCAACAACATCTACTCACTCATACAGATCGACACCTCGCGAGCCCAGCAGGCGGTCCACGACCTGAGCCGGATGCTTCGTTACGTGCTCTACGACAGCAGCCACCCGGCCGTGCCCCTAAGCGCCGAGATCAACTTCCTGCGCGACTACATCGAACTGATGCGCATCCGCCTGCCGCGCCACGTCCGGCTCTTTGTCTCGCTGCCCGACGAGCCGTCGCAGACACCCGTGGCGCCGCTGCTGTTCATCTCGCTCGTGGAAAACGCCTTCAAACACGGCGTGAGCAACGAAAAGCCGTCGTACATCACCATCGACATCCACGAGATCGGCGACCAACTGGTCTGCAAGATCAAGAACAGCTACTTCCCGAAGGCCGAATCGGACCGCAGCGGCTCGGGAATCGGACTTCAGAACCTGGCCAAACGGCTCCGGATGATCTATCCGGAACGCCATACCTTCGAATACGGACTCTCGGGCGAGGCCGGCTATCAGGCCCTGCTATGCATCAAACTTAAGGAAAAATGAACAGAAAGTTGCGCTGTGCCGTCATCGACGACGAACCGCTGGCCGTGGAACTGATGGAGTCCTACGTCCGGCGGACGCCGTTTCTGCAACTCGAAGGATCGTTCGGAAGCGGGACGGCAGCCTTCGAAGCGCTGCACGAACATCCGGTGGAGCTGCTCTACTGCGACATCCAGATGCCCGAACTGAACGGCATGGACCTCACGCGGATGCTGCCGCCGGCTACCCGCGTGATCTTCACGACGGCCTTCGACCGCTATGCCGTCGAGGGGTTCCGGGTCAATGCCCTGGACTACCTGCTCAAGCCGATCAGCTACGCCGATTTCCTGGCCGCCTCCCAAAAGGCTATCGCATGGTTCGAGATGCAGGATCGGGCCCAGGCGGCCGCAACGGCACCGCAGCCGGCACCCGCAGCCGCGCCGAGGAGCATCTTCGTCCGGACCGAGTACCGCCTGCGGCAGATCGACTTCGACCGGATCCTCTACATCGAGGGGCTCAAGGACTACGTGAAGATCCACACCGACGAGGAGCCGCACCCCGTCCTTTCGCTCACCAGCCTCAAGACACTCGAGGAGCAACTCCCCGCCGACCGCTTCATCCGCGTCCACCGCTCGTACATCGTCCAGCCGTCGAAGATCCGCACGATCGAACGCAACCGCATCGTCTTCGGCAAGGAGTACATCCCGATTTCGGAGGGATACCGCCAGGCCTTCTTCGATTTTCTGGCCACCCATTCGCTGCTCCAGTAGCGGCGGGTCAGCGCCCCGTGACCCGCATGTAGCGGGCCAGCGAGGTGCGGTAGGCGGCGCAGGCCGACGTCATCTCGTCGCGGCTGCGCGCATAGAGCGTCTCGGCATCGAGCAACTCGGTCAGCGAGGAGGTCCCCGCCGCATAGAAATCCCGGTTCTGCCGCAGGTTCTCGGTGGATGAGGCCACCGAGCGTCGGGCCAGCGCAATCTGAGCATAGGCCTCCTGCACCTCGCACCAGGCACGCTCGATCTCCACGGCCAGCATCTCGCGGGCCTGCAAGCGGTCGTTCTCGGCCCGCTGCTCCTCGAGGCGCGCCCGTTTCAGGGCATGGGCGCCGCCCCACCAGTCGGAGATGGGAACCGACACCTGGGCGAAGACCATCCCGTCGTCCACATCCTTGTCCATCAGATTGTAGTAGAGATACCCGGCACCGATCCCGACGGTCGGGAGCCGCTTGCCGCGCTCCATGCGGGTCCGGTAGCGCTGCGCCTCGACGTTCTTCTCGGCAAGCAGATACTCGGCCCGGTTGTCGAGCGCCTCCTCCACCGGGACGTAATACGGCGCCGGATCCCCCGGCTCACCGTATTCGGCGGCCTCGATGTCGAACGTCTTCCAGTCGGCCCCGACATGCTGAGCCAGAAGCATCCGCACCACCTTGAGCCCGTTTTCGGCCGTCAGCCGCTTTGAGGCCACCTCCTGTTGCCGCAATTCGACACGCAGCAGGTCGTTCGAGGTCACGATACCGGCCCGCACCGAGAGTTCCACCTGGCGGCGGATCTCCCCGAGCTGCCGATCGACGGCATCAAGCGTCGCCAGATTCTCACGGATCGAGACGATCTGCCAGAAGTAGGCGTCGGTCTGCTCGCGGACCTCGGCCTCGGTCTTGCGCAACTGAAGGCGCCCGACCTCCTCGCCCAGCCGGGCCAGCTTGTTGCCATTGACGATCTTCAATCCCGCAAACAGAGGCTGCACGGCCGTCACGCTGCCCATGACGCCGCGCTTGACAAGCGACAGCGGCATGCTGATCGCCCCCATCTGGGGCAGAGAGAGGGCGAAATCGGCCTGCACGAGTCCGTGCTGGGCCTGGAACACGCCCCCGGAGGCCGCTATCTGCGGGAAATAGGAGGTGAAGGCCTCCCGGCGGGTCTGGAGGGCCTGTTCGAGTTCGAGCCGCGACGAGGCGAGCGTGCGGTTATGCTCAATGGCCGCGGCACGGCATTCATCGAGGCTGAGGGTCTGGGCGGTCGCGGGAAGGATACCCAGCAGAGCGCCGCAGAGCCACAGGCATGCAATCTGTTTTTGCGTCTTCATCACTTGTAGATTTTGGAGTAGAGAACCGGCAGGATCGTGACCACGAGCACAAGCGACCCGATGCCGCCGGCAAAGATCGTGACGCCGACCGGAGCCCAGAAGGTGCTTCCGCCGAGGATCATCGGTACGACGCCCACGGCCGTCGTGGCCGTCGTCAGGAAGATCGGGACCATGCGCCGCTTACCTGCGTCGTAGGCGGCCAAACGCGCCGACCAGAGGCAGTACTTGCGCTTCTCCTCGGCATGCTGGTACATCAGGATCACGTTGCGGACGATCATGCCCAGCAGGGTGATGAAACCCAGCACGGAGGTCAGGCCGATCGTGAAGTCCGAAAGCCACAGTCCCACCATCGCCCCAAACAGGCACAGGCTCATCGAGAGCATCACGACGATCGATATGCCGAACTTGCGGAAGTTGATGAGTACAAAGAAGAAGATGATAACCAGCGAGATGCCGAGCCCGCTGAAGATCGGAGGCAGGGTCTCCATGTCGAATTCATACTCGCCGCCGATCTCGGTCGTCACCCCTTCGGGGAGCACCACCTCGTTGCGGAGGATGTCGTCGATGCGCGAAAGCATCTGCAGGGCGTTGGTCCCGCGCTTGAGGTCGGCCGACACCGACAGGCAGCGCACGCCGTTGCGGTGGACGATCCGGCTCTCGCTCCAGGCCGGCGTGACACGGGCGATCTGGCGCAGGGGAACACTCACCGAAGGCACGGGCGAGGCGATCTGCGTGTCCTGCACGTCATCGAGCTGCCGCTGGCCGTTGCGTTCGTCGTAGCGGAGCACTACGGGCAGGCGGTAGTCGCCCTCCCAGAGGCTGCCCACCTGAACATCGCCGGCAGCGAGCGCCAGGCAGGCGGCGGCCGTCGTCCGCGTGATTCCCAGCTGCGAGGCGGCAACCGGATCGAGCTCCACCTCGACGATGGCGCGCGGATCCTCATAATCGGAGTGCACCCACTGCAGTTCGGGCATCTGCCGCATGCGCGCCATCAGTTGGTCGGCGGCCGCACGCATCGAGTCGATCTCCTCGCCGTAGAAACGGAACTCGAGCGACGGGACATTCTGGTAGTCGAGCTGCTTGAACTTCACGTAGGCGTCGGGGAAGCGGTCGGCCCACGAATCGGCATAGTCGTCGAGAATCGCCTCCGTATCCTCGATCGAGGTCGTATTGACGATGAACTGCGCGTAGTTCGGACCTCCCATCTGGGGAGCGTAGCTCATCTGGAACCGGGGCGAGGAGCACCCCACGAACGAGGTGACGGAGCGCACCCGGCTGTCGGCATGCAGCAGCGAATAGACCGAATCGGCCACGGCCCCGGTACGGCCGAGCGGAGCGTCGGGGCGCAGGTAGATCTCCACGGCAAACTGGTCGCGGTCGGCAAAGGGCATCATCCGCAGGTCGAGTCCGGGGACAAGCAGCAGCGACACGACCACCGACAGTACGCCGAACGAAATGGTGAGCCATCCGTGCCGGAAGGTCCAGGCCAGCACCCGGTTGTAAGCGTTCTGCACCCGGTCGGTGAGCGACCGCCGGTCGGCACGGTGTTCGGGAGCCTTGCGGATGATCAGCACCTCGAGGAACGGGATGACCAGCACGGCCAGCAGCAGCGACACCATGAGGTTGATGGTGATCGTCCACGGGAAGAAGGTGATGAAGTCGCCGATCATGCCTGTCAGCGTGAAGAGCAGCGGGAAGAAGATCATGCAGATGCAGACCGTGGCCAGCAGCAGCGAGGGAAAGAACTCGCGGGCGCTTTCGATGGCGGCATACCACCGCGAATGGCCGCGCCCGAGGTAATCGAGGTAACCGTCGATCACCACGATCGAGTTATCGACGATCATGCCGAGAACGACGATCAGCGCCGCAAGCGTCACCGTATTGAGCGGAATGCCGCAGGCATACATCAGCCCGATGGAGATGAACGTCGAGATCGGGATGGTGATCGCGGCAACCACGGCCGAGCGCCACGGAAAGAGGACCATCATGACGGCGATGATGATCGCCATGGCCACGAAGAGGTCGCGCAGAAACGACGTCACGGAGTCGCCGACGACCTTCGCCTGGTCGGCAATGCGCTGCACCTGCACGTCGTCGGGGAGTACCTCGTCGGAGAAACGGGCCAGCACCTCATCGACCTCGCGGCCGTATTCGACGATGTTGAATCCCGGGCGCATCTCCATCGAGAGCATGACACAACGGTGGCCGTTGTTGCGGATGTAACTCTGCGAATCGTCGTATTCGCGCACCACGCGGGCCACGTCGCCGACACGCAGCACGTTCCCCGCCGGATCGCTCCAGATGATCTGGTCGGCGATCTCTCGCTCGCTGGCGAACGTTGGTGCGACGTGGATGGGAGTCACCGTGGAGGTGTTGTCTATCGTGCCGCCCGTGGGCGTCAGCCCCTGTGCAGCCAGGGCCGCAACCAGCGTATGCTCGCCGATTCCGTAGGCCGCGAGGCGCTCGGGATCGACATGGATCGAGATCTGCTCGGACTGCACGCCGTAGGGGCGGATGTTCGACACGGACTCGATGCGCCGGAGCCGGTCGCTCAGGTCGTCCAGGTACTCCTTGAGCTCGCGGTAGCTGCGCTCGTCGGATTCGAGCGTGATGAGCAGGGCCGAGGTGTCGCCGAAGTCGTCATTGGCCACCAGGGCCACGACCCCCGACGGGAGCTGCGCCTTGAACGAGGCCAGGCCGTGTTTGATCTTCGACCATACCTCGTCCTTGTTGCTGACGTGGTCCTCCAGTTCGACCAGGACGTAGCACATGCCGTTCATCGAGGTCGAAGTAGTCTTGGCCCGCTTGACCTCCTCGTAGGTCATCAGGAACTGCTCGAGGGGACGGGCCAGCTGCTCCTCGACCTCCTCGCTCGTCGCCCCGGGATAGACCCCCACGACGACACCCTGACGGATCGTGAACTCGGGAAACTCCTGCTTGGGAATATGGATCAGTCCGAAGACTCCGAACAGGAACAGGCACCCGACGATCAGGAAGGTGATGCGGAAGTTCCGCATCGCCCATGCGATGATGTTGTTCGAACTTCTCATTGCCAGACGACTTTACTGCCCGCACCGATCTTCTGCACACCTTCGGTCACGATCCGGTCGCCGTCCGCAACCCCGCTCGAGACCGTCACGCCGCTCGCAACGAAGCGACCGACCGTCACCGGCGTACGGACCACCGAATCGCCGACAACCTTCCAGACGAACCGTTGTCCGTCGCCGCTCTGCCGCACGGCACTCACCGGGAGCACGATCTCCGACGCCGCCTCCGCAGCGGTCACCGTGACCCGGCAGACCATGCCGGGGAGCAGCTCCCCGTCGGGATTGCTGACCGCAGCACGCACGTCGTAGGTATGCGCCACGGGATCGGCCTCGATCCCCTTCTCGGGGGCCCCGGTCTCGAAGGTCCGGTCGCCGAGTGCCGCCACGCTGAAACGGATCCGGCTACCGGAGCCGATGCGGGCGATCTCCTGCTCGGGAACGGCAAAGCGCACCTCCGGGT
>ENA-OZKW01000285-OZKW01000285.1-human-gut-metagenome-genome-assembly--contig:-NODE-285-length-14657-cov-4.613135_pt1 | contig 14657 bp, 10 predicted proteins | sample MGYA00244833_ERZ653778 | MGnify/ENA primary metagenome ERZ653778 (study PRJEB26926, sample SAMN06165284) | human gut metagenome | biome: ENVO:00009003; feature: ENVO:2100002; material: ENVO:00002003... | reverse complement strand
CGAGATCAGCCTCGGTCTCGTGGGCTCGGAGATGTGTATAAGAGACAGATACATGGCCGTCCCCCCAGTCTATCAGGAATTTCTTGCCCAGATGGATGAGCCGCGCCAGCCGCGCCGCCCGCTCCACCTTGTCCTGCTTGCTCTCCTTGAGGAAGGGACGCAGGGCGTACAGCAGCTGCATGGTCTGGCTGTTGGAGCGGCTGTACTCCTGCAAAAGCGGCAGGAAGCGGGCGGCCACCTGTGGGTCGATGCCGCCCGGCGGCGTTTGTGCTGGCGGCGGTACAGCGGGTGCGGCAGCTTGAGCAGGGGACGGTGCGGCGGCGCCCGCGTCCCCACCCATGGCAGTGGAGAGCTGCTGCGCCATCTGCACGATCTGTGCCATGCTGCCGGGATCGGACAGCAGCGCATTCAGTTTTTCATCCAGCTCGGCCATGCCGCGTCCCTCCTCTCTTTACCGGCGCAGGGAATCCTCCAGCCGCTGCACCAGCGCCGCCCCCTCCGGCGTGGACAGTACCTGCCGGAGCATACCGGAAAGCGCCGCCGTGTCGCCGGAGGCGGCCTGCTGGCCGTGCTCTTCTCGTTCGCCGTGACCTTCTTCCCGCCCTCGCAACTGCCCGTCGGGAGCCCGGCCACCTACACGGCACTCGTCGCCTCGGGCACACTGCTCTTCCTGGCCATCCCCTTCGCCATCAGCCGGTCCATGGACCGGCAGGAGAGGCAAAAGGGTAAGCGGTAAAAGGAGCGGTGCGGGGCCCGCCTCACCAAAGGCAGGTCCCGCACCGGTTTGCGTCCCAGGTTCCGTCAGCCGAGGATCGTGCCGTCCTCCGCGATGCGGAGCGTCACCTCACGGTCCGTCCGCTCCTCCTCCAGCTCGAGGGCATACCATGCACCGTCGGAAGTCTGAAGATAATCCGCGCTGTCGAACTCCCAGCCGGCATACTCCGAAGCGGCCCAGGCAGCCGTCACCGCTTCGGGCAGTTCGGCACGGCGCACCTCCCACGAGGTCCTCACCCACGCTCCGGCCCCGTTGAAGAGCAGCTCCTTCCCGCGCCCCTCGTGGCGGATCTCCACCTCGAGCATCCCGTCGTCGCTGTCCTTCTCCACGATCGAGGCGCCCGGATAGTTCTCCCGGATGAAGGCCTCGATCTCCGCCGCGACACCGGCGCCGCCGCCCACGGAGGGTTCATGGAGCGACACCTCGCCCTCGGGCGTGATCCGGATCTTCACGTCGCCGTTGCGCGACTCGAGCTCCAGGCGGTAGAAGGTCCCCTCGGAGACCGTCTCGTACAGATCCGCGTCGTCGAGCCGATAACCGCGCACCTCGGCATACTCCGAAGCGGCCCAGGCAGCCGTCACGGCTTCGGGCAGGTCGGCACGGCGCACCCCGGTCTTGGTATACTGCCACGCCGCGCCGCGGTCGAAGAAGAGCTCGCGCTTCACGCCGCCGTCGAGAATCTCGACCTCCGTTCCCTCATATTCCGCATCGACGTCGATCACACGGGCCGAAGGATAGTGCGTCCGGATATACTCCCCGATCGAGGCCGCAGGCTCGGCCGGGATGAAATCGCCGTAGTCGCAGTCGGGGTCCGCATCGGCCACACACTTCACCAGCACGCCGTCGGGCGAGTAGTAAAGGTCCATCTCGCGGCCGCCCTGTTCGACCTCGATGACGTAGATCTCGGGCTCGACATCGCCCGCACGGTAGAGTACGTCCACACGGTCATCGACCCGCCACAAGGCATACTCGCTCGCGGCAAAGGCCTCCCTGACCGCCTGCGGGAGGGCTTCGAAACGGATCTCCGTCTCGGTCATCGTCCAGCGCCCGTCGGCATTGCCGAACCAGGCCGAGCAGTTCGTGGAGAGCGCCGCACGGGTTCCCGTCCAGTAGAAGTCCGCCACGGCATAGTCGCCCTTCATGCTCCAACTTACGTTCTGCGCACCGGGGTAACGCTCGGCAAAAGCCGCCAGCACCTGCGGCGACACCTCGCCTCCCGAGCCGCGCTCCCCGTCGGAGCGCTCACATCCCGCAGCCAGAAACGCGGCGGCTGCAACCAACAGATTTCTCATCCAATTCATCATGATCGTGTCGTTTTAAGTTTTAAGTGGTTCGATTACCCATTTTCGCAGGCAAAGCTACGGGGACATTTTGAAAAGAAACTGAAACGGCACAAAAAAACCGGCCCTTCGCGGACCGGTCGCTCCGTCATTCGGACGCGCGGTATTCGTTGGGGGTCTGCCCCGTGAGTTTCTTGAACATCCGGGTGAAGTGCTGCGGATACTGGAAGCCCAGTTCGTAGGCGATCTCACCGATCGTCCGCCCCGGATCGAGCACCCGCTCCTTCGCCACCTCGAGCAGCTTGAGCTGGATATGCTCCTGAGCCGTGCGCCCCGTCTCCCGCTTGACCAGGTCGCCGAAATAGTTGGGCGAGAGGCAAAGCTGTCCGGCGCAGTATTTTACCGTAGGAAGTCCTTCGCTGCGGGCGCGCCCCTCGGCGAAGTAGTCATCCAGCAGGCGTTCGAAACGCGTCAGCACGTCGTGATTGACATGTGCGCGGGTGATGAACTGCCGTTCGTAGAAACGCAGGCAGTAGTCGAGCAGCACCTCGATCTGCGTGGTGACCAGCCGCCGGCTGTGACGGTCGATGGCATGCCCGAGTTCGAGGCGGATCTTCCGGAGGCTGTCCACGACCAGCGACCGTTCCGTCTCCGAGAGGTGCAGCGCCTCGTTCACCTCATAAGAAAAATAGGTATACTCCTTCATGTTGCGGCCGAGCATCGTCCCGCGGATCAGGTCCGGGTGGAAAACCAGCGCCCACCCCTTCGGCTGGAACTTTTCGCCGTTATCCTCGAAGCCGATCACCTGCCCGGGGGACAGGCAGACGAGCGTACCCTCCTGGTAGTCGTAGTAGTTGCGGCCATAGATCATGTCGCCGCAACGGACCTCCTTGAGGAATACCGCATAAAAGCCGAACGTCTGGCGCATATGGTAGACAGGCCGGGCCTCTGCGAAATCGACAACCGCCACCAGGGGATGCTGGGCCGCGACACCCAGCGACCCGCAATATTCGCCGACGGATTCGATGTGCCGGATTTTTGATTCCATATTATTAGTTACAGGCTTGTTCTCCACAAAGGTAACCATTTCCGCGGGATCCCGCTCCCCGGCGGGCAAAAATCGGTAATCGGGGTAAAAGATTCCGTAATCCGTCTACCCGGAACCGGCCGGGATGCCGTATCTTTGCATTACCGGACCCCGGACTGGGGTCCAACGGAGAAAAAACGGATACGGACATGAAAAAACGGGTATTGATTCTTTCATCCAGCCCCCGCCGACACGGCAATTCCGACACGCTGTGCGACGAGTTCCTGCGCGGAGCCCGCGAGGCGGGGCACGACGCGGAAAAGATCTTTCTGCGCGACCGGACCATCTACTACTGCACGGGATGCGGCACCTGCACCGAACCGGGCAGATCCTGCCCGCAGTACGACGATGCACGGGAGATCATCGAGAAAATGGTCGAAGCCGACGTCATCGTGCTCGCCTCGCCGGTCTACTTCTATGCGATGAGCGCACAGATGAAGACCCTGATCGACCGCTGCTGCTCGGAGTACCTGCGGATGAGCAACAAGGAGTTCTACTTCATCATCACGGCCGCCGAGCAGGACAAGGGGGCCATGGAGCGCGTGATCGAGGGATTCCGCGGATTCCTCGACTGCCTCGAAGGGGCCCGCGAGCGGGGCACGATCTACGGGCTCGGCGTCTGGAAGATGCACGAGATCGACGGACATCCCGCCCTGCGCGAGGCCTACGAGGCGGGACGCAAACTCTGACCCGCCGCGCCGGCAACCGCCGCAAACAACGACAAAAGTACCAACATGAAACGAACGACCCTCGCCGGCCTGCTGCTCCTCGCATCCGGAGCCGCTGCAACAGCCCGGCCGGCAACAAACGACAACACCATGAAAGACACCACCGAATTCCACCAGATCTTCCCGCAGGGTGAGGCCAACCCGCCAGCCAACGCTCAATATTTCATCGGACAGTCCTACCTGGCGCCCCTGACCCGGAACGGAGCGTTGAACTGCCCGGTCTACAACGTCACCTTCGAACCCGGCTGCCGCAACAACTGGCACAGCCACACGGGCGGCCAACTGCTGCTCGTAACGGCCGGACGCGGCTTCTACCAGGAGCGGGGGCAGGAGGCCCGGCAGCTTCTCCCGGGCGACGTCGTCGAGATCGCACCGAACGTGGTCCACTGGCACGGTGCGGCCCCCGACAGCTGGTTCTCGCATCTGGCCGTGGAGTGCAACCCGGCCACGAACCGCAACACATGGCTCGAGCCCGTGGACGACGACGCCTACCGTGCGGCCACGGCCCCGAAGCCGTCGCAGGCTAAGACCGACGACGGCCTGCCCAACCCGCTGGCGGCCTTTGCCTCGAGCGATCCCGAGCTGAGCGCCCTGGCCGCCGGTTTCGCCTGCGGCGAGACGCAACAGTACGGCTCGCTCGACCGCCGCACGCGGGTGCTGGTGACCCTTGCCTCCGTTGTTGCGCTGCAGAGCGACGAACTCCTCGCTCCGCTGCTGGACGCCGCTCTCGATGCCGGCATTCCACCCGTCGAGATCCGCGAGACGGTCTACCAGACGATCCCCTACGTCGGCATGGCGAAGGGCGCCGACGCAGTAGCCGCCATGAACCGCCGGTTCACGACCCGGGGCATCAGCCTGCCCCTCGAAGCATGCGGCACAACGACCCCCGACACCCGCTTCGAGCAGGGACTGGCCCTGCAGAAGTCGATCTTCGGAGAGGCGATCGACCGGATGTACGAGACCTCGCCGGCCGACCAGATACACATCCAGCACTACCTCTCGGCCAACTGCTTCGGCGACTACCAGACCCGCCGGGGACTGGACGCGGCAACCCGGGAGCTGCTGACCTTCGCCACGCTGGTTTCGTTGGGCGGCTGCGAGCCTCAGGTCAAGGGACACATTTTGGGCAATGCCCGTGTCGGCAACGGCAAGCCGACGCTGCTGGCCGTCGTCACCCAATTGCTTCCCTACATCGGCTATCCGCGCTCGCTCAATGCCATCGCCTGCCTGAACGAGGTGCTGCCCGAGGCGAAATAGCCCGTTCATCGACACGACGGCGGCCGGGATCCTCATGCGGAGGATCCCGGCCGTCGCACGTCTGCACCGATCCCGGCGGGGCGTCTCAGATCCGCCGCGGATAACGCAGCAGGATGGCCAGCACGGCCACGGCGCCCATGATGGCGGGATAATAAAGGTAACGGATGATGCCCAGCGGCGAGAGGCCCGTGAGCCCCGCGGCCATGAGCAGCTGGGCTCCGTAGGGCAACAGCCCCTGCGTGAAGCAGGAGAAGGTGTCGAGCAGACTGGCGCTCCGCCGGCGATCGACGCCGAACCGGTCGGCGATCTTGCGGGCAATCGGACCGACGGTAAGGATGGCGATCGTGTTGTTGGCCGTGCAGAGGTTCGAGAGGCAGACCAGTCCGGCAATCGTCCCCTCGGCCCCCCGGCGGCCCGAGATGCGGCGCGTCATGTGGCCGATGATGTAGTCGATGCCGCCGTTGAAGCGGATCAGTTCGAGCAATCCCCCGGCCATCATCGTGACGATGATCAGTTCACCCATGCCGGTGATGCCCTGTCCCATGCCGCCGCACCATGCGAGCAGGTCGAAACTCCCGGTCGCCAGGCCGATCGCGCCCGAGGCGGCGATGCCCAGCAGGAGCACCTTCAATACGTTCATGCCGGCAATGGCCGTTACCAGCACAAGCAGGTAGGGCAGCACACGGACCCACTCGACCCGTCCCGGCGCCACCACGGCATCGGCTCCGCTGCCCGTCAGCAGATAGACCAACAGCGTCACCACGGCCGCCGGGGCCACAATGCGCACATTGACACGGAACTTGTCGCGCAGGTCGCACTCCTGTGTGCGGGTTGCGGCGATCGTCGTGTCGGAGATGAACGAGAGGTTGTCGCCGAAGAAGGCGCCGCCCACGACGATGGCCGTCAGCCAAGCCTCGTTCATCCCCGTCTCGGACGAAAGCCCCGCAGCCACGGGGACCAGCGCCACGATCGTTCCCACGGAGGTACCGACCGACAGGGAGATGAAGCAGGAGGCCAGGAACAGTCCGGCCGGGAGCAGACGCCCCGGCAGCAGGTGCAGCGTCAGATCGACCGTGGCATCCACGGCACCCATGCTCCGGGCCGACTCGGCGAAGGCGCCCGCCAGTACGAAGATCCAGATCATCAGCAGCACGTTCGGGTCGGCGGCACCGGCCGAAAAGCGGGAGATCCGCTCGGCAAAGGGGACACGCCGTGTAATGGCCACGGCATAGGCCGAGGCGACAATGAAGGCTACCGAAATGGGCATCCGGTAGAAATCGCCGGCCACCAGCGACACGGCAAGGTAACAGGCCAGGAAGACAAGCAGCGGCGTCAGCGCAAGGAAACTGCCGCGGCACGACTGTTTTTCAGACATTTCACTTTTTCGATTAGCGGACCCGGGTCCGGAAGGGGCAAAAGTACCGAAAATTTTCCACTTGCCCAATTCCTCCCCGTCGGGTCCCCGCACTGCACGATGAAATAAATTTGGCAAACATCCCAAATTTTGTATATTTGCGTAAGAGTGCCGACAAGATGTCGGGCACCGCATGCATGGCGGTGTCGCGACGAAGATTGCGACGCAGAACGAGATTTTGACGACAAAGCCTCATAACCGCATGACTTCCATGGAATTCGGCCGCCTGTTCGCCTGCTACCGGCCCCGGTTCGAGATTCTTGCGAACCGCTACGTGCGCAACCAGACCGTAGCGGAAGACATCGTGTCGGAGAGTTTCATGACCCTCTGGGAAAACCGGGAGAAACTCCCGGCCGACTGCAACCTCCCGGCCTATGTGCTGACCGTCGTGCGCAACCGCTGCCTCGACTGGCTCCGCGCCCAGTCGCGTCATGCCCAGATCGAACAACAGGTCTACGAGCTCCGCCGCGAGGTGATCGCCGCCGACATCCGCTCGCTGGAGGCTTTCGACCCGAGCGAGATCTTCTCGGGGGAGGTCGAGCGGATCATCCGCGAGACGCTCGAGGGAATGTCCCCGCTCACCCGGCAGGTATTCGAAGCCCGCCGTTTCGAGGATAAGTCGTACAAGGAGATCGCCCAGATGCACGGAATCACCGTCCGCCGGGTCGAGTTCGAACTGACCAAGGCGGTCAAGGAGTTCCGCATCGCCCTCAAGGACTACCTTCCGGCGTTACTCATCCTGCTGTCTTCCAGCACATTGAAATCGTAAAAAAATTTAATTGCATTTTTCCCATCGGAATTGTGCTCCGCAGAGTGGGAATCCGGGCCGCTTGTTCGTTATCTATATACGATGGCAAACAACGAGACGATGAATCCCGACTTACTGCTCAAATACCTCGACAACGAGGCCTCCGATCAGGAGATGCGCGAGGTGCTCGCCTGGCTTGAGGCCGACCCTGCGAACCGGCTCGAACTCGACCGGCTCGACCGGGCGATCGCAGCCTCAATCATCCACGGGCCCCTGCCCGGCGAACAGAGTGCCGCGACACCTGCACCGGCGCCCGAAAAGGCCGGACGTCGCATCACCCTGCGCCGCATCGTCCGTTACACGGCCGAACTGGCCGCCGTGCTGCTTGTCGGCGTCGTCCTGTCGTGGACGCTGACGCGAAACCGGCTCGACGAATGGTCGCAGCGGACCACCTCGATCGAAGTGCCGCCCGGACAATACCTCAGCATGCGCCTCGAAGACGGGACAAACGTATGGCTCAGCGCCGGCACGCGGTTCGAATACCCGCTCGTCTTCGCCGGACGGGAGCGTCGCGTGAAGATCAGCGGCGAGGCGATGTTCGATGTCGAGCACGATGCCGACCATCCGTTCGTCGTCGAAACGTTCGCCTGCGACGTCGAGGTTCTCGGCACGAAGTTCGATGTCGAGGCCGAACCCGACGAAGGCATATTCTCCACCGCCCTGCTGCGCGGAAGCGTGAAGGTCTCCAACAAGCTCACGGCCGGCGAGGAGTTCATCCTCCAGCCCAATGACGAGATCCGCCTGGTAGGCAACCGGCTGCAGCTCGACCGGATCGACAACCCCGACGAGTACCTCTGGACCGAGGGGCTCATCAGCATCAAGGGCCAGACTTTCGAGGAGCTGATGCACAAGTTCGAGAAATACTTCGGCGTCCGCATCCTCATCGAACGGCGCAACATCCCGACCGTGGACTACAACTATGGAAAGATCCGAATATCCGACGGAATCGACACCGCGCTGCGCATGCTCCAGCGCTCGGCGCGCTTCTCCTACGTGCGCGATCCGGAGGACAATACGATCCGCATACGCTGACTCCTCCCCGATGCGGAGCGGCGGAATCCACCCGAAACCACCTGTATTGAATGACTAACCTAAAGACGAATGTATGAAGAAATGAAAATCGACTCCTCACTCTGACATGCAATGCCGTAAAAAAGAAGAACTGCGGACGATGGCGCGCCCGCAGTCCGTGGTCGGCATTGTCTCAAATCTCAAGCTATTAACTACTAACCACTATGTAAAAGTATGAACAAAAAACGTATTCAGCAAATCAAATGCCTGTTTACACTCGTTTTCGCCGCGTGCACGCTATTTCACGCCGCCCGCTCATACGCCCAGACCACTCAGGTGACAATCAGCCAGGAGAATGTCCCGATGGAGCGCGTGATGAACGAGATCGAAAAACAGACGGGCTATCTCTTCCTTTCGAACAATGACGTCGATATCCGGCGCAACGTGAGTGTCCGCATCGAAAACGGCACGCTGGCCGAAGCCCTCGGACAGATGCTCAAGGGCTCGGGCGTCACCTACCGACTTGAGAACAAATACATTTCGCTCTCCGCAGCCCCGAGGGGGGGGGAACCGGTAACCGTCAAGGGAACGGTGACCGATGCCAACGGTCCGGTGATCGGCGCAACGATCACCATCAAGGGCGGCACGACGGGAACCACCTCCGCAATCGACGGATCGTTCTCGCTCTCGGCACGCCCGGGCGACGTGCTGATCGTGGCCTTCATCGGCTACAAGAGCGTCGAGATCCCCTTCACGGGCCAGACCGAACTGACGGTCGAGCTTGAGGAGGAGTCCCTCCAGATGAACGCCGTCGTCGTGACGGCCCTCGGTATCAAGCGCGAGGAGAAGGCCCTGGCATACAACGTCCAGCAGGTGAAGGCCGAAGAGCTGACGACGGTCAAGGACGCCAACTTCGTCAATTCGCTGGTCGGCAAGGTGGCCGGTGTGACGATCAACGCCGGCGCGGGCGGTGCAGGTTCCTCGACGCGCGTGGTAATGCGTGGACAGAAGTCGATCGAGAAGAGCAACACGGCCCTCTACGTGATCGACGGTATCCCGATGTACAACAACAGCTTCGGCGGATCGGGCGGCAGCTACGGCGACCAGGTCGGCTCGGAGAGCGCCGCCGACATCAACCCCGAGGACATCGAGTCGGTCAATATGCTGACCGGACCTTCGGCAGCCGCCCTCTACGGTTCGGAGGCCGCCAACGGCGTGATCATCATCAACACCAAGCGCGGCGCCGTGGACAAGACGATCGTCACGCTGAGCAACAGCACGATGTTCTCGTCGGTATACATGATGCCCGAGATGCAGAACCGCTACGGCACGAGCAACTCGACCTTCAGCTGGGGTTCGCCGATCAACGGCACGTTCGACGCCCGCGACTTCTTCAACACCGGAACGAACATCATCAACTCGGTCTCCGTATCGACCGGCAACCAGAAGAACCAGACCTACATCTCCGTATCGACGACCAACAGTACGGACATCATCCCCGAGAGCGCCTACAACCGCTACAACTTCTCGGCCCGCAACACTACGACGTTCGCCAAGGAGCGCCTGACGTTCGACTTCGGTGCCAACTTCATCATCCAGGACAACAAGAACATGGTCTCGCAGGGCAAGTACTTCAACCCCCTGCCGGCGCTCTACCTCTTCCCCCGCGGCGATGATTTCAACGAGATCCGCCTCTACGAGCGCTGGGATCCCATCCGCGGCCTGATGGCGCAGTACTGGCCCTACGGCGAGGGCGCACACTCGATCCAGAACCCCTACTGGATCCAGAAGCGCATGAACCGCGAAACGGACAAGCGCCGCTACATGCTCAACGCCTCGCTCAAGTGGAAGGTCACCGACTGGCTCGACATCACCGGCCGCGTGCGGATCGACAACTCGGAGTACCGCATGACGCGCAAGTACTACGCCACGACGCTGACCACCTTCGCCGGCGACAACGGAGGACTGCAGGATCAGACGCAGACCGACCGCACGTTCTACGGCGACGTGATCGCCAACATCAACAAGCAGTTCGGTGAGGACTGGACCCTCAACGCCCAGATCGGCGCCTCGATCGACGACCAGCGCTACGAGATGGCCGGCGTGGCAGGCGACCTGAAGACCGCCAACTTCTTCACGACGCTGAACCTCAACACGACCGAGAAGTTCAAGCTCTACCAGGAGGGCTGGCATGACCAGACGCAGGCCATCTTCGCCAACGTCGAGGTGGGCTGGCGCTCGATGCTCTACCTCACGCTCACGGGCCGCAACGAGTGGCCCTCGATGCTGGCCTATTCGAAGCAGTCGTCGTTCTTCTACCCGTCGGTCGGCCTCTCGGGAGTCATCTCCAACATGATCGATCTGCCCGACTGGTTCTCCTTCCTCAAGGTCCGCGCATCGTACGCCCAGGTGGCTTCGGCCTTCGACCGCTACCTCTCGAACCCGAGCTACACCTACGTCGAGCAGAGCCACGGATGGAAGGCCCCGGCGACCTACCCCAACAACGACCTGCGTCCCGAGGATACCCGCTCGTGGGAGATCGGCGTCAATGCCCGCTTCCTGAACAAGTTCAACCTCGACGTCACCTACTACCGTTCGAACACCTACCACCAGACGATCTACATGCCGCTGGCCAGCTCGACCGGTTACGAGAACTACGCCGCACAGACGGGTAACGTCCGCAACCAGGGCGTCGAGCTCGCCGTAGGCTATAACAACAAGTGGGACGACTTCCGCTGGGGAACGAACTTCACCTACACCTTCAACGAGAATAAGATCATGGAGCTGGCCCACGGCATGATCAACCCGATAACGGGCGTAGCCGAGGACCTGACCGAGATCAAGAAGGACTGGCTGGGCGCCTCCGACGTCGCCCCGCGCGTCATCCTGCGCGAAGGCGGTTCGCTGAGCGACATCTACGTCAATCACCAGCTGGCCCGCGACCTGAACGGCAACATCCTCATCAGCAACACCGGAGCGCTGTCGATGGAGGAGATCGAGGCCCGCAAGGTAGGTTCGCTGGCCCCGAAGTGCAACCTCGGATGGAGCAACAACTTCGCCTGGAAGGGCATTGACCTCGGAGTGGTCTTCACGGCCCGCATCGGCGGCATGGCCTACTCCGCAACGCAGGGTATCCTCGACTACTACGGCGTATCGGAGGCTACGGCCGCAGCCCGCGACCGGGGCGGCATTCCGATCAACTACGGCTCGGTCAGCCCCCAGACCTACTACCAGACGATCTCCTCGGCCGAGGGCGGTCACGGCGCCTACTACCTCTACGACGCCACCAACGTCCGCCTGCAGGAGCTCAACCTGAGCTACACGCTGCCGCAGAAGTGGTTCCGCAACAAGGCCAAACTCACCCTCGGCTTCGTGGCCCGCAACCTCTGGATGATCTACTGCAAGGCTCCGTTCGATCCCGAAATCTCCGCAGCCACCGGCAGCAACTACTACCAGAACGTGGACTACTTCATGCTGCCCAGCACCCGGAACCTCGGTTTCAACATCAAACTCCAATTCTAACAACCGCTGACCTATGAAAAACAGACTCAAAATAATGCTCGGAATCCTGCTGGTCGGCTCGCTGACCGGTTGCACGGGTAACTTTGAAGAATACAACACCGATCCCTATGCTCCGCAGGAGCCCGATCCCACGATGCTGCTGCCGACGATGATCGACGCCATGATGTACGTCCAGCAGAACGACTCGCAGATGGTAGACCAGATGGTCGGCACACTGGGCGGCTACTTCACCCTCTCGAACCGTTGGGGCGGTCAGAACTTCGATACGTTCAACCCCTCGGCCGACTGGAACCAGGGCCCCTACAACACGATGTTCCTCGATATCTACGGCAACCTGTTCGAGATAGAGGAGCTCTCGCAGGGCTCGGGCCACTGGATGGCCATCGCCAACCTGATCCGCGCCGCCGTGATGATCCGCGTGGCCGACATCTACGGCCCGATCCCCTACAGCCAGGTGATGAAGGGTCTGATGTACGTGCCCTACGACACCAACGAGGAGGTCTACAAGAACATCATCGCGCACCTGCAGAACTCCGCATCGACGCTCTACTCCTATGCACAGACCTATCCCTCGTCGAAGCCGATGGGATCGAGCGACCCGATCTATGCCGGAGACTATGCACTCTGGGCCCGTCTGGCCAACTCGCTGACGCTCCGTGTGGCCATCCGCACGAACGACAAGGAGTCCGCCCTGCAGGCCATCGCCCATGAGGCCGGCATGATCGAGACCAACGCCCAGAACGCCATGATGTCGCCCGGCATCCAGGGCAACCCCTACCAGCTGGCATCGGTATCGTGGGGCGACCTGCGCGTAAACGCCTCGATCGTCGATTACATGTCCGGCTACAAGGATCCCCGCATGGCGGCCTACTTCACCAAATCGACCTTCCCGGGCTATACGGACCAGTATGTCGGCATGCGCTCGGGCGAGGCTGATTTCGACAAGACCTCCGTGGCCGCCTATTCGATGCCCAATCTGACGTCGGGAACGCTGCTGCCCGTATTCGTGGCAGCCGAGACGCAGTTCCTGCTGGCCGAGGCCGCCCTGAAGGGGTGGATCGACGGCGGCGAGGCCAAGGCCCGCGAATACTACGAGGCCGGCATCCGCCTGTCGATGGAACAGAACGGCATAACCGACAGTGATGCCGTATCGAAGTACCTGGCAGACAAGACGCTCACTCCGGCCGGACACTCGAACGACCCGCGCGGCTCGAAATACACCTACGACCGCAAGACCACCGTCAAGATCGCCTGGGAGGGTGAGAGCACGACCGAGAAGCACCTCGAGCAGATCATCACGCAAAAGTGGATCGCCAACTACCCGATGGGACTCGAGGCGTGGGCCGAGTACCGCCGTACGGGCTATCCCGAACTGGCTCCCGTGATCGACAACCTGAGCGGAGGCGTGGTGGACTCGAACCGCGGCATGCGCCGTCTGGCTTTCCCGCTCTCGGAGAAGGACCAGAACACGACGAACTACCAGAACGCCGTGACGATGATCGGCGGCACGGACACGCCGGCCGTGGATCTGTTCTGGACCAAGAAAAACTGACCGTAAAACCAAGACCAAGAATCGACTATGAACTGGAAAAGAAATAGCTGGACTCTGCTCGTCGCCGGGCTCTTCGTCGCCGGGTTCACCAACTGCAGCGACTGGACCGAAACGGAAAACGAGTGGGTCCTGGAGTCCCAAAACACCGAAACGAACAAACCCGAAAGCTACTACCAGAACCTGCGGGCCTGGAAGGCCAGCGACCACGCCATCTCGTTCGGATGGTACAGCGGCTGGGGTGAGCCCACGGTCTCGACGACCAACATGCTGGCCGGCATCCCCGACTCGATGGACATCGTCTCGCTGTGGGGCAACTGGAGCAACCTCTCGGAAGGCAAGATCAAGGATCTGCGCGAGGTACAGCAGAAGAAGGGCACGAGGGTGATCTTCTGCAGCTTCACCTCCTACGTGGGCCAGAACTTCACCCCCGCGGAGTACGACACCGACGAGGCTTCCCGCAACGAGTTCTGGGGCTGGAAGGACGGTGACAGCGAGGCCATCGACGCCGCCATCGCCAAGTATGCGAAGGCGATCGCCGACACGGTCTTCAAGTACAACTACGACGGCTTCGACATCGACTTCGAGCCCAACTACGGTTACGGAGGCCCGCTGGCCAGCGACATGGGCCGCATGCACACGCTGCTGACCGAACTCAACAAATACATCGGTCCGCAGTCCCCGAACCCCGACAAGCTGCTGATCGTCGATGGCGAGCCCCAGACGCTCAACGTCGAGAGCGGTCCGCTGATCGACTACTTCGTCGTGCAGGCCTACACCGTATCGGGAGGTTCGCCCTCACCCAACGCCACGGGATACGAAAGCGACAAGGACGACCGTCTGCAGCATTGCCTGGACAAGTTCCTGAGAGTAATGAGCGAGAAGGAGATCACCAACCGCTATGTGATCTGCGAGAACCTCGAGAGTGCGATGGATGCCCTCAACGGCGGCTTCTACTGGGTATTCCGCGACGGCACGAAGGCCGACAAGTCGAAGATCCCCTCGCTGGTCGGCATGGCCATGTGGGAGCCGACGAACGGCTTCCGCAAAGGCGGATTCGGCGCCTACCAGTTCGGCTACGAGGCGATGAACTCCCCTTCGTACAAATGGATGCGCACGGCCATTGCCGCCCAGCAGGCGCTTGAGAACCCCGAAACCCCCGAGGCAGGGAACTGAAACTGTCTCTTATACACATCTCCGAGCCCACGAGACCGAGGCTGATCTCG
>ENA-OZKW01000267-OZKW01000267.1-human-gut-metagenome-genome-assembly--contig:-NODE-267-length-15052-cov-5.715410_pt1 | contig 15052 bp, 20 predicted proteins | sample MGYA00244833_ERZ653778 | MGnify/ENA primary metagenome ERZ653778 (study PRJEB26926, sample SAMN06165284) | human gut metagenome | biome: ENVO:00009003; feature: ENVO:2100002; material: ENVO:00002003... | reverse complement strand
CAATGCCTGCTGGCCTCCGGACACAGCCTGTACGCGCTGAACGATATTCTGACTGTAGAAAGCGAGAACAGTGATGCAGAGTAAGGTCCCGCTTTATCCGTATTCGGCAAAAGACGCAATGAAGCGCGGAGAGATCGAAAAATGGCGCGAAAGCTTCCGCGAGAATTGCGCCTGTGCGGGCGGGATCGATATTCTCATTCGGGAAAACTTCAACGGGATGCATCTGAAGGACGGCACGGTGGAAAAGATCGTCGAGCTTTACGGTTACAAGCGTGTGGAACACGTTCTGGCGAATACCGTGCAGGAGCGGCACGGCGATGGGCGCTTCCGTCCGGACAACCGAGCTTGGGCGGAAAGCCATTACATTCCGGAGGACGATACGCATAATGCCTGCTTCGCTGTCCGGAGCCACTCTGCCATTCTGGACGGCTTCATTTCACACTACAGAAAGCTCGTGATGAACCTCGGAATGTTCGATCAGAAGCAGTGCGAACCGGATTCGAGCGAACTGGATTACACCGGCAAGGTGCTTGTTCTCTCGCCAAATACCCTGAAAGAAGAATACTGGTCACCGGAGAATCAGCTCTGGCTGGCGCAGAGCGGCTTTGGGTGCAGCCCGACTGCACGCGGCCGCTCCATTCTTTGCGTCTGCCTTGGCGACGGGGAGCAGACGCGCTGGAACCGGAATGATTTTATTGGCGTTCTGAAAGACGAATATCTGCCGGATTGGGCGAAAGAGAGCCTCAAGCAGTATCAGCGGTCGGAGAATGAAGAAACACAGGAAATGCAGATGGGAGGGATGTAAATTTGGACAGAAAAATGGTAAAATTCATGCAGGAGCAGTATCCGCCCGGTACACGCATCCGGCTCAATTTCATGAATGACCCATATGCACCGATTACCCCCGGTACGGAGGGCGTTGTGGATGTGGTGGATGACGACGGACAGCTTCACATGAAATGGGACAACGGCAGAACGCTGGCGCTGATCCCTGGCGAGGACAGCTTCACAGTGCTGCCGCCCAAGCTGGAAACGCTGAAACTCTATATGCCGTTGACCGCCGATTTTTATGAACCGAACGAATACGGAGATCTCGACGAAAATGGCGTTACATTAGAGGGCGAAGAACTGCGTGGGTATGAATCGCAGATCGCGGCGGCGCTGAAAAAATACCGAATGCCGGAGGAAGCGGAGCGCGGCGTTATGCACTGGTATGACGAAGCAGACAGCGTCAATCGTAAGGTTTATTCGGCTGTTTTCGCTGTGGAAGAACGGAACGGTCAGCTCTGGGGTGTGGCAGAATGCCGCGTGGCGGGCGAATTGACCGGTGCGGAACTGGAGACCCTGAAATCGTACCTTGAGGGGCAGGCTGCTGACGGCTGGGGCGAGGGCTTCGAGCAGCAGGAGATCCGCGTGGATGGCAAAAGCGAGCTGTACGTCCACCTCTGGAACTCGGATGCGTGGAGCATTCAGACCGAACAGGAGCGATTTGAACAGGAACAGACGGGAGGAATGACCCTTGCGCAAAGTATGTGAGGTCTATCTGGTAAGCAGCAGCGCCACAGATGAACGCGGCGTGGAACTGGCGTTTCCTGTCAGTCAGTATGAGATGATGGACGCATTTGAGCAGATTCACACGAAGTCTCCTGGTGATGTCTACTGGCAGGTGGATGAATTCTATTGCTTTGACTATCTTGCCCCGCATCTGGACGAGAGTATGTCGATCTTCGAGTTCAATTCTCTGACGGAACAGCTTTCTAAGCTGGATGAGCGTCAGGAAACAGCGCTGGAAGGTCTCTTGCAGATGCAGGTCAAGAATCATATGCAGGAAAACAGCGGAATCATTACCGTACCGGAGCTGATGATGCTGGCTGCCAACGTGAATCGTTGTCATGTGCTTGCAGATATCCATACGGACGAAGATCTCGGAAAATTCTATGTGAAAAACGGCTTTCGGGAGGATCTGGATGCCCTGCCGGACAGCGTATATGATCTTCTTGACTATGCAAAAATCGGCAAACAGATGCGCGAGAGCGAAGCAGGTACGTTCACCCCGCACGGCTACGTTGTCCGCACGGAGGAATTGCAGCCGCTGCCAGACTACGAGCCGCAGCGGGACATCAATTACATGATCCGCCTGGCGCTCATGAATCATGAAAATGAGCAGAAAACAGCCGTTCTGGACTTGCCTGCAACAGAACAGCGGATGCAGGAAGTCCAAAAAGAACTCGATGCACCGGAATGGTTCGACGCGCAGTTCACCGGCTGCGATGCCATCGTACCGCGGCTGAACACCATGCTGACCGATGTGGAAGATCTTCCGAGGATCAACGAACTTGCTAAATCTCTTCAAGAATTAAAAGCCAATGGACAGCTTACAAAATTCAAGGCCGTAGTCAGCGCGACGCAGTGTGAATCCCTGGATGACGTCTTTGATCGGCTTGAAAAGTTGCCGCAATACTGTTTCGAGACAAAAATACGTGATAAGGACGCACTGGTGCGGGATGAGCTGGAATTCGTCCTCGGCGGCAGAGATGCAGACCTGATCTACAAGCATCTGAACCGCGAAGCCTACGCAGAAGACGTCCTCAAACAGTACGGCGCTGAGATCACACCCTACGGTATGGTCAACCGCGCGGATTTCGGCCCGCTGCACGAGCCAATTCCGGAACAGAAGCAGGAGCAGACACAGGAACCGCAGATGGGGATGTAAAAAGCGCCTGCCGCTCAAAACTGGCAGACGCTTTCGTTATTTCCGTATTTCCATCAGCCGTTCCACCGGAACGCCGAGAACCTCCGACACATCCAGAAGCAGACCGACCGTTGGCTTGCAGACGGCGGTTTCGACGCGCTGCAAATGATTGCGCGAATAGCCTGCCATCTCGGAAAGCTGATCCTGTGTCAGCCCCTGTTCTTTGCGGTACCGCATGATATTCAACCCGATCTGGATGTAATCCTTATAGTGCTTATCCATGACGCACCTCCCTGCTGCCTCTATTTTACGAGAGATGCCTATAGTATTCGTCGATACACTCTGCGCAAATACGCAGATTATGTTGTATTTTGGAGAAAATCATGGTAAAATACCACGCAGAACGAGTATATACCAAAACTGTGTGGTGAAAAATCATGATGAGCAACGAATTTGAAAAGGCGCTGGACGCTTTTCTGGAGGGAGCCGATGCGGACGAAGCGCATCAGGCGCTCTATGACATCATCCGCGCCGCGTTCCTTGCCGGATGGCGCTCGGCGGGCGGCGATCCGCCGCAGGAGCACAAGCTCTTTGAACTGATTCCGGGCGGGAAGCCGCTCAAACCATCTGAATAACGAAATTAACAGAAGGGCCGTTTTCCGGGTAGAGGAAAGCCGCCCTTCTTTTTTGCGCCTTTTTCCGGGAAATCGGCCCGGAAAGGACAAACATGAATGATGAAGAACTGCGCGACTATCTGAAACGCTTCTGCTTTGGGCGCGAGCATCTCATTTGCAGCCGCGACCTCGTCCGGCAGAAGAACCTCCGCGAGAGCGACCTGCGGAAGAAGGTTAACCGCCTGCGCCGCAAGGCCGTCCCTATTGCCAGCAGCCGTGAGGGATATTTTTACGCCAGCAACGCGGCAGAGTTATATTCAACGATTCGGCAGCTCAAGGAAATGCGTGCCGGTCTGGATGCGGCAATTTGCGGCTTGGAGCAGGCAATGGAGAAATTCTCGGAAGCCTCGGACGGGGGTGGCCGGGATCGCTAGGCCGTTTATCCCTTGGATCGGCAGCAAGGAAAAGCTGATCCCCTACATCTGGCAGGTGTTCCCGCCAAGCCCGAAGCTGTACTTGGAGCCGTTCGGCGGAGGCGGCGCACTTTTGCTCGGTATGCAGCCCAAGGTCAGCCGCATGGACATTTACAATGATTTCAACTGTGATCTTGTAAACCTCTTTTTGTGTGCGCGGGAATGCACGGTTCAGCTTGTGCGGGAATTAAAATTTATCCCGTTCCATTCGAGAGCCGAGTTTGATCTCCTGAAAGAATTTATGAAGCACAAAGAGCTTTTGCAGCAGCGCATTGCAGACGAGCGAAATGCCGTGATGGAGTGCTTTTCTGGTGAGGAACGGGAAGAGCTCCTGCAAATCCTGCGGGAGCGAAGCTGCCTGTTCGATGTCCAGCGGGCGGCCGCGTATTACAAGGTCTGCCGCGGCAGCTTCAGCGGCACGACCACCTCCTTTGGCGTGAAACCGAACAATCTGACGAACTTCCTATATCTTTTTGACGACGCCTCCAAGCGCTTGCAGGATGTAGTCATCGAGAACAAGGACTGTCTGGACATCATCCGTGAGCGCGACGGGCCGGACAGCCTGATCTACTGTGACCCGCCGTACTTTGACGCCGAGAGTTTATACGCTGTCGATTTTCCGAAGGAAAAGCACGAAGAACTGCACCACATTCTCTCGCAATGCAAAGGATACATCGTCGTGTCGTACAATGACTGCCCGTTCATCCGCAGTCTGTACGGCGATTTTTATATCCTTGCGTTCCGAAGGAACAATCCCCTCTCGCAGAAGCCCGGCGCGACCTACGGCGAACTCATTATCACGAACTACGACCCGCGCCCGTACATCCAGCCGCAGTTCAGTATGTTTCCTGCCGAGATTGAGAACGGCGACCTCGTACTGGTGCATGAACCGACCTGCGGGTCACTGCGGGAGATCGATCCCAGAAGAAGGAGGTGGGAATATGGACGATCACAATGAAATGTATGAGATCGGGCTGACTGCCCCAATGGAGATGGCGGAGGAGTATCGCCTGGATGAGATGCTTCCAATGATGGGATTGAAAATTGGCAAGCGATGCATCATCCTGATCAGCAGGTCTGTAAGCGCAGCGGAGATCCTGGATACGCTGGAAACGCTGCGCTGCGCAGAAGAAAAGCTGATGGCGGTTTTGGAAGATGCCTGTGGGCGCTGTGATTCCGTCTGCGAGGCACAAGCCCTTCCAACGGACAGCGCCGAAAAAGAAGTGCTGCAGAAGATCCCGGACGTGCTGTTGTATGGCCTTCGCGGGCGCGGTCTGTGCCTGCGGCAACTCGCACGACATCTGGTCAAGGGCGATACCGTCTATGAAGCATGACAAGGAGGAATTTGAAACATGGACTTTTCTAACATGGAAGTTACAATCGACCACATTGCTGACGCGGGCGCGAAGCTCAAAGCCTACGCGACCGTCACCTTTGACGGAATGTTCAAGGTACACGGTGTCCGGCTGGCAGAATCCAAGCAGGGGCTGAACATTTTCATGCCGCAGAAAGCATTCAACAAGAATGGCAAGACACTGTACATGGACGTTTTCCACCCCATCACGTCCGGCGCGCGCACGGCGCTCAAGGAAGCAGTTATCGACGCTTACAGAAAAGCGACGAAATAAAAAAGCAGGAGGTTCCCAATGAAATATCGCGTTCATTGTCTGCGCCCACCCTGAAGGTGGGCGTTTTTTATGTCCAGCAAAGGGAGGTCTAACTCCATGACAACAACCACACCGTACAGGGCGCGTGACCAGCCGCAGAGCTGCTTTGCGCCCCAATTCAGAAAGGAAAACAGCTATGCACAAATTTGAAAAACGGGACGCAAAGTCCAGGACCCTCGTCATCCTCGCCGTTGTCGGCCTTGCGGCTGCAATTACAGTCGGCATTTTCACCGCCGTCCGCATGATCCGCAAGCCTGCTGCATCCAAGAACGATCCCAAGACGGGCATCGTTTACGATGAATCTGCGATTGAAGGTGGCTGGGACAATCTCAGCCCGGAAGAAATTGCGGAGAAGCTGAATGAGAAAGTGGCCGAAGGCATGATCAACATCAGCATGAACACCGCACCGTATTTTGAAAACGGTGCATCCGAAGGCAACATCATGATCGTAAACGAATCGATCAATAACTACCCACAGCAGGTGGAGTTCATCCGCAACGATACCGGCGAACAAATCTACCAGAGCAAAGCGATCCCCGTGGGCAGCAAGATCGAACGTGCTGCCCTTGATGTGGCGCTTCCGGCTGGCACATATGAATGCACAGCCATGTTCCATAATCTTGACCCGATCAGTGGCGAAATCATCGGCACGGCCGGGGCCATTATCAGCATCACAATTCAACATTGATTTCAATTTATAAAGGAGTAATTACAATGAAAAACACTAAGAAAATCGTATCCCTCGTCCTCGCCATCTGCATGCTCGCGTCCCTCGCCATTTCCGCTTCTGCTGCCAACACCGTTGACGCTTCGGGCGGCACCGGCACTTCTTCCGTCACCCTGTCCAGTACCGCTGACGGCTCCATCGGCGGTGATCCCGCGGCCACCAAAATGAGCGTTACCGTGCCCACCGTGCTGCCCATCGCTGTCGGCACTGACGGCACCGTTTCCACCGCGACCGATGCAAAGATCATCAACAACTCGTTCGGTGCGGTAAAAGTTGCAAACATCTCTATTGAGGCCGCGCAGGGCTGGTCGCTGGCCGCGTTTGGCGACAAGGCATCTCTGGCACATGAGAAAGTAAATTCCAACAAGTTCGGTTTCCAGCTTGCCATCGGCGGCGGTGCTGCAGCAGCAACAGACGGCAAGAACGCCAGCAAGCAGACGCTTCTGGATACTGCCGTTGAAGGCTGCTACATGAGCGGTGTGGGCGACACCAGCGCCAACACGGTCGCAATTGCCTATGACGCTATCGTCACGCCGGTTTCCGAGGCCGTCACGAACACCGCTATCGCCAGCGTTTTGTTCATTATCGCATGGGACGCAGTACAGTAATTATCGCACATGACAATATGGGGAAGGCATTTGCCTTCCCCACCGTCTTTTGAAGGAGGTATTCAAGTGAAGAAAAAACGAATCCTCGCAATGATTCTCGCCGTCGCATCCTGCTTATCGTTGGCAGTTGGTGCATCGGCAGCAGGAACGACTACCCGCAAAGCCACGGATTTTAAGGACTTTGATAAATCCGCATGGTATGCCGAAGCTGTCTCTGCTGCCGTGGATAACGGCCTGCTTTATGGCAAGAGCGCGACCATCATCGACCCCAACGGCGACATGACCCGTGCGGAAATGGCGGCGATCATCAACCGCTCGTTCGGATGCTATAAAACCGCTGATATTTCGCAGTACAAGGACGTTTCCAAGAGCAAGTGGTATTACAAAGATGTGGCGCTCGCCGTGCAGATGGGTACTTATAACGGGCGCAGTTCTTCTGCAATGGCCCCAGACTCGCCCATCACGCGGCAGGAAGCAATGACCGTTGTGGCCCGTGCGCTGGGACTGGACTACGATTCGTATTCCAAAACGGATTTGTCCGCGTTCTCCGACCGAAGCGAGATTTCCAACTGGGCGATGCCTTATGTGCGCGCGATGGTCGGTGCGGACTATATTCACGGCCGCGGCAAAGTCCTTGCTCCGCTGGACAATATCACACGCGCGGAATTTGCGCAGATTTTCCATAACATCATCGGCACATACATCACCGCAAAAGGCAGCTACGACAAGGACATCAAGGGCAGCGTATTGGTTCGCACTGCTGACGTTGAATTGAAAGACCTGACCGTGGATGGTGATCTTATCATCGGCTGCGGTGCAGCGGATGGAAAAATCGTGTTGGACAACGTGAACGTCACTGGGCGGCTGCTCGTGTGGGGCGGCGGCACAAAAGCGGTCTACTGCAATAACGGCACAAATATGCCTGCTGTTGTCGTAGCCCGTGTAGACGATGCGGTCAAAGTCATTTATGACAGAGACTCCACCCTCGCCGTGATTGACACAATCAAGGTTCGTATCACAGAGCGCGCGAAGCAGCACAAGGAAACGGAAGTCATTTTTTACGATGTCAGCGGTCTCCGCGAAGCACAGAAACAGCTCAATGCCATCGTTGCGGACAATCAGATTGATATTACTGCTCCTGCTCATTTATATGCTCTGGTCGGAGAATCCAGTGTGAAAGCCGAGTTTGTCAATAATAGCAAGAACGACACCTACAAGGTGGAAATTCGCAGGAACAAGGACAACGCCTTGATTGCAGAAGCCTTTGAGCTTGCCGCAGGCAAGAGCATTTCGACGCTCACGCTGCTGGAAGCGCCGGAGTTTGGCAACGCGGATTGCACGGTCACGATCACAGCATTCCGCGACGGCAAGCAGATCGGCACGCTGAACACAGAGCTGACCTTGCACACGGCGTACCTCTGGCCCAAGGAGGTGCAGTAACATGGTGAAAAGCTATCAGAAAGCGGCGGCGCTGCTTCTGGCGCTGGCGCTCATTTTTGCGCTTCCCGTGCCTGCATCGGCGGCGGAAACAACCGAGGCCCGTGTGCCGGTGACGCTCACCGTGGTCAATACGGTTTCCCCGATTTCGTGTACGGTTCCGGCTTGTCTGCCCGTGTCGCTGGTGGACGGTTGTGTAGTCTGCGCCAACAATGCCGCAATCACCAACACTGGCAAGACCGGCGCAATTCGTGTGACCAAGGTAGATGTTCAGGCGGGCACGTTTGAAATCGGCAATTTTGACGATTTTACGGCAAGCAAGAACAGCATTGCGCTGTCCATCAACGGCTGCTCGACCAAGAGCGCGGGCGCTTTGACCCTCGTGGATGGTGCGTTTCCGGCGATTGGTGCTGAAAAGGCACTTGCAATCCGTTATAAGGCAAAAGTATCTGCCAATGAAGCCGTAACCAATGTCAATGCCGCAACGATTGTGTTCACCATCGCTGCCGTAACAGATAAGGAGGCTGCATGATGAAGAAATTCAAGCAATTCATCGCGTTTGTGCTGGCTCTGTGTATGCTGTTCTCTCTGTCCGTGGCTGCATTTGCAGCTGAACCGGAAACACACACGGTCTACGACAGCGCCCCTGACGAAGACGTGGCTGCGTCTACCGAAACAGCCCCCTCTGGCACGATCCCTGACAGCAAGATTAAGTGGGAACTGAATGAGCACAACTGGCTGATGATCTCCGGCTCCGGCGATTGTGAGCCGTTCACCAGCAAGGACGATCAGCCGTGGGCGGCTGTCCGGGATCAGATCACGCAGGTCTGGTTTGACGATATGGAAAATCTCCAAATTTCCGACCTTGCGTACTGGTTTGAGGACTGTGTCAATCTGACCACGGCTGAGATCCCCGGCACCACTCCGACAATTGGCAAACACGCCTTTTATAACTGCCCGAAGCTGTCCACGCTCACGATCTATTACGGAGAGGACATCTTGGAGAGCATTGGCGAAGATGCGTTCTGGCGGGAATCGGACAGCGGCGATACGCTCTATATCGGCTACCTGATCGGCTACCCCAAATCGTCCGTGCCGTTCCACATTTACGATTGGGCTGCATCCAACCGTAGCGAACGCTATTTTTATGACCTCTATGGTGTATATCAGAATGCGGATGCTGGCTCTGCTGCGACCAGCGGCATCAAGAAAGCGCCGGGTATCTCTGTTCAGTCCACCGGCTCCATCATTGGCAACTGCCCTTCATGCGGAAAGTATTCGTTCCAGGGCACATACGTTGAAGTTGCACATTCCTCGCGCGGTCATGCAAACTATAACGAGTGTTACGCCTGCCACTACGTCCAGTACCTTGGCACTTACACCTATAAGAGTCACGGCGCTGGTGGTTACGGCTCCGGTACCTGCCCGGACTGCGGCAGCCATACGTGGGTGCTGCAAAGTCAGCAGGCGTCTACCTGTACCAGCAATGGTTACAGAAGCTATTCGTGCGCCTGCGGTCAGACCAAGAGCGAAACCATCTATGCAAGCGGACACAACTATAGCTATGGCTCGTGGGAGCAGTATTCGTCCAGTCAGCATCGGCGCACAGGTTCCTGCCGAAACTGCGGTGCAACGGACTACGATTATGCTTCGCACAGCATGAGCTATGGTTCATGGAGTAATTATTCGGATAGCCAGCACAGCCGAACGGCGTCCTGCCGTATCTGCGGATATTCCACGACCGATTATGGAAATCACAGCTACGCCACCGGTGCGTGGAGCAAGTACAGCGATACCCAGCACCGCAGAAGCAAGACTTGTTCCGGCTGCGGCGCATCAACCTATGACTACGCCAATCACAGCTATTCCTATGGTTCGTGGGTGTCGGACAGCGAAACGCAGCATAAGCGCACCAAGACGTGCTCGGCCTGCGGCGATTCTGGCTATGAATACGCTGACCACACCGACGCGAACGGTGACGGCAAGTGCGACGATTGCGGTGCAACTGTCAGCCTGACGATCAAGTGGGACGCCGGAACGAACGGCGGCACCATTGATGGCAAAACCAGCATCACCACGACAGGCAAGCCGAATGCGACGGCAACCGCCCCGACGAGCACGCCGGTCAAGGCCGGTCATGCGTTCAAGGGCTGGTACACCGCCGCTTCTGGTGGCAGTCTGTACAATACCGTGACCATCACAGCGGCAAAGACGTTCTACGCACAATTTACCGCCAACAGCTATTCGATCACATGGGATCTCAGCAATGGAAACACAGAGACAACGAAGCAGGCCTACGGCGAAGCACTCGTCCTCCCCACTGAGCCGACGCGCAAGAATGCCGAGTTCCTCGGCTGGTTCACGGAAGCGAACGGCGGCACACAGGTCGATGCCAACACCATCTACAAGACAGATGGTGACAGCACCTACTATGCGCATTGGGAGATTACAGAGGTTTTCTCGGTCACAGTTCCCGTCACGCTGCCGCTCATCGTAGACGAAGGCGGAGAAGTTCATGTTGGCGCAGCGGAGATCATCAATGCGTCTACCGGTGATGTCATCGTGTCCAGTGTTTCAATTTCTACCAAGAATGGCTGGCAGCTCGTACCCTACACGACCGATATGGCGCACGCCAAAGTCGATGCGAAACAGCTTGGTTTCAAAATCAACGATTCTGTGACGACGAAAACCGGTGATGCAGAAACATTCTCGCTGACCTCACCGTGGACGATTGCGGAAAATGGAAAACTGCCGCTCTCCTACGATGCCGTTGTGTCGGCGGTCTCGCAGCCCGTTACCGAGCAGGATGTCCTTTCTGTCGTATTCGTGCTGGAGTGGAAGGGGGAATAATTTATGATGAAAATTCTGAAGCGCGGAAAGCTGCTCGTTTTCTGCGCACTGCTCTGCCTGCTGTTTGCAACGGTCGCTTCGGCGGCCGGCAGCGGCGATGTGGCATCCGCTGTTGAAAGCACCTGGACCACAGCGTCCACACAGATCAAAACAGTTGTGGATAATGTGGTTTTTCCCGTGATTGATATGGTTTTAGCCATTGCTTTCTTCGTAAAGTTGGGCACCGCATACTTTGACTATCGAAAGAGTGGGCAGTTCGAGTGGACGGCGCCCGCCATTCTCTTTGCTTGTTTGGTCTTTACGCTGACCGCACCGACCTACATCTGGGGCATCGTCGGACTGTGATCAATTCAGAAAGAAAAGGCAGGTGACGCGGCTTGTTTATCTGGGATTTTGTAGCCGACACGATTTTAGAACAGATCATGGACTGGGTCTACAAGCAGATCATCGGCTTCCTTGCAAACTTCTTTGCAGAGATGGGCAACATGGGAGCCGAGATGTTTGAAATGAGCTGGGTGCAGAGCATCGTCCTGTTTTTCTCGTATCTGGCTTGGATTTTATATGCGGTCGGCTTTGTCGTCGCCTGCGCGGAATGCGGATTGGAGTATTCGTCCGGAAGAGCTGATGTGAAAGGAACCGCCATGAATCTCATTAAGGGATTCATGGCGGTCAGTCTTTTTACGGTTGTACCGATCAGGCTTTATGAGCTTTGCGTGTCCTTGCAGGCGAATTTTGGATATGCCATCAGTGGTGCGGGCGCGAGCTTCGGCACGGTTGCCGGAAATATCATCGACGAGCTGACCGTTGAAAACTTCGTAGATTTTGCTACGACGCACGTCGGCGGCTTCGGTTCGGTTACAAGCCCGATCATGGTGCTGTTCTGCATCATCCTCATGGCGTATGCGGTCATCAAGGTTTTCTTTGCAAATCTGAAGCGCGGCGGCATCCTGCTCATCCAGATCGCGGTTGGCAGTCTGTATATGTTCAGCGTCCCACGCGGATATCTGGACGGCTTTTATCAGTGGTGCAAACAGGTCGTAGGGCTTTGCCTCACGGCTTTTTTGCAGGCCACGATTTTAATTGCAGGCTTGTCATTGTTCAATGAACACGCGCTGCTCGGCTTGGGGCTGATGCTCTCCGCCGGAGAGATCCCGCGGATTGCGGGCGCGTTCGGCTTGGACACCTCGACCAGAGCGAACCTATCGAGCGCAGTTTATACCGCACAAACGGCGATCAACATTACAAAAACCGTCGCAAAGGCGGCTGCGGCATGAGTGAACTTACAATGGGCAGCCTGTTTGATGGCATCGGCGGCTTTCCGCTGGCAGCGATACGAAACGGGATCACGCCGGTATGGGCGTCGGAGATCGAACCGTTCCCAATCGAAGTGACCATGACACACTTCCCCGACATGGCTCATGTCGGGGATATTACAAAGCTCAAAGGCGCGGAGCTGCCGCCCGTGGACATCATCTGCGGCGGCAGTCCGTGTCAGGATCTCAGCGTGGCCGGAGCAAGAGCTGGTCTCGCCGGTGCGCGTTCCGGCCTGTTTATGGAGCAGATCCGCATCGTAAAGGAGATGAGAGATGAAGACAGAGTACGCGGACGACCAGATGAACTTCTGCGACCTCGATTCATGGGATGGGAAAATGTTCTCGGTGCTTTTTCCTCCGGATGCCCCAAAAGCGAGGACTTTCGCATCGTCCTCGAAGAAATCGCACGGATCAAGTGCGGTCCCATTCATGTCCCTAGACCTGACGCCGGGCGCTGGGAACCTGCTGGGCGAATCATATTGGGAACTGTGTTCTCCCTCGCTTGGCGGGTCTTCGATGCGCAATACTGGGGAGTCCCCCAGAGAAGAAAAAGAATCTACCTTATCGCAGATTTTGGAGGAACATCCGCCGAAGAAATACTATTTGACTGCCACGGCCTGTAAAGGCATCCTGCGCCGGGCAGAAGAACGCGGCAAGCCGCTGCCGAAGGCATTAGACACTGCTTTACGGATACAAGCTGGCTTGATTTGCTCGACGAACGGCAGAGGGAAAAAGAATCCAAGTGACGAGCCCGTTGCCTTCGCACAGAACCAGCGCGACGAGGTGCGCGATCTGCACAACATTGCCAGTGCGCTCGGTGCGCAGCCGGGGATGAAGCAGCAAACGTTCATTGCTTCCTTTTCCGCAGGCGCCGGTGCGACTGCTGGAACAATTGGTTATGCCGAGGAAGTAGCTCCGACACTCAAAGGCAGTCCCAGCGGCAACTGTATGCCGTCCGTCATGTGTCTGCACGATCAGGGCGGGTAGCGGATGGACGTGTGCGAGAATATGACCGGCACGCTTCACGCCAACGAAAAGGGGCATCAGCCCTTGGTATATGAGAATCATGGTGTTGATGCCCGTATTCGGGAGTCCGGCGAAGTCAGTCCAACGGTCACAGCACGCTATGGTACAGGCGGCGGCAATACGCCGCTGGTGCAGGAGCCAAACGAAGTCTACTGTATCGTCGGCAACATCATCGACCGCCAGCCGGAAAACGGCGGCAACGGCTGTGGATATCAGGAAAATCTTGCATACACGATTACAACTGTAGACCGCCACGCGGTCTATGCGCGGCAGCGTGTGGACGAATTCAAAAATGATGATATTGCCAGCACGCAGAGTGCCAGGCAAGCAAAAGATGCAACAGATCTTGTTATGGAACCGGATCGGCAGTATGCGCAGCTCATTCGCAGACTCACGCCTTTGGAGTGCGAGCGATTGCAGGGCTTCCCGGATGACTGGACGAATATCCCCGGTGCGGCAGACTCCGCCAGATACCGCGCACTGGGCAATTCCGTTGCTATCCCGTGCGTGGAGTTCATTATGAAAAGCCTCAACGAAGTTGTTTCGCTCGGTATGTAATATGCTTCATTTTGGGAATCTTCTTTGTTGCTTCTAGTCAATAGCTTTGTGCCGGTGCTTGCAGTATGCTTGCCTTGCAAATCAAAAGGAAAGGACGAAGCCCATGGCAGACAAGAAAAACCTCTGCGCGCAAATTGACACAGCGCTCCATATGCGTGTGCGGCTGGAGCAGGAGCAATCCGGCAAGACACTCAGCGAATTCGTAGAACAACTTATCACAGATTATTACAAAATGAAAGAAGGAACAAAAATGACAGGTGATATGAGAACCATGGCGATCCAGCTTCCGGAAGAACTCTTCGAGCGGCTGAAGGCATACCTCAAGAAAAACAACCTCAAACAGAAGCAGTTCATCATCGGACTGATCGAGGATGCGCTGGAAGAAGACGAGGCAGAAGTCACTGCCGAGCAGCCGGAGACAGAAGAACCCGACGAACCGGATACGGATGCCGAAGAAGAATAACCGCGCAGCCGGAAGCCGCAGGTACCGCCTGCGGCTTCCGCTTTTGCATTTGCGGACGCGCTGTGGTATAGTTGAAATTGCAGATGGGAGGTGTGGCGTATGAACGAAAAAGAGCTGATCGGCAAGATACACAGTTCCATGTACCATCAACTCCAGACGCGCGGATATGCTGCGCCGGTGGATGTGCTCATGGACACTGGCATTCTGCCGAAACAGAAATATGAGGACTGGCGGTTTGAGCGTGTACGGTATCTTGAAGCCGTGTGCAATGCCAATCTGAAACGGCTGTCCTTCGTGCTGCACCAGGTGCGCGTGTATGCGCAGGCGCATGAGCTGAAGCCGTCCTTCTGCTATTACAAGCGCTGGGGTGTCCGCAAGAAAAACGGGACCAGTCACAAGCCGGTCATTCCGCTGCAATTCAGCAAAAGCGGCAGCCCGGAGATCGAGCAAAGCTATGCCACCCATTTCGTCGATCTGACGCGGGTGCAGGAACTCAAGGCGGCACAGCCGCAAACAGAAGAATAACCCCCAGCGCTGCCGCAGGATTATCTGCGGCGGCGCTTTTTTTCGTTCATGGAGGTGATAGTATTTACATTTACCCCGATAACCTGAACGCCAAAGCCA
>ENA-OZKW01000257-OZKW01000257.1-human-gut-metagenome-genome-assembly--contig:-NODE-257-length-15245-cov-5.907439_pt1 | contig 15245 bp, 9 predicted proteins | sample MGYA00244833_ERZ653778 | MGnify/ENA primary metagenome ERZ653778 (study PRJEB26926, sample SAMN06165284) | human gut metagenome | biome: ENVO:00009003; feature: ENVO:2100002; material: ENVO:00002003... | reverse complement strand
TATGGGGCTGGCGGAGTACCCGGCAGAGGTGAGATTCCTATGAGTTCGGTCAGCAACCGAACGCCTGTTGATTTCCTTTTACGCATTTGGGGGATGAGATCGAGTTAAATGCGACCACCAAAGCACAGGAAACGCTTCCTGTGTTTTGGTGGATCAAGCGATCCGAATCTAATAAGAAGGAGGAAAAGCGAAATGCCAAACTGTAAAACCATTGCTATCTGCAATCAGAAAGGCGGCACAGGCAAAACGACCACAACGGTCAATTTGGGTGTTGGACTTGCACGACTCGGCAAGAAGGTACTCCTTGTAGATGCCGACCCACAGGGCGACCTCACGACTTGCCTCGGATGGCGAGATAATGACAGTCTTACGACGACCATTACCGACAAGCTCTCCGGGGTTATCCGTGAGGATCATACAGACCCGCAAAGCGGTATTCTGCATCACGAGGAAAATGTCGATTTGCTCCCTGCCAACATCGAGCTGTCTGCTATGGAAATGATGCTTGTCACCGCAATGAGCCGTGAAACCATTCTCAGAAGCTATCTGAGCAAGGTCAAAGACAATTATGACTATGTACTGATTGACTGTATGCCTTCGCTCGGTATGGTCACTCTGAATGCGCTGGCGGCGGCAGATAGCGTAATCATTCCCGTGCAGGCGCAATATCTTCCGGCAAAGGGAATGACCCAACTGATGCAGACCATTGGAAAGGTCAGGCAGTACATCAATCCGAGCCTGCGAATCGACGGTATCCTATTGAACATCGTAGATAACCGCACCAACCTCGCAAAAAGCACTGCCGACGCACTGCGAAAGAACTTTGGGAGCGTTATTAAGATATACCGTTCCTCCATTCCTATGGCAGTGAAAGCCGCAGAGGTTGCTTCCAAAGGCGTAAGCATCTACAAGTATGAGCCGAGCAGTCCTGTTGCAAAGGCTTATGCTGAGTTCGCAAAGGAGGTGTCTGCCGATGGCAGGAAGAAAGAGCGACTTCACTCTGCCGACGCTCGATGACCTGTTTTCTACACAGGAGCTTCGGGACGATGCCAAGCTCAGTAAAATCCGAGATATTCCCCTTGAGCTGATCGACGATTTTCCCGACCACCCATTTAAGGTACGGGACGACGAGGATATGATACAGCTTGTGGAGAGTGTCAAGGAGCGAGGAGTCATTACTCCGGCTACCGTGCGTCAAAAAGAGGACGGCAGATATGAGCTGATTTCCGGTCACAGGCGAAAACGGGCTTGCGAGCTTGCCGGGTTTGAAGCACTCCGTTGCGAGGTCGTAGACCTTGACCGTGATGCTGCCACTGTGCTGATGGTGGAGAGCAATTACCAGCGGTCGCAGATACTTCCCTCAGAAAAGGCGTTTGCCTATAAAATGCGGCTGGAAGCGATGAACAGACAGGGACAGCGATCAGATTTAACTTGTGCACCAGTGGGGCACAAGTTGGATGGTGCAAAATCAAGAGATATTCTTGGCGATGAAGTTGGCGAAAGTCGTGAACAGATTCGCCGATATATCCGACTGACAAATCTTGTACCTGAACTGCTCGACCTTGTGGACGAGGGCAAAATTAAAATGCGTCCTGCGGTGGAGCTTTCCTATTTGGACGAGGACAGCCAGCGGGCGGTAGTTGATGAAATCGATCTGAACCAATGCACCCCGTCCCACGATCAGACCATTCGTATGCGGAAGTTCTTCACAGATGGAAAACTCACGCCGGAGGTGGTGTCCGCCATTATGAGCGAGGAAAAGCCAAACCAGCGTGAGAAAATCGTCCTGCGTGGGGACAAGGTGCGAGGTTTGATCCCGAAAAATATCCCCGTAAGCCAAACGGAGGATTATGTGGTCAAAGCACTGGAGCATTACAGCCGTTTTCTTCGTCAGCGGGCAGAGCGTGACAGCCGATAGGTACACGGAGTATGTTTCCTGCTGTCCCCTTCCTCACACTCCAACCCCTGAGAACTTCCAGACTATCCGAGAATAAATAATCTATCTCCTAACTTTATCTCTATCTCTCTAAATAAGTCTATCTAAGAGAGGCTCGGAGATCGCACAGTTTGGAATTGCGCCCACCGGCGATATGATAAAAAGTTGCGCTTCAAAACGCATCTTTGTCTGAACGGTTATCATCGGGTAGAATGTGGTCGAAGGGAGTGAAGCGTATGAAATCCAAAATCGCAGTTCTTTTTCTCATTGTCCTTTTGTGCCTGACTTCGGGGTGCAGCAACACCTCGCAGATTGCAGAACAGCCCGCCCCGGTTTCTTCTTCGGAGAGTAACAAAGCTCCTTACCAATCAGAAACGGCGCAGGCGACAGAGAAAACGGAGGTTGAACAGCCCCGAAGTACAGAGCCGAAAGACGATGACCGTTCAACAGAAGCAACGGTAGGCGTGTTGGATAGCAGTATTCAAACAAAACCGGCATCCGAACAGCCTAACAGCGGCACAACGCCGCCACAGGTAAGCGAACCGTCCAAGACACCTGATGAGTCAGAGCGCCATCCGGAAGTCTCTGCACCGTCCGAAAAGGAACAGCCCACACCTCCGGCAACGGAAGAACCAAAACCGGCAGAACAACCACAACCGACCGAACCGCCGCAGGAAGAACCAACAGAGCCGGCATTTGACATCGGCTATTGGATCGGCTTTGCCAAGAGCTATGCCGAGAGTGTCGGTCTTACGCTGAACAGCGAAGCCGTGTACTGCTGGGACAATCCCATTGCCGCAGGTTCGCAATGCAAATACACCGAAAGGGACATCAAGGGTTACTTGAGCCGCTACGCCAAAGATCCCGACATCACGGATGTTTGGATTTGGTATGAGCAGACCGGAACCGATTCCTTTGAGGTGTATATCGGCTACGCATAACAACAAAATCAAATCACACTGAAACGCATCGTCAAAGTACGGTGCGTTTTTCGTTTTCAAGGAGGTAATCAACACAATGAAAACACATTTTTTCAAGCGAGGAATTGCAGGACTGCTTTCTCTCGTGATGTGCCTGTCCGCATTTATCGGACTTGGCACGACTACCGCCTTTGCCGCAGGAGAGCAAGCGGAAGTCTATCTCATTTCTTTTCCGAGAAGCGGAGATGCAAATCTCGACTACAGCGGTACTTGGGGACACTCCAATCTTCACTATATGAACGGTTGGTATTCCGGTGAGTCCAAGTACACTACCATTCGAGCAATGCACTCGTATGACGGAAATATCTGCTACTGCATTGAGCCGGGTACGCCGCAGGACACCGGCGACAGATACACCAGCAAGGATGAAACCTTTTGGGATAACCTCCCCTCGGATTTCAACAGCACCATTTCTCCCTACGATATGAAGCTGTTCATCGGTCGTATTATGCAGTACGGCTACACGGGACCGATCAGTACCTCTTGGCGTTCTCAGAACGCAAGCGATGCCGCAACACTGGCACAGGCGATGGCGACGCAGGTTCTTATTTGGGAAACCGTGGTCGGTGAGCGAGATGAGGACTTCAATCATATCAGTCCCAGCAGCTATGATGCCGTCAAGAGTGTTGTCAGCACAGCGCACCCTCTGTATAGCCAGTTCATCAGCTACTACAACAGCATTGAAGCAAGCGTACAGCGTCACTCTGCTATTCCCAGCTTTATGGCGAAAACTCCCGGCAAGGCGCAGAATGTCGAGCTTGCTTGGAACGGCACGAACTACACCGCAACTCTGACTGACAGCAACAATGTCCTTTCCAATTATAGCTTTTCTGCGAATGAGGATGGCATTTCTTTCAGCGTCAGCGGAAACAAGCTCGTCATTACGGCGGCTACCGCACCCTCTGACAGCGTGAGAATTACTGCAAGCAAGTCCGGTGCAACCCGCCGAGGAATCATTACTTGGACGGATGGAAGATACGCTCCCGGAAGCGGTATTCAGGATGTCATCAGCTACGCCCAAGAGGTCAATGACCCCGTGCAGGCATTTCTCAATCTGAAGGTATCCTACGGTTCTGCTAAGATCATCAAGACCTCTGAGGACGGAAAGGTAGACAACCTTACTTTCACCGTTACCGGCAATGGCGTCAATCAGACCGTCAAGACCAACGCCAAGGGCGAGATTCAGATCGACAACCTGATGCCCGGCGTTTACACCGTGACCGAAATGGACTACGACAAGTATGAGCCGCAGGAGTCCCGCCGTGTGACGGTGGTTTCCGGTCAGGTTTCTACCGTGACTTTCAACAACAAGCTCAAGCGTGGAGATTTGCAGATCGTGAAGTCCTCGGAGGACAATCTCAACGAGGGTGTGACCTTCCACCTTTACGGCACTTCACTCTCCGGCATTGCCGTGGACGAGTATGCCGTAACCGATGCAAACGGCGTGGCGACCTTTGAAGATGTCCTCATTTCCGGTTCCACACCTTATACCGTGGAGGAAGTGGACACTGCCATTCGCTATGTTGTTCCCGAAGCGCAGTCTGCGCCTATCAACTGGAACGAGGTCACGAACCGTAGCTTCCTCAATATTTTGAAGAAGTTTTCCGTGACCGTTACCAAGAGCGACGCTGAAACCGGCACGGCGCAGGGTGATGCTTCTCTTGCTGGTGCTGTTTACGGCATCTATAAGGGCGAAAACCTTGTTGATACCTACACCACCGACAAAAACGGGCAGTTCGTTACCAAGGAGTATATCTGCGATAACGACTGGACGGTGCGAGAGATCACACCCTCCGAGGGCTATCTGCTTGATACCACCGTCCATAAGGTCGGCGCAGAGCCGCAGTTCTATACCGTGGAGCATAATCAGACGGCAAATGATGTAACTGAGCAGGTCGTAAAGGGTAATATCGCCATTATTAAGCACACCGATAACGGTGAAACACAGATTGAAACACCCGAAAGCGGCGCAGAGTTTGCTGTGTACCTGAAAGCCGCAGGCAGCTACGAGGTTGCCGAGGACACCGAGCGTGATTATCTCACCTGTGATGAAAACGGCTTTGCCCAGACCAAGGATATGCCTTACGGCATCTACACCGTCCATCAGGTGTCCGGCTGGGAAGGCAGCAAACTGATGCCCGACTTTGATGTGTTCATTTCTCAGAATGGGGCGACTTATCGCTACCTTATCAACAATGCACCCTTTAACAGCTTCATCAAGATCGTGAAGCAGGACGCTGAAACCGGCAAGACCATTCCTTACGCCGGTGCAGGCTTCAAGATTTATGATCCGGAAGGCAACCCCGTAACAATGACCTTCACTTACCCGACGCCCACCACCATTGATGTGTTCTACACCAATGCAGAAGGTTCTCTTGTCACGCCGGAAAAGCTGTCCTTTGGAAAGGGGTACTCTGTTGTCGAGGTACAGGCTCCCTACGGCTATGTCCTCGACGAAACGCCCGTGTACTTCGATGTCACGGAGGATAATTCCACAGAAGAAAGCGGGGTTACGGTAGTAAAAGTGGATAAGCCCAATATGGCACAGAAAGGCACCATCGCCGTGGAAAAAACCGGCGAGGTGTTTTTCGGCGTTTCCGTCATCGGCGGCGTTGATGAAAGCGGAAACGAACTGCCCACCATCTATCAGCCGCAGTATGAAAAGCGTGGACTTCCCGGTGCGGTATATGAGATTGTTGCCGCAGAGGATATTATCACCACGGACGGCACTGTCCGAAATCAGAATGGCGAGGTCGTGGACACGGTTACTACCGATGAAAACGGCACAGCCGTGAGCCGTGAACTCTACCTTGGCAAATATGAGGTGCGTGAGATCACAGCACCCCACGGGATGGTGCTCAACCCGGAACCCCACTTTGTCGAGCTTATCTACGCCGGTCAGAATGTTGCTGTTACCGAAACGGCGACTTCGTTCGAGAACGAGCGTCAGAAGGTGGAGATCAGCCTTGTAAAGTCCATTGAGCAGAATGAGCACTTCGGCATTGGCACAAACGGTGAAATGAAAAACATTTCTTTTGGGCTGTTTGCCGCCGAGGAAATCGTATCTGCCAGCGGCACTTCCATTCCCGCAAATGGTCTTGTTGAGATCATCTCTCTGAATGAGGACGGAACGGCAAAGGTTAAGACCGACCTTCCTTTTGGAAGCTACTATGTTCAGGAGCTTGCTACCGACAGTCACTACAAACTCTCCGATACCAAGTATCCCGTAACCTTTGCGTATGCCGGTCAGGATACGGCAGTTGTAAAGATTGCCGCCAACGACGGCAAGACAATCGGAAATGATCTGATCTACGGTTCTGTTTCCGGTAAGAAGGTCGATGAAAACGGCAACGCTCTCGGCGGTGCGCTGATTGGACTGTTCCGCACGGATGATGGCGAGTTTACAAAGGAAAACGCTCTGATGACTACCACTTCTGCTAAAGATGGTAGTTTTTCTTTTGAGAACATTCCTTACGGCACTTGGTATGTCCGTGAGATCGAACAGCCCACCGGCTTCGTGCTGGATGACACCATCTATCCCGTGACCATCGGCGCAGACGGGCAGGTCGTGGAGATTGAAATCGTCAACAGGTATGTCCGTGGAAACATCCATCTGACCAAGGTGGATTCCGAATATCCCGACAATAAGCTGACCGGAGCGACCTTTGAGGTCTATAAGGACAGTAATGCTAACGGCAAGCTGGACGATGGCGATGAACTGCTTGGCACACTGACCGAAAAGGAAAAGGGCGAATACAGTATGAACGACTTGTTCTACGGTCGCTACTTCGTCAAGGAAACCAAAGCGCCGGAGGGGTTTGTCCTTGATACCGGCGTGTATGAAGTGATGATTGATACCAACGGCAAGACCTGCGAGGTGGAGAACAAGGCAGGCGTCGGCTTCATCAATGATGCTATGCGAGGCAACCTGAAAATCGTCAAGACCTCCTCTGACGGCAAGGTCAAAGGCTTCGCTTTCCGAATTACCGGAGCAAATGGCTATGACATTATCCTTGAAACCAACGACAAGGGTGAGATTTTCATTGATGGGCTTCGCATCGGGGACTACACCATTTCTGAGGTAAGCAACTCGGCTTCTTCGATGTATGTCATCCCTGCTGATAAGAAGGCAACGGTCAAGCTCGGCTCCACAACTATTGTGGAGATGCACAATGTTCTGCGTGATACGCCTAAGACCGGCGATACCACCAATCTGCCGCTGCTCTATACCCTTGCGGGACTGTCCGCAGTGGGCATCGCTGTGTGCGGCGTTATCGGATTCAAGAAAAAGAAAAAGGAGGATCGTAACTAATGGAACCTAAAACCATCGTGGCTATCGTTCTGGTAGCCTTTATCATCAGCGGATTTATCTTCTTGCAGATTAGATCGAAAAACAAGAAGTGAGCTGATTATCCAAGGGGCGGAGCAAAAACTCCGCCCCTTTTCTATATCACAAGGAGGTACGCAATGAACCATCTCAAAAAGATTGAGGATAGGGTTATTTCCATTCTCAAAACCAATGTTGACGCACGGAGCGACGATATGATGTTGTATCTTCTCGTGTGTAACAGCTTTTACAGCAATGAAAACTCGGTTGGAAAAATGCCATTTGAGGTCGTGATGAAGAACTACAAGGAACTCGAACTGCCCCATTTTGAAAGCGTCCGTAGGACGAGAGCAAAAATCCAGTCTGAGCACCCTGAATTGGCTTGCACTCCCGAATGCCGAAAAGCACGAAAGCGGATGCAACACCTTTATTCCAACTATGTTATGAGTTAAGGAGGTAGATTTCTATGGCAACAAAGAAAACCGTAGTCGAACAGGGCTTGCAGCAGAAAATGAAGGTGCTGGCAAAGCTCTTTGACGCAGGCTGTAAAACCGAAAAAGACTTGAAGGCGCTGACCTTGCCGACGATCCTGAAAATCCCCGATGTGACCGTGCCGGATATGACGGTCATCACCGAACTTCAGGAGCAGGTCGCAAAGAATCGTCTTTTCTCATACTTGGGAGGTGGAACAGATGAGCCAAGCGACACGACCGAATGACCGCCACATCATTTGGAGCAACCAAAACCTTGATGTGGACGACTGGCGAGAGGACTACAAGGAGTTCCTTGAAGCTAATGAACTGGACGACGATCCGAATGATGAGCAGGCACTCTATGAGTGGATGGAGGAAACCAATTACGACTACCTCTCCGATGAGCGAGTCAACCTGAATGTTCAGCTTTCCCAGCCGATCATTGTCATTGGCGACATCGGCAGATGGAACGGCAGAGTGATGGGCTACAAGGACATCCCATCCGGCAACATCCGAGATTGCCTGTATGCCGACACCGACTATACCGAATGGTATGTAGATAAGTACGGCGATCTTCGTGCCGATGCAACTCATCACGACGGCACGAATCACTATCTTTACCGTGTGTTCAAAGACGGCGTTTCCGAAACGCAGATGGAGAACCTGAGAGATAAAATCTATCACGGCAAAGCCACACGAGCCGATATTACCCGGCTGACCCGGCGACTTGGGGATGAGATCGCCGCCGTTTACGGCTTTGACATCCCGAAACAAAGAGTATCTCAAGAGAGGAGTGAGCGATAATGGTAGATTTCACACTGCGACCGCTGACCGTTCCCGAACGCAAATACACCTACGCTCAAAGCTCGCAGCTTCAGGGGCAGACAGGCAATATCGGTTATCTGCGTGGGGACTTCGGTTCAAGCGGCGATCAGTTTTATACCACTTGGTTTGATACCCGACCGCAATGGAAAAGCGATGAGTTCAAGCGGGACTTGGACGATGTAATCAACGCCCTGCGCTCCGAGGAGTACGGACTGCTTCAAAGCCGTTCTCAGATGGTGCGTTATGGGCGTGAGAACAAGGAAAGCGAAATGCAGGGTGCTTATACCACTGAGTTCGGCTTCCGAGCAGATACCGAGAAATATGCGTTCGTGCTTCGCTGTAATCCAACGAGGGGCGACTATAACTTCTACTGCATCTGCTATGTAAAGGAATGGCTGGACAAGCACATCGAAGAAGCCAACCGGGATATTCGCTTTATTGACAGCCACTATAAAGAGCTGTTCCGCATCCCCGACGGCGAGCGCATCATCGTAACAGACCGTGACGGTAAGACGGAAAGCTATCCCTGCCGCTATATTGACAACTATCACACAGAGGTTGGGCGCAATCTCTTTCACATTTGCGAGTTTGCCGAGCGTATGGAGCAAGGCGGCTGTACCTACGCTCCAATGGAGCCGCCCTTGCCTCCGATGTGCTATTCCATACTCCCGTCAACCGGCGAGGTCATTCAAATCGCCCGCTGGCAAAAGGGCTACACCGCTACAAGTTTTAACGACGGGAACCGTGCGGAGAACGAAGCAATCAAAGACAAGTTCAATGAAAAGCTGGGTGTCAGCAAGGCGCAGGAGCAGGCAATGCTCGCCGGTTCTATGATCCGGTGGGACTCCATTGCCGCCAAGCCCAAGAGCTATGATGAGAACGGCAAAGCCATCAAGCCCAAAGACTATGAACGATAAGGAGGTGTCCGCCGATGGCACGAAAATATGACTTCATTTCTGAGCTGTATAAGCGAACCTGCAAAACGGTCGTTGCAAACCCCGAAAGCTGGGAGGCATTTCTGCGCTCTGCCTGCTACAACTACCGTCTGCGTTTTGATGAGCAACTTTTGGTTCACGCACAGCGACCGGACGCCACCGCCGTTCTTCAGATCGACGACTGGAACCAAAAGTTTGGGCGATGGGTCAACCGTGGGGCGCACGGCATTGCCGTTTTTGAGGATGCCGACCAACGCCGCCAGCGGCTTGTCCACTACTTCGATATTTCCGACACGCATCCCAGCCGCTTTTCCCGCAGAGTTCCCATTTGGCAAATGCGGGACGAATACACGGCAGAAGTGATCGACACGCTGGAAAGCACCTTCGGAGAGTTGAACGACAAGGAAACCCTTGCCGTTGCCATCGAGTCGGCGGCAAGAAACGCCGTAGAGGACAACATCCTCGACTATCTCCCCGATCTGATTTACAGCGTGAAAGACAGCTTCCTGGACGGCGTATCCGAAGAAGAAATCACCCACATTTTCAAAACGGCGGTTAGAAACAGCGTCGCCTATATGACGATGACCCGCCTGGGCATTGAAGCCGGAGAATACTTTGAACCCGATGATCTTCGAGATGTGGTGAATTTTACGACCCCTGCCACGCTGAACGCCCTCGGCTATGCCACCAGCGATATTGCGGAGATGGGACTTGCGGAGATTTCCCGCACCATTCTTGCCCTCGACCGTCAAAATCGCATAATTGCAGAGAAAACCAAAGCCGATTACAATGTAGGCAAAGAAAAAACCGAAAGGAGTCCTGATGATGAACGAGATCACTTACACGAGGCAGGGGGATTATCTGCTCCCCGATCTGACAATGCCGGAGCAGCCGGAGCTGTCGATGGGCAGGTACGCCCGGATGCGGAGGAAGTTCCTGAAGGAGCATCACAAGGTACGCTACTACAACCTGCTGACGAGTTGCGCCCTGAACGAGCACCTGAACGACACGGAGCGCAGAGCGAACGAGATGGAACAGATGCTGACGGAGCAGATGGCAGCGTCGGAGGGCGTGACGGAGAGCCTGAAAGCGACGGATATGATGAGCTGGGTTCGGAAGATGAACAGTATCCGGAGCCGAGTTCAGGAGATCGTGATGGCGGAGGTAATCTTCGCTTAGACTATTACGACCGAAGTCACGAGGATAAAAGCCTGCCGTTCTTTGGCGGCGACGACACCGTTCGTGAGATCCTCGGCACCACGCCGCACCTAAAGGCAAGCAAGGACGAGATACGGGCATTCTTTGAAGCTACCGCTGATGAGAACGCCCGTATTTCTTATATCAAGCGCATTTTCAACAACGACTATACCGAGGTCATTCTGAGCGATGGACGGCGTGTGGGCTACAAGACCTATCAGAATGTGTTGCAGCTTTGGGAGGGAAGTTATCTCTCCCGCACGGCACAGAGTTTCTATGATTGGGGCGTGATCGCCCAGCATTTTGAAGCGATGCGGCTGCTTGGGGAGTTGCAGGACACGATGAAGCCATTGCCGTCCATCGACGGGCAGTTGAGCTTGATGACAGCAGGAGCAGAGGAACGAAAGCCCTCTGCTTTTACTTTCTCTCAGGAGATAATCGACGCTGTTCTCACCCGTGGCAGCGGCATCTCTGAGGGAAAAATGCGAATCTATGAGCAGTTCCAAAAGAGCTTGTCTGCAAAGGAAAATGCCGACTTTCTGAAAAATGAATACGGCTGGGGCGGTGCTTATCCCGTAATCGTCGGAGCCGGTATTGATGAGCAGCACGACGGTAAGGGTATCCGTATTTCTAAAGGCATCGGAAGCGATAAACCCCATATCGACCTGAAATGGAGTCAGGTGGAGAAGCGTATTGCCGAGCTGATAAAACTCGACCGTTACCTGAACCCCAAGGAAAAGGCACAGTACCCTGAGTGGCTGCAAAGGCAGGAGGAACGCCGTGCAGCACTTGCCGAGGAACGAAGGAACAGAGAAATCTTGTCTACCGCACCTTCCGAAAAGGAAGAGCCGAAAAATGAGCAATATGAGTACCACCTCGGCAGCACCGTCTATCTCGGCGCAAACGAATATGAAATCCTGTCCTTTGATGACGAGCGTGTGATGCTCTATGATACGCAGTTTCCGCTTTTCAACAAAGAGATGGATCGAACCGAGTTTGACCGCAGGGTGCAGGAGAACCCGCTGAATGACCATTTGAAGGTTGCCGAAAAGCAACCTGAAGAACAGTCTACCCAGTATGACATCGGGATGGGTTATCTCGGCAACGGACTGACTGTTTGGAACCGTGCCGTGGAGGTCAATGGGGACTATCAGAACATTGCTCATATCTCCCCCGAAGGTGAGATCACCTTCTATGTGCAGGACTTGCCGCAAAGTGTTGTGGAGCGTATCGAGCAGGCGGCAGAAAGAGAAAAGCCATTGGATGCTGCTTTGCCGGAGTTCTATCAGGCGTATCTTAAAACCAAAGCAGACAATCCGAGTAGCCTTTTGCTGTATCAGGTGGGCGACTTCTTTGAAGCCTATGCCGATGACGCAGAGGTCGTCGGGACTGCTCTTGAGCTGACACAGACTACTCGTGCCAGTGGTCATAACACCCGTGTTCCAATGGTAGGATTTCCGCAGCACCGCTTGGAAACCTACCTTACAATGCTGACCGACAGAGGGTACGATGTAGAGGTCAACGCTTTGGAGGACGGTAAACGCATTACCCGCACCGTGGCTTCCACCACGAAGGAAGCGCCCATCGAGTCCAAACCTATCGGCAGGATCGACTATCTCGGCACGGACGGCAAGGTCGGTGAAAGCATCGAGTACACCAGTCCTTATCAGTTTGAGAAGGACATCAAGGAGGAAAACTACTACGGTGTGCCTATGAGCATTGTTCTGTATAAGGACAAAGACGGCAACACGATTCCGCACAGTTTTATCACCCAACTTGACCCACCGCCCAAGGGCTTTGAGATCATCGACAGCCCGTATTTGCCGGAAAATCCTCTGGACAAGGCGAAGCATCTCATTGATGATTTTTGCCGTGAGGAGTATCAGCGTGAGGACGGTGCGGACTACACCGACCTTACTGATGTCGGTGTTGCCTACACTACGACGGAGGACGACAAGCACGAAATACAGGCAAGGGTCAATCTTGTGGATTTTCGCATCGAAACCCTTGCAGATGGAAAAGTCGTCCGCAGTGAACAGTATGATTCGCTTGAAGAACTGACCGATAAGGGATTGCAAGCACTGTCCTTTGACGACCTTATTTATCTCTCCGAGGAAGAACTTGCACAGGTGGAAGCACCTCTTACCCCTGTTTGGGAGCATCCGAAGAAAAGCCGGGTGCAGACCTTTGATATTCATCCCGAAATCCCAATGGCAGACCGTCATACCTTTGACCTTGCTTCTCACGAGGTCGAGGAGGTCAACAAAAAGGAGCGTTTCCACCGCAACTATGCGGCGATCACCGTTCTGAAAAAATGTCAGGAAGAAAACCGCTTCGCCACACCGGACGAGCAGATCATTCTCTCTAAATATGTGGGCTGGGGCGGTATTCCTGAAGCCTTTGACGAACGGGCAGACTCTTGGCGAACCGAATACGGTATGCTTAAAAACATCCTGTCACCGGAGGAATACGCTTCCGCAAGAGAAAGCACTCTGACCGCTTTCTACACGCCGCCAACGGTTATCAATGCCGTGTATAAGGTGATGAAACAGCTTGGATTCCGTGAGGGCAACATCTTGGAACCGTCCTGCGGCATTGGGCATTTTATCGGTATGCTTCCCGAAGAAATGAAGGAAAGCAAGATCTACGGTGTGGAACTGGACACAATTTCTGCCGGCATCGCACAGCAGTTATATCAAAAGACCTCTATCGCCGCACAAGGCTTTGAGGAAACCAACCTCCCCGACAGCTTCTTTGATGCCGTTGTGGGGAATGTCCCCTTCGGGGATTTCAAGGTTCCTGACAAGCGTTACGACAAGCACAAGTTCCTCGTCCACGACTACTTCTTCGCCAAATCCTTGGACAAGCTCCGTCCGGGCGGCGTAATGGCGCTCATTACGAGCAAAGGCACAATGGACAAGGAAAACTCCGCTGTCCGCAAGTATATTGCTCAGCGAGCTGACCTGCTTGGCGCTATCCGTTTGCCGAACAACACCTTTAAGGGAAATGCCGGGACGGAAGTCGTTTCGGACATTCTTATTCTGCAAAAGCGAGACCGCATTGTGGATATAGAGCCGGATTGGGTACAGCTCGGCACAGATGAAAACGGTATCCTGATGAACAGGTACTTTGTTGAGCATCCCGAAATGATACTCGGAGAGATGAAAATGGTGTCGGGGCGTTTCGGTCCCGAAGCCACCTGCGTCCCTTACGAGGGGGCAGACCTTGCCGAGCAACTCAGCGAAGCCGTTTCCAATATTCACGGTGAGCTGACCGCATATGAGGTGGAGGATGATCTTGCAGAGGAGGACAATTCCATTCCCGCAGATCCCACCGTTCGCAACTTCTCCTATACGGTGCTGGACGATAAAATCTACTTCCGCGAAAACAGCCGTATGGCTCCGGTGGAGGTATCCGCTACCGCAGAGAACCGCATAAAGGGTATGATCCGCATCCGTGATTCGGTCAGAAAGCTGATCGAATTGCAGACGGAGGACTACCCCGACTCGGAAATTAAAACGGAGCAGGAGCGATTAAACGCTCTTTATGATACCTTTTCCAAGCAGTACGGACTTATCAACAGCCGTGCCAACATCTCCGCCTTTTCGCAGGACAGCTCCTTTTCTCTGCTCTCGGCTCTTGAGGTCTTGGGCGATGAAGGGCAGCTTGAACGCAAGGCGGATATATTCTACAAGCGAACCATCAAGCCACACACCCCGGTCACTTCCGTAGATACCTCCAGCGAAGCACTTGCCGTTTCTATGGGCGAAAAAGCCCGTGTGGATATGGACTATATGTGCGAGCTGACCGGCAAGACCGAGGAAGAAATCTTTGCGGACTTGAAGGGCGTTATCTTTCTGAACCCGATGTACGGGTATGGCAATTCCACGCAGGCAAAGTACCTGATGGCAGACGAATACCTCTCCGGCAATGTCCGGGAAAAGCTGGTACTCGCCCGAAAGTCGGCAGAGCTTTACCCCGAAGATTACACCGTCAATGTGGAAGCACTGGAACGGGTGCAGCCCAAAGACCTGACCGCCAGCGAGATCGCCGTTCGGCTTGGTGCTACTTGGCTACCGACCGAAATTGTCGAACAGTTTATGTTTGAATTCTTGGGAACACCGAGGTACGCACAGTGGAACATCAAGGTTCACTTCTCTGCCTACACCGGCGAATGGAACATTGAAGGCAAGTCCTATGACCGCAGCAATGTGAAGGCATACAGCACCTACGGTACGGGGCGCATCAACGCCTACAAAATCATCGAGGAAACACTGAACCTTAAGGATGTCCGCATCTTCGATTATGTAGAGGACGCAGACGGCAAAAAGAAAGCCCTTCTGAACAAGAAGGAAACGGCAATCGCACAGGCAAAGCAGGAGCTAATCAAGCAGGGCTTTCAGGATTGGGTCTGGTCTGACCCCGAACGCAGAGAACGGCTTTGCATCCTTTACAACGAGAAATTCAACAGCCTGCGTCCCCGTGAGTACGATGGAAGTCATATTACTTTCGGCGGCATCAGTCCAGAAATCACCCTAAGACCGCACCAAGTAAACGCTATCGCTCATATCC
>ENA-OZKW01000255-OZKW01000255.1-human-gut-metagenome-genome-assembly--contig:-NODE-255-length-15301-cov-14.040535_pt1 | contig 15301 bp, 10 predicted proteins | sample MGYA00244833_ERZ653778 | MGnify/ENA primary metagenome ERZ653778 (study PRJEB26926, sample SAMN06165284) | human gut metagenome | biome: ENVO:00009003; feature: ENVO:2100002; material: ENVO:00002003... | reverse complement strand
CGATATCTGATAAAATAGAAAGTAAGAACAGCTCAACAACTCGGAATTTTACCATTCAGATTTCCGTGCTCTGCCACTTTTATGAGCGTTCTTTTCAGTATTTTGCCACTTTCATGAGGGAATAATCCGTGCTTCATTACACTTTCATGAGCGAATTTATGCTGTAATATGACATTTTCATGAGGGAATTGGTGCTTCGATGCGACGTGAGGAGGTAGTGGGCGGAGGCATGGGCGCGATAAAGGCAACGAGTGCGAATGGGTGGACGCGACGTGAGAAGGTGGAGGGTGCGGACGCGTGGGCGCGGAGTGAGCAGGCGGAGGGCCGAGACATTGGCCCGGGAAAAGTGAGCAGAAATATACGAGTGTCAACGGGAGGGTTTTATGGTACAACTAGAAGTAGTTTTTTGATGGAGGTGCCTATGGAGCCGAAGGTCAGTATCATCGTGCCGGTGTATAACGCGGAGAAGAGTCTCGCGCGCTGTGTGGACAGTATTCTGAATCAGGAGTTTCGGGATTTCGAGCTGATCCTCATGGATGATGGAAGTAAGGATCGGTCCGGGGAGATCTGCGACGGATATGCGCGGGCGGATGCGCGCGTGGTGGTCGTGCATAAGGAGAATACGGGGGTGTCGGATACGCGAAACCAGGCGATCGCGCGGGCGCGGGGTACGTTTCTGCAGTTCGTGGACAGTGATGACTGGCTGACGGCGGATGCGACGAAGCTGATGGTGCGGGCGGCCGAGGAGACGGGCTGCGACATGGTGATCGCGGATTTCTATCGTGTCGTCGGAGAGATGGTGTCGCAGAAGGGGGATATCGACGCGGACCAGGTGATCGGGCGTGAAGCGTTCGTTGGCTTCATGATGGAGAACCCGGCGGACTACTACTATGGGGTGCTGTGGAATAAGCTGTACCGGCGCTCGCTTGTGGAGGCGCACGGGATCCGGATGGATGCGAAGCTCAGCTGGTGCGAGGATTTTCTGTTTAATCTCGAGTATGTGCGCTATGCGACGACGTTCTATGCGCTGCGGACGCCGGTCTACTATTATGTGAAGACGAAGGGTTCGCTGGTGAATCAGAAGATCAGCTTCGCGCGGACGGTGGAGATGAAACTCGCGATGTTCGAGTGCTACAACGACTTCTTCAAGCATGTGCTGGATGAGGATGCGTATGAGCGGAAGCGGCTGCAGGTCTATCATTTTCTAGTGGATGCGGCGAAGGATGGTTTCGTGTTCCCGGCGACGATTCCGGGGACGCAGAAGCTCGGTGAGGAGCGGAGCCAGGCGCTGCAGGAGGTGATTTCGGAGGATGGGATCATCGTGGAGAAGTACCGCGACCGGAAGCTGCTCGAGCGCTATCTCGAGTCGGTGGCGCTGAAGTATGATATGACGCTGGCGGAGCTGTCGCTGCTGCTGTATCGGAAGGACGCGGGAAAGGCGCTCACTCGAGGGGCTGAAGCGCAGATGCCTGCGCGGGAAGATGCCGTGGAGGCGACTGATCGAAAGGATGCCGGAAAGGCGCTGAGCCGGAAGGATCTCGCGGAGCTGATGCATATGAGCCGCGGGGATCTGCGCGCCGCGCTGCAGAAGCTGGTCTCACGCGGGATGCTCGAAGTGGTCGACGTGCCGAGGAAACGACGTGAAGCGGCGGAAATAGCCGAGGCGACCGGTCTTTTCGGAAAGCGTGGCGAGGCACAGGATGCAGACGCGAACGGAATGACGAAGAAAAAACGCGAGCCGCGGAAGATTCGTCTCGAGCTGCTGCCGGCGTCGGATGCGGTGCTGCAGGATATCGCGGCCGCGGAGCGTGACTACGAGCAGGCGAAGTTCCGGGGATTTACCGAGGACGAGCTCCGGCAGTATACAGCGCTCGAGCGGCGTGTGCAGGAGAACGAAAAGCAGATACTGCAGAAGTGAGGATGGGCAGACGAACACCATCAGCGATGCCTGGCGATGAGTCAGCGAGGGGCAGAATGCGTTGCGGCGAGGCACAACGCATGCGCGGAGTGATGATGTGGAGGGCCGAAACATGGGCACAAGCGAGTAGGAGGCGGTGACTAGCCGCCGTCCTCTCACACCACCGTGCGTACCGTTCGGTACACGGCGGTTTCAACAGTTGACGTGCATAGACTGATAAGCTGTGGCAAGATCATAAAAGCCCCAGTTTGTAGACCTAAAACAGAATACCGTTCCTTACATAGCAGTCATGCGCTTCGGTGCCTGGCTGCTAATTTTTTTGCGAAAGGAGCAGTATCGAATGAAGCTTGTATTAGCGGAAAAGCCCTCGGTTGCCATGAGTCTCTCGAAAGTGATCGGGGCAGATCAGCGCGGGGACGGTTATATGGAGGGCAATGGCTACCTTGTCAGTTGGTGTGTGGGGCATCTGGTGGAACTTTCCCAGCCGGAAGCCTATGATGAAAAGTATGCAAAGTGGAAGTATGATGATCTTCCGATTTTGCCGGAACATTGGCAGTATCAGGTGTCCGCCAGCACGAAAAAGCAGTTCGGAATCCTGAAAAAGCTCATGCAGCGGAAAGATGTGGAGAGTCTGATCTGTGCAACCGATGCAGGGCGTGAGGGCGAACTGATTTTCCGACTGGTTTACCATCAGTGCGGCTGCAAAAAGCCGGTGGAACGGCTTTGGATTTCATCAATGGAGGACAGTGCTATCCGGGAAGGCTTTCAGAAGCTCAGACCGGGAACAGAATATGATGCCTTATATGAGGCGGCTTTATGCCGGGAGCGAGCCGACTGGATTGTCGGAATCAACGCCACCCGGCTTTTTTCATGTCTGTATGGGCAGACCCTGAATGTGGGGCGCGTGATGACACCAACGCTTGCGATGGTGGTTATGCGAGATGCAGCAATCCGGGCGTTCAAGCCGGAGCCGTTCTACTCGGCAGAATTAAAATTTCGGGATTTTCAAGCGGGCGGTGAGCGAATGAAAGAAAAAGCAGAAGCAGAAAAACTGGTGGCAGAGTGTTGCCAGGCAGGAAGTGCCATAATTACCAAGGTAGAGCAGAAAGAAAAATCAGAGAAGCCCCCGGCCTTGTTTGATCTGACATCGCTTCAGAGAGAAGCAAATCGGCAGCTGGGATTCACTGCCCAGCAGACCCTGGATTACACACAGGCTCTGTACGAGAAGAAACTCGTGACATATCCCCGTACCGACAGCCGGTATCTGACGGATGATATGGCACCGCTGGTGCCGGAACTTGTTTCTGTGATCCAGCAGAGCTTTCAGATTCAGGCGGATGTACCGGCACCGGTGAATGCAGCGCAGGTCATCAATTCTAAGAAAGTCACCGATCACCATGCCATTATCCCTACAAAAACAGCGGCGGGTTATGACATTTCCTCGCTTCCCAGTGGAGAACAAGCGATTCTTACTCTGCTGGCGGTGCGGCTGATTTGTGCGGTCGGAACACCCTGCCACTATGCAGAAACCATAGTAGAAGCGGAGTGTGCCGGTCAGAAGTTCCGCACGAAAGGCAAAACAGTCACGGATATGGGCTGGAGGCAATATGCAGGAAAGCCGGTTGAAGATGCTGAGAAGAATGCGGAGGCAGGTGATCTTCCGGAGCTTTCGGAAGGCATGACATTGGAACTTGCCGGTGTCGATCTGAAAGAAGGCAAGACCAGCCCACCCAAGAGGTTTACCGAAGATCTTCTGCTTTCAGCGATGGAAAGTGCCAGCTCGGATGAATTTCCGGCTGGTGTAGAGCGAAAAGGCATCGGCACACCAGCTACACGCGCTGCCATCATCGAAAAACTGGTGCAGAAAGGCTTTATCGAGCGTAGGGGTGATAAGAAAACGAAATACCTTTGCTCTACGGACAAGGGAAATGCGCTGGTGACGGTGGTGCCGGAACAGATTCAGTCTCCATCCATGACGGCAGACTGGGAGGAAAAACTGCTGAAAATAGAACACGGCGAGTATGACAGCGATGCCTTTATGGGAGAAATCAGCAGCATGGTCAGCGGACTTGTAAAAACCTACGAGGCTGTGAAAGGTGCCAATGTCCTGATGCAGCCGGAATGCAAAGTCATTGGTTCCTGCCCCGCCTGCGGCAGTGATGTTTGTGAAACGGCAAATGGATGGTTTTGCAGGGATAAGAACTGTAAATTTGCACTCTGGAAGGAAAACAGGTTCTTTCAGACACTGGGAAAGCAGATGACAGAGGAACTGGCAAAGCAACTGGTAAATCGGGGAAAAGCACGGCTTACCCATTGCTATTCCAGGAAGTCCAATCGTTACTATGACACAACCGTTCATGTAGAGACCGGCGAGGACGGTGCAGCAGCATTTAAGCTGGAGTTTGGAGGTAAAAAATGAGCATGAAAATGATGAATGCAGCTTATCTGGTGGATAATGTCGCTCTGCTTTCCTTGCAGGAAAAGCAGGACGGCGTGGAATTCCATTGTTTTGATATGGACAGCAAGGTGCAGATTGCCGAGGGACACATTGGCTGGGATGTGTTGGATAAACAGCCGTTTTCTACGCTGGAAGAAAGCGCGAGGGTGGCAGCACTCAAGGAGATTCCCCAGCTGGACGGTCTTACCGTTGCGCCGGTAGCCCCGGAGATGCTGGAGCAGATGCGCGGCGGCAGAAAAGTTCTTTGGCAGATGAAAAAGGCTGATCCTGAACTGGAGAATGCTAAAAATATCCGGTTTATCACCAGCAGCTACGAGGATCGGTTTAAAATTCCGGATGGCAGTGCGGTGGAGATTGAGTATCCGAATCGGAAGTTCTCAGCTCGCTGCGAATATATGGACGAATATCATTTGCGCCTGGGGTATGATGTTTTGCACATCTGTCAGCTGGCAGAAATGCTGGAACGCGGCGGTGGTACATGCCGCCCGGAGCCGCTGATTACGGAAGAACGCAGTGCATGGGATTTGGGAAGCAAGGGCTTTCTTGCCATTCAGACCTGTGAGGACGGTTACGACTATACCTTATATCATAAGGACTTTACGGAAATTGACGGTGGACAGATCGACAACCCGGAAATCAGCATGAATGCAGCCAGAGACCAGATTCTTTCGGATTATGGGTTCGGTGGCCGCACCATGACGCAGATTGACTATGATGAACTTTGTGATCGTGCAGAGGAAGCGGAAATCAGCAGACGGGAATCTGTGCTGGGTAAACTCTCGGATTTGTCTTCCAGAACGGATACGCCGGTGAAAGCTGCCAAGGCGAAGGAGGCAGAGCGATGAAATACAAGCTTACGAAAGCAGAGCAGGAAACCGTCATCAATTTTGATAATGAACTGGATACCGCCAGCATTTATACCCATGACAGCCGCCTGATTAAGAAGCTTCGGGAACTGCGAAAACAGTATCCGGAGCAGTTTATTTTGGAGCACCGGGAGCATGGGTCGGTCACTTATACGATTCCGAAACGCTGCGTCGGTATCCGACCGCCTTATAGTGAAAAGCGGCGGGAACAGCAGCGGCAGGAAGCAAAGGAAAACGGCCTGCCGTTTATGGAGAAGGGAGAAATGAACGATGGCAAGAATTGAAAAATGGGATGAAGTGCATGGAAATCAGGCACCGGACGAAAGAATGATGGAATTTCTCGACAGTGCTACCGACCAGTATGCGATTTTGCAGCTTCACCGCATCGAGGATACGGTATATGAACGCTTTTCGTCTATGCGCGAACTGGAACGGATGGGGCTGGAACCGGATATTGACCATTATGAAGTGGTTTATACGGCTCCGCTGCTTCCCTACAAGGATCAGAATACGATGTTGGAGGAACTGTATGCGAAATTCAATGTTTCCCGCCCTGATGATTTTACTGGGCATAGTCTTTCTGTGTCTGACATCGTGGCTTTACGGCAGAATGGTGTTGTAAGCTGTCACTATGTGGATTCCATTGGCTTCCAGGAGCTGCCCGGATTTTTGAAACCGGAGAATTATCTGAAAGCCGCAGAAATGGCAATGGAAGACGATTACGGTATGATTGACGGCGTAATCAATAACGGAAAGAAGGAAGAACCGGCGGAGAAAGCATCGGTTCTGGATCAGCTGAAGGAAAAGCAGGAGGCGGTGCCGCCTGCGCCGCCTCGTAGGTGCTGCGAAGAAAAGGAGTTATAAATGCGTTTTACGGATGACGAATGGATGCTCATGATGCTTTACAGTCCTGGCACACGGACAGGGCTGATTGCAGAGCTTCAGATGATGCAGAAAAGTCTGACCGGCAGAGATAGAAACCTGCGCAGGTGGACGGCCTCGCTGCTTGCGAAACTGGCAGAGATGACGGATGCAGAATATGAGGCACTGGATTTGTATCCGGACGAATAAAGGAGAGGAGGAAAAAGACAGATGATGACGAAAACGGCTTATTATATGCAGATGGCGCAGGAAGCTGCGGCACAGATCACTGGCAGCAAAGAGCAGTGGACAGCGTTTTTGACCACATCCGCACGGCTTTATAAGTATCCTTTTGCGGAGCAGCTGATGATCTATAAGCAGAGACCAGAAGCGACGGCCTGTGCAGAGTACGATCTCTGGAATGATCGGATGAACCGCTATGTGAAGCGTGGCTCCAAGGGCATTGCTCTTTTGGACATGCGCGGCGAGCAGCCGAAACTGCGGTATGTATTTGATGTGGCAGATACCGGAGAACGGAAGAATTCCCGACCGGTACAGCTCTGGAAAATGAATGCGGAGCATGAGCAGCCAATCATTCGCGCACTGGATGCAGCATTTGATGTTTCTGCCGGTGCTGGGTCTCTGGAAAATCATATCATGGAAGCGGCAGAACGCCTTGCAAGGGATTACTGGGAGGAAAACCGCAGGCAGATCAGTGACATCGTTGCAGATTCCTATCTGGAAGGATATGATGAACTCAACATCGGAGCTTCCTTTAAGAGAGCTGCCGCTGTCAGCATCGCATATTCCGTCTTTACCCGGACGGTGGGCAATGCAGATGACTATTTTGAGCACGAGGATTTTCTGGACATCTTTGATTTTAATACGCAGGCTGCCGCCAATGTGCTGGGAACTGCGGTCAGCGAAATGTCCAGCCAGATCTTCCGGGAAATTGAACGCACGATCCGAACCTATGAAAGAGATAAGCAGGCAGAAAGGAGCCAAAACTATGATGGAGCTGAATTACACGAAGAACGGCGATTACCTGATTCCGGACATCCAGTTGTCGGTGCAGGAACAGAAGCCCCTGGGCAAGTACGGGAGGATGCGCAGAGCGTTTCTGCAGGAGAACAACACGCTGCTGTACAATCACCTGATCCTGACCGAGAAGCTGTACCCGCACCTGTGGGAGATTCAGGAGACCGCGACCGCACGGATGGAGCAGATGATGGCGGATCTTCTGAAAGCGAATCCGGCACCGGACAAGAAATCAAACCAGATGGCCTGGGTGCAGCACATGAACATGCTGAAAGCGCAGGCAGAGGAAGTCATTCTGACGGAACTTATCAACAGTTAAACTTCATGAGTCTGTTTCAGTCCGAAGCAGAGCAGATTCAGAAAATTGATGCGGCGGCAGAAAATGCAGCCAAAGAAGCGGAGAGCGAAAAGCCCTCCGCTTTTGTCATTTCTGAGGATGAAATCGACCGGATGCTGCGGACAGGCTCCAATTTTGAAGGCGGAAAGATCCGTATTTATGCGCTGTATCAGCAGCAAGGGGACGCAAAAGAACGAGCTGCATTCTTGAAAGCGGAATACGGTCTCGGTGGCCACAGCTATACCTTTATGGATGGCAGTCGCGGTTTTGCCGATTATAACGGAAGAGGTATTCTGCTTCGCAATTATGACCATGACCGGGAAGTGCGACTCACATGGTCGGCGGTGGATAAGCGGTTAGACCGGCTTGTGGAAAATGATCAGTACCTGACCGCGCTGGAAATGGAAGAGTATCGGAAGCTGGAGCAGGAATACGGCGCGCCGCTTCCTATGCCGACTGCCGCCCATGTGTTTCCGCCAACGCCACCGGAACGCTACGATACCGGAAATGAGCATGTGGACAACATGCTGAATACGGCTGCGGATGTATATGCCCGGAGTGAACTGGCGGCACCACAGCGGTTTACCGTGATGGAGACAGACGATGGTTATGCGGTCTGGGATGATATTCAGGACGGCATTCATGTGGAGCCGGATGGTGTCAGCGAAGAGTTTACCAGCGAATGGGAGGCAGAGACCTACCGCCAGCAGTTGATTGAAAAAGTTCAGGAACGGGAAGCAAAAGACTGGCTCTATGTTGAACAGAGCAAGCAGAATTTGCAGCAGGACATTCCATTCCCAGATGTGGAATCCGAAGAAGTACAGGAATCGGCTCACGCAGAGACAGATCCTCTGGTACTGGAAATGCAGGAACACGCCAGAGAACTTGCCAAAGAGTCTGGCTATGCGCCGGATGAACGGCTTGTAGTCACGATGACCGGCGAGAACTTCCCGGATTCTAAGGATGCGTTTGCCATCTGGGATTATGTCAAAGAAGAGTATTACGGATATTCAGACGGAAAAGTACAGACATTTGCCGATTATGTGAGTGCGTCAGAGGCGTTGCAGGAGATTCGCGGCAGGAATATGGAGGCTGAAAAAGAGCCTGCAACTGTGCAGCCAGAACCGGCAGCTCCGGTGCAGCCGGATTATCGTGTCGGCGATACGCTGTATCTGGACGGAAAGGCATTTACGATTGAAAAAGTCGGGCTTTTCGATGTGGAACTTCGGGACCCGGATTCCGTGTATCCGATCTTCCGCTCGGAAAGCAAGGAGAATCTGGCAAGACTTTTGGAGCATGAGGAAAATGTTCACCTGCATAATCTGGTGGTTGATCTGAATCCCGGCAGAGAAAAGCAAAGTGAGGAACAAAAATCGGTAATTCCAGAGACAGAGCCGGAGAACACTCATGCAGAAAACTATCGTATCAACAGCTTTCATCTTGGCGAAGGCAGTCCCAAACAGAAATTCCGTGCCAACATGGATGCTATCTACACGCTGAAAACCTTAGAAAACCAGCACAGAGATGCAACACCGGAAGAACAGGAAACACTGGCCAATTATGTCGGCTGGGGCGGGCTGGCAGATGCCTTTGACGCAGGGAAAGCTGCCTGGGCAGGCGAATATAAGGAACTGAAAGCAGCTCTTACGGAAGAAGAATATGCCGCAGCCAGGGCTTCGACTCTGAATGCGCATTACACCAGCCCTACCGTGATCCGTGCAATCTATGAGGCATTGGACGGTATGGGATTTGAGAAAGGCAATATTCTGGAACCGTCGATGGGTGTCGGCAACTTCTTCGGTATGCTGCCGGATTCCATGCTGGGAAGCAGACTGTATGGTGTGGAACTGGATTCCATCACCGGGCGCATTGCGCAGAAATTGTATCCGCAGGCAGAAATCAAGGTGGCAGGCTTTGAAACCACCGACCGGCGCGACTTCTATGATCTGGCCGTGGGCAATGTGCCCTTTGGCAACTACCGTGTCAGCGATAAGCCCTATGATAAACTCGGATTTTCTATCCACAACTATTTCTTTGCCAAGGCATTGGATCAGGTTCGTCCCGGTGGCATCGTGGCCTTTGTTACCAGCCGCTACACGATGGATTCCAAGAATCCGGACGCGCGAAAGTATCTGGCGCAACGGGCAGAACTGCTGGGAGCCATTCGACTTCCTAACAACGCATTCCGTGCCAATGCCGGTACAGATGTAGTGTCGGATATCATTTTTCTGCAAAAGAGAGACCATCCCATTGATATCGAACCGGATTGGGTGCATCTGGGGCTGACATCGGAGGGTATTACCCTCAACAGCTATTTTGTTGACCACCCGGAAATGGTGCTGGGTGAGATTACAACGGAAAGTACCCAGTACGGCAAGGAAGAATGTACGGTCATTCCGATTCCAGGTGCGGATCTGGGAGACCAGCTGCATGAGGCGGTGCAGCACATCGGCGGTCATTATGAAGCACAGGAGCTGGCACCGGAGGAGGAGTTGTCCTTGCAGGGCGAAACTATTCCGGCAGACCCCAATGTCAAGAACTTCTCCTATGCCGTAGTGGATGGGGATGTCTACTTCCGTGAGAACAGCATCATGCGGAAGGCTGACCTTTCTGCGACAGCCACCGGCAGGATCAAAGGCATGGTGGAGCTTCGCACCATTGTGCAGGAACTGATCGACTATCAGTTGAACGATTACCAGGAGGAAGCGATTGCCCAGAAACAGCGGGAACTGAATGTAGCCTATGACCGATTCGCCGATCAGTATGGGCTTATCAATTCCCGTGCAAATGCACAGGCTTTTTCGGAAGATTCGTCTTATTATCTGCTCTGCTCTCTGGAAAATGTGGATGAAAACGGCAGGCTGGAATCCAAGGCGGATATGTTCACCAAACGGACGATTCGACCGGAACGGGCTGTTACCAGCGTGGATACTCCGGCTGAAGCTCTGGCAATCTCCATTGGAGAGCGCGGCAGAGTGGATTTGCCCTATATGTCGGAGCTTTTAGGTACACCAGGGGAATATGAAAAAATCCAGCAGGAACTGCATGGTGTCATTTTCAAAGACCCGATGACGCAGGGCAGCGAGGAAACCGGCTGGGTAACAGCTGATGAATATCTGTCCGGCAATGTCCGGGAAAAGCTCCGCGTGGCAGAGTTGGCTGCGGCCTCTGACCCTGCCTTTGCGGTGAACGCGGAATATTTGAAGAAGGCACAGCCAAAAGACCTGGATGCTTCGGAGATTGATGTGCGTCTTGGTGCCACATGGGTCAATCGGGATTATATCCAGCAGTTTATGGAAGAAACCTTTGAACCGCCGTTCTATCTGCGCCGAAATATTGAAGTGAAATTCTCTCCCATGACGGCAGAATGGCAGATTACCGGCAAGAGTACACCGAGCCGGAACGATGTCCATGCCTATATGACCTACGGCACCAGCCGTGCCAATGCCTACCGGATTTTAGAGGATACGCTAAATCTGCGGGATATTCGTATCTACGATACCGTGGAGGATGCAGACGGTAAGCAAAAGCGAGTTCTGAATAAAAAGGAGACCACCCTCGCCCAGCAGAAACAGCAGGCCATTAAGGATGCGTTCCAGAATTGGGTGTGGAAAGACCCTTATCGCCGTGCGGAACTGGTGGAAAAGTATAACGAGCTGTTCAACAGTACCCGTCCTCGTGAGTACGATGGTTCTCATATCCGCTTTGGCGGTATGAATCCGGAGATCCGGCTGCGTGAACATCAGCAGAATGCCATTGCTCATGTGCTGTACGGCGGCAATACGCTGCTGGCCCACGAGGTAGGTGCCGGTAAGACCTTCGAGATGGCAGCTTCTGCTATGGAGGCAAAGCGGCTGGGACTGTGCCAGAAATCCATGTTTGTCGTTCCGAATCATTTGACCCTTCAGTGGGCAAACGAGTTCCTACGCCTGTATCCGAGTGCAAAACTGCTGGTGGCAAGCAAAAAGGACTTTGAGACTGCCCGCAGAAAAAAGTTCTGCGCACGAATTGCCACTGGCGATTACGATGCAGTTATCATCGGGCATTCTCAGTTTGAGAAAATCCCGGTGTCCGCAGAACGGCAGGAGCGGATTTTGACTGCCCAGATTGATGAAATCGAAAATGCTATTGCTGAGATGAAATCCCAGAATGGCGAGCGTTTCTCCATCAAACAGATGGAAAAGACCCGGAAAGGATTGGAGGCGAGATTGGAGAAACTCCGGGCAACCGACCGAAAAGACGATGTGATTACCTTTGAGCAGCTGGGCGTAGACCGGCTGTTCGTAGACGAGGCACACGCGTTCAAGAACCTGTTCCTCTACACAAAAATGCGCAATGTTGCGGGCTTGTCCACATCGGAAGCGCAGAAATCTTCGGATATGTTTATGAAGTGCCAATATATGGACGAGCTGACAGGCGGGCGCGGCATCATTTTTGCGACCGGCACCCCGGTCAGCAACAGCATGACGGAGCTTTACACCATGATGCGGTATCTCCAGTACGGCACGTTGCAGCAGAAAGGGCTGACCCATTTCGACAGCTGGGCTTCTACCTTTGGTGAGACCACCACGGCCATTGAGCTGGCACCAGAAGGAACCGGATACCGGGCAAGAACAAGATTTGCAAAATTCTTCAACCTGCCGGAGCTGATGAATATGTTCAAGGAAGTGGCAGATATCAAGACTTCCGATCAGCTGCATCTGCCGGTGCCGGAGGCAAAGTTTGAAACCGTGGTGGTGCAGCCATCGGAGCATCAGCAGGCGATGGTGGCGGAGCTTTCGGAACGGGCGGCGGCTGTGCATTCCGGTGTGGTAGACCCGTCGGTCGATAACATGCTGAAAATCACATCGGATGGCAGAAAGCTGGGACTGGATCAGCGATTGATGAATCCGCTCCTGCCGGATGACCCCAACAGCAAGCTCAATGCCTGTGTGCGGAATGTGCTTCGTATTTATGAAGAAGGACAGTCGGACAAGCTGACCCAGCTGCTGTTCTGCGACCTCAGCACACCGAAAAACGATGGAACCTTTAATGTCTATGAGGACATCCGCACCAAACTTATCCAGTCCGGTGTACCGGAGGAAGAAATCGCATTTATCCATGATGCTGATACCGAGGCAAAAAAGAAAGATCTGTTCGCCAAAGTCCGTACCGGGCAGGTGCGGGTGTTGTTAGGTTCGACACAGAAGATGGGCGCAGGCACCAACGTGCAGGACAGACTGGTGGCCGTGCATCATCTGGATGTAGGCTGGCGGCCTGCGGACATGACCCAGCGAAATGGTCGTATCATCCGTCAGGGAAACCGAAACAAAGAGGTGCAGGTTTATCAGTATGTGACGGAAGGAACTTTTGACGCTTACCTCTATCAGACACTGGAGAATAAGCAGAAGTTTATCAGTCAGATTATGACCAGCAAATCTCCGGTACGTTCCTGTGATGATGTAGATGAGCAGGCTCTTTCCTATGCAGAGATCAAGGCACTTTGTGCCGGAGACCCGCAAATCAAGGAGAAAATGGACTTGGATGTAGATGTTGCAAGGCTGAAAGTATTGAAGGCAGACCATCAGAGCCAGCTGTACCGATTGGAGGATAAGCTGATGAAATATTTCCCTGCGGAGATTGAGAAAACGCAGGGGTTCATCAAGGGCTTTCAGTCGGATATTCGGACGGTGGCGGCACATCCGCTGCCGGAAGAAGGGTTCTGCGGCATGGAGGTAAATGGCACACGCTTTACTGAAAAAGCAGAGGCCGGTGAAGCAATCCTCGCAATCTGTAAAACCAATCAGAGTTTGGAGCCGGTGCCGCTTGGCAGTTACCGTGGTTTCAAGATGGAGCTGACATTTGACAGCTTCCAGAAAGAGTATCAGGTGCTGCTGAAAGGCGAGATGACCCACCGGGTACCCATCGGCACCAGTGCTGCGGGCAATATCCAGCGTCTGGACAATGCTCTTGCCGGGATTCCTGCAAGGCTGGAAAAGGCGGAACAGCAGTTGGACAATCTTAGGAGCCAGCAGGAAGCTGCGCAGGCCGAGCTTGGAAAGCCGTTCCCCCAGGAGGCAGAACTGGCGGAAAAGAGTGCAAGACTGGCAGAACTGGACGCACTGCTGAATATGGATGACCGTGGAAATGATGATCCAGACCGTGAGAGAACAACGGAAAAGCCGTCTGTCCTGGCAGAGCTGCGTGACCGTGCCGGTCGCATTCCGCCGATGACACATCGAGATGATGAGGAGGTGGCACTATGAGTGTTCGGGAACACTGGATCAATGTCCGGGTAAACCCGGAAGAGCTGGCGAGGATTCGTGAAAAGCAGAAGGAATTGGGGATTCGGAATACCGGTGCCTATATGAGAAAAATGGCGATGGACGGGTACTGCGTAAATCTTGATTTGTCGGATGTGGCGCAGGTATCCACACTTCTTCGCCGATGCAGCAACAACCTGAACCAGTACGCAAAACGCGCCAATGAATCTGGAAGCATCTATGCGGAGGATATCCGGGATTTGCAGAAGCGACTGGATGAACTCTGGGAGATGCAAAAGCTGATCTTAAAGAGGCTTTCTGGTATTCGATGACGGCGCAAACGTGCGGAATTTCTATTGCACATGGCACAGATGAAACAGTCTGTGTCATTACATATTTTTTGCAGGTCTTCCTGTTGACATCGTGGTGTTTGACAAGCGGGTACGATAAAATGAAGATGAAAAGAAAAACGAAGGGGTGAAATCCATGAAGATCGTATGTTTTTTGTTGAAGCTGGTGCTGAAAATCCTGTTGCTGCCGGTTGCGTTTCTGCTGCGATTTCTGTGCTTTATCTGGAATCTGCTGATGCAGCTATCCCTGTGGGTGCTTTCGCCGGTTATGCTGTTTGTTCTTGGCTGCGGTATCTATTCGGTGGTTCGGGCGAGCTGGACGGATGTGTTCCTGCTGACCCTGATTGAGATGGGACTGTTCGCAGCTGCGGTTGGAGCGGGCGGCATCATGGAACTGATGGAACGGCTGTGCGAGTGTGTAGAGGATGTTTTGACAATTTGAGTTCAGGAGGGATTAGATGGATATTCAGTTTATGAAAGATTATTATGATTTACGGTACGAGGAAACAGATGGAGAGAATCATTTTGTGGAAGAGACTGCTTATCAGGAAAAACAGTCTGAGCAATCGAAGATGGAAGACCAGCTGATGGAAATGGTGGGCGGCAGCGAATCTAATGTGTGGAAGCTGTACGAAAGCATTATGTGTGTCTATTTCGATATGGAAGAAATCATCAAGCAGGCCGTTTATTTGCAGGGAGCTTATGACCGGGAACGGATGTTAAAATGAGAATAGTAGATTGGTAAGAGCTGCCTTCGGGTAGCTCTTTTTAGATGGAGGAATATGAAAATGGCGGCTACAAGACTAATTGCGCTGCATATCAATAAAGGAAAGACGGTAGCGCAGTGTCTGGCTGACCGTACTGATTATTCTGAGAATGCAGCAAAGACGGAAGATGGAAAATATATCAGCGCGTATGCCTGTGACGCAAAGACCTGTGATGAAGAATTTCTGCTTTCCAAACGGCAGTATGAGCATATCACCGGTAGAACCCAGGCGCATGATGTGATTGCATATCAGATTCGGCAATCTTTTAAGCCCGGAGAAATCACGCCGGAGGAGGCGAACAAGGTTGGATATGAGACGGCCATGCGCTTTACTAAGGGAAAACATGCCTTTATCGTGGCTACCCATGTTGATCGTGCACACATTCATAACCACATTATTTTTAATTCGACTACATTAGACCTGTCTCTTATACACATCTCCGAGCCCACGAGACCGAGGCTGAT
>ENA-OZKW01000250-OZKW01000250.1-human-gut-metagenome-genome-assembly--contig:-NODE-250-length-15378-cov-4.368139_pt1 | contig 15378 bp, 6 predicted proteins | sample MGYA00244833_ERZ653778 | MGnify/ENA primary metagenome ERZ653778 (study PRJEB26926, sample SAMN06165284) | human gut metagenome | biome: ENVO:00009003; feature: ENVO:2100002; material: ENVO:00002003... | reverse complement strand
GGCTCGGAGATGTGTATAAGAGACAGCCTTTCCGCTGTCCGGATGGATGTGGTCATTTGTTGAAAACTCCTTTTTCATTGTTTATCCTCCTTTTTCAGTATCGCTTCGCGCAGAGTCCGCAATGCTTTTGATATATGTTTTTTCACGGTGTCGGGGCTGATTCCCAATTCGTCGGCTACCTGTTGATATGTTTTTTTCTCCCAATAGCAGCTTCGCAAGATGGTGCAAGTCGGTTCGGGCAAACTGCGGGCTATGTTTTCCGCTTGCTGCAACAGTGCCTCGTGTGCGCGGTAACCCTGATTCATTTCCGCACGGGTGGCTTCGATGAGGCGGTCTATGTGTTGCTGTTCCACATTCAAATGCTTCAAGCGGTTGAGGCATCCGTTACGCACGGTGGCATAGAGCCAGGCGCTACGGGTGTTTTCCTTTAGTTGGTCGAACTCCTTCCAGGCTTGTTCCATGGTTTCGCTTACTATGTCCTTGGCTTCTTCCGTATTGCTCATCAGGGTGGTAGCAAAGCGGACGAGGCGTGGGTACATTTCTGCGAACAGTCGTTCGAAGTGCTCTTCTTTATGGTTTCTTCTCCTGAATAAAATCTGCATGTTTCCTTGTCTTCCGTGAACAAAGGTACGGAAATTTCCTTTTCTCCGCTGGGGTTACAGACGATTCTTTTCGCTTTGTCCGGCTCCGGTTCCTTTATATTTGCTCTTGGTTGCATTGAATTTATAGGATACTTGGAGGCCGAAGCGTTGGAAGTCGCGGTAAATCCGATTTTCCATATAAGCGTTTATGCCGTATAAATTGAAATGATAGTAACCGGTATGAAGAATGTCATTGGCGGTAAGTGCTATGTTTAATGTTTCATTTAAAAATGATTTGGATAAGCGTGCACTGATTTGTCCTTCCGTGCGCGTTACAAAAAATCCTTGCCGGGAAGCGGTGGAGAGATATCCTTCCATATTGAAGAACCAGCCTTTGGGAAGGTTGAAGTTGTTGTCCAGACTGATATAGAAACGGGGTTGGTTCCGGTGTTCGGTGATTCCTATTTTATTCGCATTCATGTCCAAAAAAGCCATATTCACATTGAGTTGTGGTTCCCAACACCCCAGTTTGGGAGAGGCATTGAAACTAATGCCGTAATTATGGGTTGTAGGAATGGTCTGTGTGGCAAATAAGAGGACGCCCGGATGTGTATCTTCCTTGTATGGCATAATTATATTGGTATACATATTGAGAATACGGCTGAAATAGGCTGAGAAATAGAGCCAATTCCAAGAGGCGCCGGCCGAAAAGCGATGCGTCTTTTGGGTTTTCAGCAAAGGGTTTCCTTGAGAATACTCATATTTGCTGCGATAGCGGATGGAATTGGTCAATAGGCTATAATCGGGGTTATTTTTACGTAACCGGTAAGAGAGGCTGAAACTTTTGCCATTGTGTGACCAACTGGCGGCCAATACAGGAATAATATCATTATAGGTAGGGCTTTGTGCATCTATCCTTATCCCTTTTTCATAATAATCTGTTTGTTGATGTTCATAACGTATTCCCATATTCAGTTTCCAATGGCGGATGGATCTTGAATAGTCAGCAAATGCGGCATATACGGATTGTTTGATGTGGTCGTCGGCATCGGCAGAGAAACCGTTTTGGGTAAAGATATCATGGCGGTTGGTAAAAGTTTCTTCCGTACCGAATGAAAAACGTCCGTTCCATAAAGGGGCACTGACTACCAGCTTGGCGGCATAGAGGGAGCTGCGCATGCGACTGTCTGCTTGCACGGTTGCATCGTCATTATTCATGGCGTTCTGGTCGGAATGCGAGCGTTTGAACAGGTAATCGGCGTTGAAGTCAATATTCCATTTGCCCAGTTCTCCTGCGTAGTAGGCGTTTGCCGCGTGATCCCAACCTGTATGTATTTGTTCTGCTGTAGTAAAGTTTATCCGGTCGGTTTCTTCATCGTTACGTCTGGTGACGGTTCTACCGGATGAATTTCTGTCTGCATTCCCTATTCCGGTTTCGGGCATATAGCGCAGACCGAAAGAATGGTGTTCATCCGGTTCATAATTGAATCCCAGCTCACCGGAAAAACGTTGGCTCTTATGGGTTTGCACATCATTTTTGTTGGTTTGCCAAATGGCGGAACCCTTGATGCGGTTCATATTTGTGGTTTTTCCATACGAGTTTTGTTGTGCCAGATAGCCTTTTACAAAGAGATCCAGACCGCCGGTGCGATAATTTAATGCCATATATTCGTTGGCGTTGGCGGAATGTCCTTGTGAATAAGTCGTATTGAAGTGGCCGCTCAACCCTTGTCCGCGCCGGCGGATGGTGCGGAGGCGGATGACGGCTGCTACGTCCGAGGCATATTCTGCTCCGGGAGTGGTGATGACTTCTGCGGATAAGATTTCGTTGGCCCGGATACGGTCCAGTTCTGTCATGTCACGTACTTTCTTATTATTTATATAGATTACAGGAGAACCACATCCCATTACATTGTATTCGCCGTTACGGCCGGTGACGAAAGGAAGATGGGGCAACATTTCTGCGGCAGACCCCATTCGGGCCAGGGAAGTTCCTGCCACGTTGGCTTTTAGTCCGTTGGGACCCACTTCTATCATGGGGCGTCGGGCGCTGATGGTTACTTCCTGCATCAGTTGGGTGTCGGGAAGCAGGTGAAACGTAGGAGTAGGGTGGTAAGGTTGCACTTCTGTCTTATAGCCTATGTAAGAAACCCGTATCAAGTAAGGTCTCCCTTCTTCCGCTATCATCAGGAAACTTCCGTCTTCACGGGTGACACATCCGTTTACAAAGGTGGAGTCGCCGGGAGTCAATAAGAGTACATTGGAGTAGGGCAGCGGTTCATTCTTTTCATTGGTTACTTGTCCTCGTATTTCGGTAATGCGTATGTCTCTTCCCTTTTTCTGTATGGCGAAGTATTCTTCCCGTTCTTTACAAATGAAAGGAATGCCGTTCAGGACAGTGCCGATGGCTTCAAGTTCGGTTTTTTGCCGGATGGAGGCTGTAACCCGGTAGCTTTCTGTTTCGTTATAGGAGAAGATAATATTCTTTCCGCCTTCCTTTTCGATTAGTTTAAGGGCGGCGGGAAGTGGTTTGTCCTTTAATTCTATAGAGAATTGCCGGGGTGTTTGTGAATGAAGCGGAAGGATGATGCTGAATAATACGGTCATGATCCACGCTGTTTTCAAATAGCCGTCTGGTCTCATTTTACTAGTGTTTAATTGTTCTTTATGAGTAATACAACCGAGGTTTGTAATCGGGTACGGTAAAATAAGGAAAAAGATTCGATGGGTTGTCGGAATGGATTCCCGTGGTTGGTTCATGCGAAGGGAACGGATATAACTTTATGAAGAATTTATGAAGGATTGGAATAAGAATGGTTCATTGTAATGGCTTGAGGTTCAAAACATTGTCCGCGTATGAAGAATTTGAAGGAAAAAAGGTGGAAAATGTGTTTTGAAGAGATGGTTGGGGCAGATACTTGTGTGATACTTGTTTTATGAAAATTGTAGATGGCAGTAGCTATGAAGAACAGAGGGAATAAAAACAAGGTGACTGAAAACAAATCCAGCCACCTTGTTTTTATTGTTTAACCTGTGTTTTATTCTATCTCGACGCTATGTTTTACCGGAGTCAGGATGAAAGTAAATTCATAATCACCGTAGGGCAACATATATTGAGGCAACGGCAGAGCTCCCCAGCTGTTTACACAACCTAATCCCATCTGAGCCTTGTCGATGATCAGGTTGGTCAGGTCTGCTTTCTGTACTTCGGGCGAGTGACGCTGGTCTTTTTGTTCGCCATCATCCAGTGAACAGATGGTATAATGCAAAGCGGATGCAGAGAATGGAGCATCACCTACTACCTTCAGTCCGTTACCGCCGGCATTCAGTTGCTTCCACCAACGGATATCGGTCTTGGTTCCTGTTTCCTGCGGACGGATATAGGAGTAGAATTGTTCATCCACACTCTGGCGATAAATACCCAAGTCGGTGCTGTGGTTGCGGTCACTGTAGTTTTCTACCGGACCACGACCATAATATTCTACGGTTTCAAAACACTTAGGCATCTGCATTTGCATACCGAAGCGGAACATCGGAGATACTTTGGCATTCTTGTCGGCTGTCATCTTTTGGGTCACTTTGATGGCTCCTTCGTTGTTGATGACATAAGTCAGATATAATTTGGCGGAAACATTCTTCATGTCATATTCCGCATTCACTACTATCTGGTCATTTTCTGTCTTGGAATTCAAGGAAACCAGTTTCAATCCCGGGTTTTTCCATGCGGCATATCTGTTTTGCAGGCCGGCTCCCATATCATTGTCTGTCGGGGCACGCCAGAAGTTAGGGGTCAGGGCTGCGCCTTCTTTCAGCATTTCCGTTCCGTCCACTGCATATTTGCTTAAGTAACCGTTCTGTTTGTTGAACTCGGCTACGAAGTTATTGCCTTTTACGATCAGATAATGATATTGGTTGTCGATGATTTGCGGAACAACGGTGGCTACATTGGTTGTTTCCACGTTCTTCAAATCCATAGACGGTGCTTTGTAATCATTCAGTGTCAACTGATTCTTGGCGACGGTGAAACCTGCGGGCAGCAAACCTTCGCGGTTTTTCAGTTTGTAGAAAACGTTCAGCAACCATTCCTTGCAGGTGCAGGTCTTGCCGATATTCAACGTAATTTTGGCTGTTTCCTGAGGAGCGATTTTTAAATCATCCACGCGTCCGGTGCGGATTATTTTTCCATCTTTCAGTACTTGCCATTCCATATAGTAGGCGGACAGGTCACGGAAGAAGTTCTCATTGAACACATTTACTTCCCCTTTGCTTAAATCGGCGGGAGTAGTCCAGATATTCTGGTAAAAGTGACCTACTTCATACATGTGCGGATTAGGAACACGGTCGGGGCTGATCAAACCATTGTCACAGAAGTTATTGTCAGAAGCGTCAAAACGGTTGAAATCTCCTCCGTAAGCATAGATCATCACGCCGTCTTTTCCTTTCCAGCGGCAGGACTGGTCAACGAAATCCCAGATAAATCCACCTTGCAGATTCGGATATTTACGGATCAAATCCCAATATTCTTTGAAACCACCCTGCGAGTTACCCATTGCATGGGCATATTCACACTGAATCAATGGTTTGGTAGCATCGGTGCGTTGACCGTATTTTTCCATTCCTTCGTAGCCATAATACATCGGACAGAAGATATCGGTATGGTCTTTCTGGCGTGCTTGTTCATATTGGCAGGCACGGCTGGGGTCTTCTGCTTTAATCCATTGATAGCATTGTTCGAAGTTGGGGCCGTCACCGGCTTCATTACCCAATGACCAGAAGATGATGCTCGGATGGTTGAATCCGCGTTGTACATTGCGCTGGTTACGTTCCAGATGGGCTTTCTTATAAGAGGGGTTCTTGGCCAGCGTCTTGTCGCCGTAGCCCATACCGTGAGATTCTATATTGGCTTCGGCCACGACGTAAATACCATATTGGTCACATAAATCGTACCATAAGTTGTCATCCGGGTAGTGGCAGGTACGTACAGCGTTCAGGTTGAATTGCTTCATTATCTGGATATCCTGTAGCATACGTTCGGGAGATACTACATAGCCTCCATCCGGATCCATTTCGTGGCGGTCGGCCCCCTTGAACAGGACTGCCTTACCGTTAACCAAGATCTGGTCACCTTTCAATTCAATCTTGCGGAAACCTACTTTGACGGGAATTACTTCATTGCTGCCCTGCATACTGGCACGCAACGTATATAAATAAGGTGTTTCGGCACTCCACTTTTTGGGGTTCTCTACGTTCATGGTCACCAGACCGGATTTGTTGGCGGTAGCGGTTGCCACTTGCTTGCCTTGTGCATCTACCAGTTCCAAATCGACTTTACCACTGCCTTTCAAATCCAGATTGACAGCCAGGCTGCCGTTTTGGTAAGCTGCGTCCAAGTCGGGAGTTACACGGATATCTTGAATGCGTTTTTTGTTGCGGGCATATAGATAGCAGTCACGTCCCACGCCGCTATACCGGAAGAAATCCTGATCTTCCAGATAGGTACCGTCGCACCAGCGGAATACTTGGAAGGCGATCAGGTTTTTCTGACCCGGTTTTAAATATGGAGTCAGGTCAAATTCGGCTTCCAGTTTGCTGTCCTCGCTGTAGCCTACATAACGTCCGTTCACCCACAAATACATATTGGAGGTAACCGAACCGAAATGGGCGATAATATCTTTTCCCTTCCATGAGGCGGGAACTACAATTTCACGGCGGTAAGAACCTACATGGTTATTCTCTGTCGGCACTTCGGGAGGGTTGTTCTGGAACTGGTTACGCCAGGCATAGCCTACGTTCACATAAATAGGATCACCGTATCCGTTCAGCTCCCATACGGCGGGAACTTGCAGGTCATCCCAGCCTTTGTCGTTGAAGCCGGTTTTCCAGAAATCAGTCGGACGGGAGTCTGCATCCTTTACCCAGTTGAACTTCCAGGTTCCGTTCAAAGTCATGTAGTTAGTTGATTGTTTTTTGTCTGCTTTCTTAGCTGCATCTGCATTCTCAAAAGCAAAGTAGTTCGTGTGCATCGGCGCACGGTTTACCGCATTTATTTCCGGGTTGCGCCATTCTTGGAAGGTCTGTGCGCCTGCTGTAAGGGCGAGGACTGTGAACAGACCTGTCATAAGTTGTTTCTTCATGCTATTATTTTATTGGTTTTGTGCAAATATAGTGAAAATAATAGTTACCGATGGGACATAAATCGGGCAATATTTGTTATAATTGTGAATGATTTGTGTTCTATCCTAAAAAATTATGGCATTTCTGAGGCGTATTTGGAGTAAATGGCAGAATTTACTGCATGATGAGAAATTAAAGCATAAAATATATGTGATTATTTTTGAAAGCGACACACCGATGGGAAAGTTATTCGATGTGGCGTTGATAGGGTTCATTGTCTTGAGTATTCTGGTGGTTATTGCCGAGAGTATCAAGAGTTGGGATACCGTTATCGGGCCTTATCTGCGGGTGTCGGAGTATGTTTTTACTTTCTTTTTTACGTTAGAGTATGTGTTGAGGCTTTATTGTTCTCCCCAACCGCGGAAGTATGCTCTGAGTTTTTTCGGTATAGTGGATTTGCTGGCTACCTTACCTCTATATATAGGCTGGCTTTTCGGCACGGCACGTTATCTGCTGGTGATCCGCACTTTCCGGTTGATTCGTGTGTTCCGTATCTTTAAACTTTTCAATTATCTGAATGAAGGTAATTTCTTGTTGCGTTCCTTGGTGTTCAGCAGTCGGAAGATTATTGTTTTTTTCTTGTTTGTACTGATATTGGTGACTTCGATCGGTACATTGATGTATATGATTGAGGGACAGCGTCCGGGCACTTCTTTCAATAATATTCCGAATAGTATTTATTGGGCGATAGTGACGATGACAACAGTAGGTTATGGGGATATTACTCCGGAAACTCCGTTAGGGCGCTTCCTTTCGGCCATTGTAATGTTACTGGGCTATACCATCATTGCAGTCCCCACAGGAATTGTTTCTGCGTCTATGATCCAGGAACATAGACGCAGGGTGGCCCTGAAATGTCCGCATTGTGGTAAGGACGGACATGAGGACGGGGCTGCTTATTGTAAATACTGTGGAGGAAAACTGGTAAATTGATTATGGAATGCTGTATGATAGAAAGTTATTCTATCACCCATCGCTTATCATGCGCCACCGTCTTTTTCGGATCATAAGTCATTCCTTCTTTGGTAGGGATTTTTATCACGTAAGTCCGCCCGCTGTGGTTGGACAAGGATGTTTCCCGCAACCAGGGATTCATATTCTTTAATATGGCCAGATTGATTCCTTTGCTGCGTGCGAAACGTGCCAAGTCTGCAATTCCTTTCGTCACAGTGATTTCCGTATAAGGAATAGGCGGATACAAATCCGATGCACGCAGGCGGAAACCGAAAGTAGTGGGGGCATTGAATAATTGTTTGGCGGCAAGAATGCGGTACACATACCGGGCTGTTTCTTCTACCAGTTGCAAATCCAGCGAATCGTCCACATCCTGTTTAGCCAGTTGGCTGGCAATGCGTGCCTGACCAGCGTTGTATGAGGCGGCAACAGCCACCCAATCCTTATATTTAGCATACGCGTCTTTCAGATAGCGGCAGGCGGCACGGGTCGCTTTCTCAATATGGTAACGCTCGTCCACATTGTTGTTTACCTCCAATCCGTAATCCCGTCCCGTACCTTGCATGAATTGCCATAGTCCGGCAGCTCCGGCAGAAGAACGGGCGGTGGGATTCATATTACTTTCTATTACCATCAGGTACTTAAAATCATCAGGTATTCCGTTTTCTTTCAGTATGGGTTCTACAATGGGGAAATAGCGGTTGGCTTTTTTCAGCATTTGCAAGGAAGTACTGTGCATATAGGTGAATGCCAATAGTTCACGGTCCATACGCTCGTGGCGGTCAAAGCGGCTCAAGTCAATCACTTTACCACAAAATTCAATGCTGGAGGGAACTTCGGGACTACTGTATTTCAATGCCGTAATACCTGAATCTTCCCGTATGATAGTGGTATCTTCCTGCTCCGTTTTTGGAGTAGCGCAACTGCTGCTTACTAAGGCCGGTGATGCAACTACAATGCAAAAGGCTGCCACAGCAGCCAGATTGATGGTTATTTTTCTCATTTTTTCTTTATTCGTTTTCATTCTCTTTTTCTTTTCCGCCCCGTCCGAAGTTACGATATTCGGTAGGGGTGAAATTGGTACGCTTTTTAAATACCGAGAAAAAGTGTTCAGTAGAGGTATAATTCAATTCATAACATATCTCTTTCACTGACATGGAACTTTCAATCAATAATTGTTTCGCTTTGCGCAATTTCAGCTCTTGGAAATACTTGGCGGGCGCATAACCGGTGTATTCTTTGAATACTTTGCGGAACCAGGAATAACTGATTCCCAATTTCATGGCCAGTTCTTCCGGGTCTATATCCTTGTACACATTTTCGTGCATGATGATTTTGGCACTTTCTATTTTTTGTGCCGCATTGTCCACCTCATAGCGTTTGTTCTGCGAGATAGCAAGTACGGCTCCCATAATGTGTAAAACAATGCCGGACAAATATTGTTGCGCTGCGGTCTTGTCTGCTTCCGCTACTTCCAGTGCACGGGCAAAAAGACTGGCCAGTTCTTCATTGATACCGATATCCAGAATCTGGCTTTCTTTTGAGATAAAGCTGTTTTTTACCAGATTGTCTATAATCGGGCCTTCAAAACCGATGTAATATTCGTTCCATCCTGTTTTTTGCAGCGGCGCGTAGGTATGCCACTGTCCGGGAAACAGGAAAAGTATCTGCCCTTTGGATATGTCGACAGACGGGGTTGTGTCGCTGGCGAAAGTTCCTCGTCCTTTAGTGATATATACCAACTGATATTCATGCAGCACACGTCCTTTCTGGGCCGTGAAATAATAAGCGTCCGGGTGGTTGCGTGGTGGATAAACGCTCCCGGCCCTGATGGCCTGGAATCCGACGGTAGTCACCGACAAGCCGAAACGCTTGTCACGCTCATTGACAATTAGGTATTTAAAATCAGCGCCTTGGTCGTTGTAATGCATGTTTCTCTGTTTTAAAATTAGGTCACACTTATCGGCAAATATACAATTTTTTATCTTAACAGCCTCTAACCTTTTTGTTCTAAGTGTTTCTGGAAGTATAATTTTAGTTTCTTATGTATGCAAATGGGGGAAATTTAGAACAAATCTTATGGAATATTTGCTTAAAATGCTTTTTTTTGCGAATATTGCATCAAATCTTAAAGTTGAATCTATGCACTTTGCACACCGTAACTGTGAATATATTCTTGGAGTAATATATCTTTTTGTTTTTCCTGTTTTGCTTTGGGCTGATAATAAGGTGAATACTTATCATTTTAAATCCATTTCCACTTCGGTGAACTTCCCTACCAATGAAGTCAGGAAGTTATTTCAGGATAGCCAGGGGTATATATGGATTTCGACCTACAATGGTCTCTTGCGTTACGATGGTTATTCTATTGTTGTATATAAACCCGATGGAGTGAATCATGGACGTTCCATTGATAGTTTTGTGAATATGGTGGCCGAAGACAAGGAGAATAATTTGTGGATAGGTACGCACAATGGATTATACGTGTTGCATAAAGAAACGGATGAGATAGAGAAAATAATCAGTCCTTTGTTACAGGTAAGCAATGTAGAAAGTATCCTTTATGCAAGTAACGGAGATTTATGGGTGGGAAGCAACAAGGGATTGTTTCGCAGGAAAGCCGGCAGCCGTACTTTCGATTGTGAAAAAAACATGGATATAAAGTCTGTTGTCGAAGACCGGAAAGGTCAAATATGGATTGGTACTTGGGAACAGGGGCTGCTGCGTTATAGTCCTCAAGAGGAATTGTATTATACTTACGACGGGATTAACCCTGGTAATTCGGCGCATGTCATATTTCAGGATGAAGCCGGGAATATTTGGATCGGTACCTGGCGGTATGGACTGGTGAAACTCATTAATCCGTATGATTCGGAACATTTCTCATTTAAAACATTCCGGAACATCAAGGGAAATTCTCATTCTCTGTTGGATAATATTATCTACGCCATTGCTCAGGATAAAAATTCCGGGAAGCTCTGGATCGGTTCACGCAGTGGGGTCAGTATTTTGGAAGATGAATCGGGAGACGGGAATTTTACCAATATTGTTCCGGGCAACCTTCAAGGAGATTTACCTTTTAATGAAGTGAATTCTCTGTTGTGCAGTAAAGACGGGCTGATGTGGCTGGGTATGTTGGGGGGAGGTGTTTGTACTGTAAATACAAATAAGTTCCGGTTTAATTATGATTCTTTGGAGGCTTTGCGTGAGCATTGCCCTACCAGCTCTGTCCGCAGTGTCTATCAGGAGGATAATGGGAATCTGTGGATGGGAATCATGGGATTCGGTCTGGTTTTTTATGATATGGAACAGCATACCATTGTTCCTTACCGCTCTCATCCTGTATTGAAGAATATGGGATATACATCGACGGTCAATGATATTATTTATCGTAAAAGGACAAATGAATTGTGTTTTGCCACTTGGGATGATGGAGTGTGGTTCTATAATGTCAAAGCCGGGAAAGCACACGTGATAAATACCGTTACCAATCCGGAGCTGAGTGATATTTGTATTTATTCTTTGTTGGAGGATTCGAAAGGGAATCTGTGGTTGGGGACACGTTCGGGAGTGTTTATCTTGGATACGGAATCAAGACTTCATTCTTTGAATGAACTGGTGACTTTGACAAATCAGGCATTGCCCCAAATTTCTATTTTCAAAATGGCGGAAGATCAAGATGGCTTTATCTGGATAGCGACTAGTAATGAAGGGGTATGGCGGATAGATACATCCGGAGAAACATATAAGGTTAAGTTTTATACGCCTTCGGATGGTACATTATCCACTGTCGGGGCGATGAGTGTTTGTGTGGATGGATACAACAGAGTATGGGTGGGGTCGAATGGTAACGGACTCGATTTGTATGACCGGAAGAATGATCGTTTTGTTTCAGTCTTGAATGATTATTTCCGGAATGGAGATGTTGTTTTCAGCATGCTGGAGGATGATGAGCATACTTTATGGCTTACTACCAATGCGGAAATGTATCACATTGATATACCTTTGGACGGTGCTGCACCGAAAATACATACCTATACGGTAGATGATGGTTTGCAAGACCATATGTTTAACCGGAATTCTTGCTTCAAGGGGGCGGATGGGAAACTTTTCTTCGGAGGATTCCGTGGATTGAACAGTTTTTATCCTGATAAAATAGTTCAGGATACTGCCTATTCTCCGGTAGTAATTACAGATATAAAGGTACATAATGTATCGGTACGTACCTATCCTCTTTCCGTCAGAGAGGGGATTGCTGCAAACAGAGCTATTGATTTTATTGATAAAATTGTATTAGGATACCGGGAGAATAATTTCAGTCTTGATTTTTCAATATTGAACTATATCAATCCTGAGTTGAACCGTTATTTATATCGGTTGGAGGGATATGACAAGGAATGGTTGTCCGTTGAGGCTGGACGTCGGTTTGCCTATTATAACAATCTTCCGGCAGGTACTTATACTTTTTGTGTAAAGGGAGCCAATCAGAATGGAATCTGGTCTCCGGATATGAAATGTCTGCGTATAACTATTCTTCCGCCGCCTTGGTTATCGTGGTGGGCTTATTGCCTTTATGTCTTGTTGTTCGTTTCATTGGCATGGTATACTTATCGGATTGTCAGAAACCGTATCCGGATGAAACAGGCCATAGAGATGGGGAAGATAGAACGGCAGAAAATGGAGGAAATCAATCATGCTAAATTACAGTTCTTTACCAATATCACTCATGAGTTGCTGACTCCGCTTTCTATTATATCGGCTTCGGTGGATGAACTGAAACAAGAAGTACCGGCAAGTTCGTCGGTTTGTTCTGTAATAGCTGATAATACTGTGCGGTTAATCCGGTTGATTCAGCAAATCTTAGAGTTCAGGAAAGTGGAGAATGGCAAGTTGCGGCTAAAAGTTTCGCATGGAAATGTCAGTATGTTCTTGAAAAAATCAGTGTCGGCTTTCGCTCCTTTGGTTAAAAAGCAGAAATTGTCCATACAATTTGATTTGTCTGAAGAATATTCGGGATATTTTGATGTGGATAAATTGGATAAAGTGGTGTACAATCTGCTTTCCAATGCCGCTAAATATACTCCTGAAGGAGGAACTATTGTGGTGTCGCAGGCTCATGATGAGGAAAAGAGGACTTTTAAATTGAGTGTGAACAATCCCGGCGAGTTGATTCCAAAAGAGAAATTGGATCATATGTTCGAGAGATTCTATGAAGGGGAGTATCGTAAATTCCATACCATAGGGACGGGTATCGGTTTGTCGCTGACTAAAGATTTGGTATTGTTGCATCATGGAACGATACAGGTATTTAGCGATAAGGAGGAAGGGAATACTTTTGTGGTTGAAATTCCTATAGGACGTGAGGCTTTTGCTGAAGATGAGGTAGACGAGAATACTGAAAATGTGGACTATGCTGTTTTATCGGCAGATGAAATGGAGAATGTCTCGGAGATTGATATGTTGGAAGAGAAACCGGCAGCATCGACTATTTTGTTAGTGGAGGATAATGAGGAATTATTGGCTTTGATGGTTCGTCTGTTGCATGGCAAATACCATATTCTGAAGGCCGCTAATGGAACGGAAGCTTTGGAGATCCTTGCCAAACAGGAAGTGGATTTAATTGTTTCCGATGTTATGATGCCCGAAATGGACGGTATGGAATTGTGCCGCCGGGTGAAGACTCAATTTGAGACCTGCCATATTCCATTGATTTTGTTAACGGCCAAGACTAGTGATGAAGACCATGTGGAAGGGTATGAGTCTGGGGCCGATGGTTATATCTGTAAACCGCTCCGCCTCTCTGTCTTGTTTGCCAAGATAGATAACTTGTTGAAACGGCGCAAACGTATGGGGGTGGATTTTCGTAAGCAGTTGGTCTTTGAAGCCAAAGAATTAAATTACACCTCGATGGACGAAGCTTTCATTCGGAAAGCGGTGGATTGTGTGAATGCCCATTTGAGTGATTGTGATTTTGAACATGCACAGTTTATGGCGGAGATGGGTATGGCCCGGACTACACTAGCAGATAAATTGAAACTGTTGACCGGACTTACTCCCTCTGCATTTATCAGCAATGTCCGTTTGCAAGCGGCTTGTCGGCTGATAGACGAGAAAAAGAAAATCCGTATAGCCGATTTGGCGTATGCCGTAGGTTTCAACGACCCTAAATATTTCAGTTCCTGCTTTAAGAAGAAATTCGGACTTTCTCCTACAGAGTATATGATGAAGTATGATGGCTGATTATTACCGGAAATAGGCTCTATAGGGAATAAACAGCCTTTTTCCGGTAATAATTCTCCCTGTTTCTTTTCTGTTCCTCTTACTTTTGCTGGCAAATAAAACGAATTATCTTTATTTGTTAGACCTTTAAAAAAAGTATTATGAACATGAAAACTCTGACAGAAACCAGTACATTCCGGGTACTGAGCCTATTGCTGTGTTTCTGCTTCTTCATCCCTGCGATGAATGTGAGCGCTTCCAGTCTGCAAGCAGACAAGTTTAAAGTTTCCGGTATTGTAAAAGATGCCACAGGCGAACCGGTCATCGGTGCCAGTGTGGTTGAAAAAGGAACAACCAATGGAACGGTGACTGATTTGGATGGTAATTTCAATCTCACGGTGGCTTCTAATTCTACTATTGTCATTTCTTTTATAGGATATTCCGATCAGGAATATCGTATTTCGAAAGACAATACGGTGCTGAATGTAAATCTGAAGGAAGATACGGAAATGATTGACGAAGTGGTAGTAGTCGGTTATGGCGTGCAGAAGAAGGAAAATCTGACGGGTTCTGTTGCTGCTGTAAATTTCAAGGATGTAGCTTCTATGCCGGTAGCGAATACTGCCAATATGCTTCAGGGTCGTTTGCCGGGTGTTATGTTGACCAACAATGGTGCCCAGGCCGGTCATGACAGTCCCGAAATCCGTATCCGTGGTGTAGGAACTTTTGAACACAATGATCCGATGGTCCTGATCGACGGAGTGGAAAGCTCGGTGAGCCAGATTGCGGAAATTCCTGCTGATGATATTGAAAGTGTTTCTGTATTGAAAGATGCGGCTTCGGCTTCTATCTATGGTGTGCGTGCTGCAAACGGTGTTATTTTGGTGACTACCAAACGAGGCGGTGAGCAGAAACCTACTATTACTTATTCTGGTAGCATCGCTTTGCAGGAGGCTACCGTGTTGCCCGATTATGTGAATTCTTATGAGTGGGCGAAGATGTATAATGAATGTTGGCCTTCCAAGGCATATACAGATGATATGTTACAGAAATTGCAAAATGGATCAGATCCCGATCATTTTGCCAATACCAATTGGGCTAAGGAAATGTTCCGTACGGCAGCTATGCACCAACACCATTTGTCAGTGAATGGAGGTAGTAAGGCAGTACATTACATGATTTCCACTCAATATTTCCAGCAAGATGGTATCTTGCGTGAGACAGCTAACCAACGTTTCAATTTCCGTTCTAATCTGGATGCGCAGTTGGGTATTGTAAAATTAGGATTGAATCTTTCGGGAAGCCGCCAGAACATTGATGAGCCTACGACCAGTGTTACCGGCGAAGGTTTGATGCGCTACCTTACTTGGTTTACCCGTCCTACTGTTCCTGTACGCTATTCTAACGGACATTATGGATTCCTGGATGGAAATCCCAATATTTCCCAATC
>ENA-OZKW01000235-OZKW01000235.1-human-gut-metagenome-genome-assembly--contig:-NODE-235-length-15830-cov-7.800063_pt1 | contig 15830 bp, 10 predicted proteins | sample MGYA00244833_ERZ653778 | MGnify/ENA primary metagenome ERZ653778 (study PRJEB26926, sample SAMN06165284) | human gut metagenome | biome: ENVO:00009003; feature: ENVO:2100002; material: ENVO:00002003... | reverse complement strand
TGCCAGATTGCAGAGCATGAAATGGTATCTTACGGAAAGAGAATACCGGGAGGAGGAAGAGTGGCTGACCGGGGAACTGGAGGATGAGTACGGTCTGATCCCGGAGATCCGGCTGCTTGCGGAAACTGCGGACTACGGACGAGTACGGCTGCAGGGGACGAAACCCTGCGTGGTACTGGATTTTTGTGACAATGAAAAGGTCTACTGCGGCGGACTGGCAGCAGGCAGTATCTGGCTGGATTTTCCGGCATCGGAGGACAAGGAGCACCGGGCCCTGGTACAATGTCCGCAGATCCGTTATTTTTCCATGAAAAAAGAGTGGAAAGACCCTCGAAAAGCCCGGGAATACCTTGACACCATCAGCAAAAATGGGTATAATAACTCGGTTGATTAGGCTAGTATAGTTGCCGGGAGTGTCGGTAGCGCAAAATATAGAAAACAGGAAGGTGCGGTATCATGCAGGAAAAGAAAAACATTTTGACCTACGAAGGCCTCAGAAAATATGAGGATGAGTTACATGATCTGAAAGTGGTAAAACGTCAGGAAGTTGCCCAGAAGATCAAGGAAGCAAGAGAGCAGGGAGACCTGTCCGAGAACGCTGAGTACGATGCAGCGAAGGATGAGCAGAGAGACATCGAAGCCCGTATCGAAGAGCTGGAGAAGATCCTGAAGAACGCAGAAGTCGTAGTCGAGGATGAAGTAGATCTGGATAAGATCAACATCGGCTGCCAGGTCAAGATCCTGGATATTGAATACAGCGAAGAGCTGGATTACAAGATCGTAGGTTCCACCGAGGCGAACAGCTTAAAGGGCAAGATCTCCAACGAGAGCCCCGTAGGTAAGGCACTGATCGGCCATAAGGTCGGCGATACCGTTGAAGTAGAGACACCCGCAGGTGTATTCTCATATAAGATTTTGGAGATCCAGAGAAGTAACGTTGAGTAAGTAAGACAGAGTAAGGAGTGGAAAAAAGTGGCAGATACACAGAACACAAATGTACAGGAGCAGGATATTCATCAGCTGCTTAAGGTAAAGCGCGAGAAGCTGGCTAACCTGCAGCAGGCAGGCAAGGATCCTTTTCAGATCACCAAATATGATGTGACCCATCACAGCACCGATATCAAGAACAATTTCGAGGAACTGGAAGGCAAGACCGTCCGCATCGCCGGACGTGTGATGTCCAAACGTGTCATGGGTAAGGCATCCTTCTGTAATGTACAGGATCTGCCCGGCAACATCCAGGTATATGTAGCAAGAGACAGCATCGGAGAAGAGTCCTATGCGGATTTCAAAAAGTATGATGTGGGCGATATCGTAGGTATCGAGGGCGAAGTCTTCAAGACCAAGACCGGCGAGATCTCCGTACATGCGTCCCAGGTAATACTGCTGTCCAAGAGCTTACAGATTCTGCCTGAGAAGTTCCATGGCCTGACCAATACCGATATCCGTTATCGTCAGCGTTATACCGACCTGATCATGAATCAGGATGTTAAGGATACTTTCGTAAAGCGTTCTAAGATCATCAGCGCCATCCGCCGTTATCTGGACGGACAGGGTTTCCTGGAAGTAGAGACCCCCATGCTGGTATCCAATGCCGGCGGTGCGGCAGCAAGACCTTTCGAGACCCATTACAATGCACTGGATGAGGACGTGAAGCTGCGTATCTCCCTGGAGCTGTACCTGAAGAGACTGATCGTCGGTGGCATGGAGCGTGTCTTCGAGATCGGCCGTGTATTCCGTAACGAAGGTCTGGACACCAGACACAATCCGGAATTCACACTGATGGAGCTGTACCAGGCATACACTGACTATTACGGAATGATGGATCTGACTGAGAACATGTTCCGCTATGTGGCACAGGAAGTATGCGGTACTACCGTGATCCCTTACGCAGAAGAGACCATCGACCTGGGCAAGCCTTTCGAGAGACTGACCATGGTAGATGCTGTCAAGAAATATGCAGGCGTTGACTTCGACCAGATTCCCGATACCGCTGCAGCGAAGAAGCTGGCAGACGAGAAGGGTGTACACTACGAAGAGCGTCATGCCAAGGGCGATATCCTGAACCTGTTCTTCGAGGAGTTCGTAGAAGAGCATCTGATCCAGCCCGTATTCATCATGGATCATCCGGTAGAGATCTCTCCTCTGACCAAGAGAAAGCCGGACAAGCCTGATTATGTAGAGCGTTTCGAGCTGTTCATCTACGGACGTGAAATGTGTAATGCTTATTCCGAGTTAAATGACCCCATCGACCAGAGAGAGCGTTTCAAGGCGCAGGAAGCTGCACTGGCAGCAGGCGATGAGGAAGCCAATACGACCGATGAAGATTTCATGAACGCACTGGAGATCGGTATGCCTCCTACCGGCGGTATCGGTTACGGTATCGACCGTCTGGTAATGCTGCTGACCAACTCTCCTGCGATCCGTGATGTTCTGCTCTTCCCGACAATGAAGACCCTGGAACCAAAGCGGGCTGAAAACAAAGCCGAAAAAGCAGCGGTAAATGGTTCTGCAGAGGCTGCAACCGTGTCCGCGCCAAGCGTACAGATTGATCTTTCCAAGGTGAAAATCGAGCCTTTGTTTGCAGATGATGTAGACTTTGAGACATTCAGCAAGTCTGATTTCAGAGTGGTTAAGATCGAAGCCTGTGAGGCAGTGCCGAAGTCCAAGAAGCTCCTGAAATTCACACTGAATGACGGAACAGACCGGAAACGCACCATTTTAAGCGGTATTCACGAGTATTACGAGCCGGAAGAGCTGGTTGGTAAGACCTGTGTGGCAATCACAAACCTGCCGCCGAGAAAGATGATGGGTATTGATTCCGAGGGTATGCTGATTTCCGCAGTGTACGAGTATGACGGACGGGAAGGCTTAAATCTTTTGATGCTGGATGACAGTATTCCGGCAGGAGCAAAGCTGTACTAAAGAGGTCATTTACTACAAAAAATCGCGTTACTACAACTTTTCTACAACTTTTGCGCGAGACCCTACGAAACCGGATGAAGCAATATGAAAGGCGGATCTGCTTATAAAATGCAGATTCGCCTTTCTTTTTACATCAGCTTCATGTTCACACTAATGTTTTTTGCCTTCTCCTGCATATTCTCTTGTGTGATATGGGTGTAGATGTCCATTGTAGTAGAGAAATCGGCATGCCCCATGACTTGCTGAATGAATTTAACATCGTTGGTGCTTTCGCAGAGCCGGGTACAGAAGGTGTGCCGCAAGTTGTGAACACTAAAATGAGGGAGCAGATCCGGTTCACGGTCTTCCAGTTCAGCCTGATCCATTTCCTCCATGTTGTAAGTTACGCTGATTCTCTCAATCGCCCGATTGATATTGTGGGCGCTCATGAATGAGCCGGTTCGGTTGCGGAAAACAAAACCGTGAACTCCTCCTAACACCAGTTGATCGTCTGGATACAATGCGTCGATGGTTTCAATCTGGAGGCGAAGCTGCTCGGCCACCTCTGGATAGAGGATAGGGATAATTCGTGTACCGCTCTCAGTTTTGGGAGTGGTAATGTGAAATCCGGCTTTTCCGTCAATGACCCGGTAGATTAAGTTGTGGTTGACCGAGATTGTGTTTTCGCTCAAGTTAATATCGCTTTTGGTAATGCCGGTACATTCTGCTACACGCATTCCTGTTCCAAGAAGCACAGTCATGATGGGGAGCCAATGGCTGTATGTAGGGGACTTGGCAATAAAACGCAGGAAATTCTGCTGTTGCGTTTTAGTGAGTGCGATCCGCCGTTTAGGCTTTGGAGCGCTGCCATCCGTCTTGAGCTTGCGGTAAATGCCCTTGCTGGGATTTTTGCGGATGTAATCGTCGTCCACGGCCATTTCAAGCGTAGGGTGAACAATGGTGTTGATGCTCTCCAGTGAGTTGATAGCAAAGCCGTGTTTCAGCAGTTTGGTATAAAACGCGAGAATATCACTTCTGTGGATTTGTGGCAGAGGCATGTTAGCGAAAGGCTCTTCTTTCACATAGAAGTCCCACAGGTAAAGATAATTTGCTCTGGTAGAGGGCTTCAGTTTGATGTTGTTATTCATGTAGACCTTGAACATATCATTCAGGGTAAGCTTCATGGCTTCCTGAGTACGGATGCCATCATCCTTATCTTTGTTGATCTGCTTTTCTTTGACACGAAGACTTGCGAGATCGGAGTCGTAAAGATATTTCTTTTTAGTGCCTAATTTGTAGACATACATATAGCTGCCATCTGCCCGTTGTGTTTCTCCGGGCCGAAGATTTCGTCCTTTGTTGTCTTTTCTCACTTTTGCCATTACTGGTACCTCCTGATTATAAAAGTGTAGTGCGCCTTACTGGCATGGTTATTTAGCCGGAAATATCATAAAGATATTCTTTGATACGCTGGACACTCCATAGGACACGGGTGTTCATGGTAATGCGTGCATTGGCAAGATCCCCAATCTGTACTGCAGTGTGCCTTCCACAGCACAACAGTTTGCAAAGGGTATCGGTATCAACAGCCAGGCACTGCTCCGGCGGTAGGTCATTCGGTTTTCTTTTCTCCATAATCGTCCTCCTTTTTTCGATTACAATGATCCCTTACGATTTGTAGAAGAAGGTTTTCAACAAAAACAATGAAAACGGTCTTGAGGTCAGGAGGTATTGAAAAACAAAAGAACTCTAATGGGGCCATTTCCTACGCCAGAACGGTTCTGCCGTGTATTTCAGGCTGCTGCTGTGCAGCACTTCGATTATGGGCGCGCTTCTGTGGTCATCGCACACTGTCCAGAATTCCTGTATAACTCCCCATAGAGGTTATGAACTTGTCAAGGTACTAAAAGAGCGTAGGGATCATCCGGTATTACCAAATGATCCGATACATCCTATAAATAGGCGGGGAAGAAAGAACTTCTGCAAAGAGGAAAGAAAATTTAAAGAAAATCCAAAAATCAATATATAGAATGTTTGAATTGACAAACACTATATATTGTGTTAGAATTGCAATGTGATTGATTTTTGTGCGTTGCCCGTCAGGGTACACAGGCTTTAGGGCTTGTGTTGCGGAGTAATGACTGCATTGCACACGCTGTTAATTTTGTACTTGTGTCAGTAGTATCACTGCGCCTTTTCAGGCCGGTATATTGCTGGCTTTTTTTATTTTACGGGATTTACCCACCATTGCGAGAATGACATCGGTTCATAGGCAACTATGGGCGCCAGGCTTTATGCCGTCTGTCATGCTCGCTTTTTTATTGCCTGTAAGCCTGAAAGGGCTTTAAGGATAAATCAAAACTGAGAAAGGCAGGTCATGTACATGAATGTGAAGCAGAAAAGAAAGCAGAATGGTCGGCGGGTCAAGCCGGCACACTCCACGGACTGGAAGATGAAGAGACAGGCAGTATCTTCGCTCCGGCCCCGAAATGTTGCACCAATGGCGAGGGCAGTTATTTTGCCCCGAAGATCACGAAGGGGGATTTGATATGTCTGGCAGCAGTAGTGCTGAACGAAAGCGGCATGAACCGCTGGTGCTGGTAGAAACGGCAGATCTTTCAGAAGAAGACTGGCTGGATTACCGGCGCCGTGGAATCGGCGGCAGCGATGTATCGGCGATCTTTGGCACTTCTCCATTCCGGACAGCCAGGGATCTGTACTACGACAAACTGAACATAGCGTCAGTGGAAGATGATGAGGGCAACTGGGTTGCCATGGAAATGGGGCATTTGCTGGAGCCTCTGGTAGCAAAGATATTCGAGCGGAAAACCGGATATCGGGTCTACCAAATCAAAAAGATGTTCCAGCACCCACAGTATCCTTGGATGCTGGCTGATGTGGACTACTTTGTGGAACTGCCGGATGGCACCACAGCGATCCTTGAGATTAAGACCACAAACTATAATGCCAGAGATAACTGGTGGATGAATGGGAAGGAGACTGTTCCAGTCTACTATGAATCTCAGGGGCGTCATTATATGGCAGTAACGGATATTGACCGATGTTTCTTTTGCTGCCTGTATGGTAACAACGAGGAGGAAGTTATTATCCGGGAGGTCAAGCGTGATTTCGAGTATGAGGCTGAGATGGTCTTTTTGGAGCAGTATTTCTGGGAAAACCATGTGCAGCGCCATGTGCCGCCGCCCTATACAGAAAGTGGGGCCTTGATTATTGAGAGCGCACGCAAACACTTTGGCCCGGCAGATAAAAATGCCCCGGCCGTTGCACTCGACCTGGATATGACTGCAAAACTCATGCAGTATTTGCGGCTTCTGGATGAAAAGAAAAATGCAGAGGTGTACTCCAAAGAAATCGACAAGGATATTCAGCGTCTGAAGGCGCTGTTGATTGCGGAAATGGGTACCAGCTGCACTGCAGTCTGTGAGCAGGAGGGAGTGAACTATACGGTTACCTATACCCCTGTTCGCAAGTCCATCATCGACAAGGATAACCTGCTTCGGTTGAAACTGGAGCATCCGGATATTTACGAGCAGTTTGTTACAGTATCCGAATCCAGACGGTTCAGTGTTAGAGCCTCGATTATGGAGGCCGCTTAGTGAGGTGAAAAAGGATGAATTGTATTGGTACCTACGACGGGACGATTTTTTATAATCCTGCCAATAAGTTTTGTATCGTCAGTGTAAAAACCGCAGATCAGAGCGTGCCAGCCGAGGCCAGGTCAAACAGGCGGTACAAAGACCATTTGATTCGCTTTACAGCTGTGGGGTATGAGATTCCACGGACAGATGCGGTAGAGTTGGAACTGGATGGTGAATGGACAAAGGGCAAGTATGGTGTCCAACTCCAGGTGGAGCAGTGGCGTGAAATTGTGCCCAGAACAAAAAACGGCGTAGAGGGCTATCTTGCCTCCGGGCTTATCAAAGGGATTGGTCCCAAAACTGCCGCAGACATTGTGGAGCGGTTCGGTGTGGACACACTGGATATTCTGGAACACCAGCCGGAGCGGCTGTTGGAGATCCGGGGTATTACGGAAAATAAATTGGAGGACATCAGAGCCTCTTATGCAGAAAACCGTATGCTCCAAGGAATTATGACCTTGCTGGCACCGTTTAAGATTACTCCCAAGACGGCATTGAAAATATATCAATATTTCGGCCCGACCAGCGTAGAGATTTTGGAAAAGAGCCCATTTGAGCTTTGCCAGATCTCCGGCTTTGGATTTCGGCGGGTAGATGCAATCGTACAAAAGAGCGGGGGCAATCTCCATGACTCTATGCGTATCAAAGGGGCTGTCTTTTGTGCGCTGGATGAGGGCAAGAGTAAACGAGGCCATCTGTACATCAGTTCTGAAGAACTGGAGAAATCAGCGCTGAAGCTGCTCAATGAGAAGATACCTGTACCGGAGCTTCGCCTGCATCAGCAGGAAGTCAGGGATATGATGCAGGAAATGATCCTGAATGGAGCAATTGTTTCCGTGAAGGATAATATCTATCTTCCCAGAGTGTTTGCCCAAGAGGACGAAACGGCGCGCCGGATCGCCCAGCGTCTGGTCGCCCAGATGCCAGTAGAGCATATTGCGCCGGTGCTGGAACAGGTCAAGGTTGAAATGGGACTGCGCCTGTCTGCACAGCAGGAGGCTGCGGTCTATGCAGCATTTAGGCATGGCTTGTCAGTGATTACGGGTTCTCCTGGTACTGGTAAAACAACAGTGCTGCGGACGATACTTGAGGTTTACCGGCGGCTGCACCCTGATGGCAAAATTGCTCTTATGGCGCCTACCGGTCGGGCAAGCCGCAGGATGTCGGAGAGTACCGGCTTTGAGGATGCCCGAACATTACACAGTGGTCTGGGACTGACCAGTGAAGAGGATGAGGGTAGCCGGAACAGAAAGTCAGAGCCACTGTCGGCCGATTTAATCATTGTGGATGAGTTTTCCATGGTGGATATGTGGCTTGCTGAGAAATTTTTTGAACGCATGAAGATAAATGCCAGAATCGTACTGGTAGGCGACCCAGATCAGCTTCCGAGCGTAGGAGCCGGAAATGTGTTTCGTGAAATCATCGAAACCAAAATCGTCCCGGTAACGGTGCTGGATCAGATTTTCCGTCAGTCGAAGGATAGTCTGATTGCCTATAATGCCAAATTTATCAACGAGGGCAATACCAAACTGTTTTACGGACCGGACTTTGTTTTCGTGTCTGGTGATAGTCAGGAAGATACCGCTGAAAAGATTACAGAACGGTATTGTTTGGAGATACAGGAGAGTGGCATTGAGAATGTGCAGATTCTTTCACCTTTCCGTTCAGAAGGCGCCGCGTCGTCGGAACAGCTGAATGAGACCATTCGTGAATTGGTCAACCCATTCCGCTCTGCGGAGGAAGAAATCAAGTTTGGCCCCAGGATCTTCCGGGTCAATGACCGCATCATGCAGACCAAGAACACAGAAAAGGTCTCTAATGGAGATCTGGGCTTCATCCGGTATATTAAGGACACTGACCAGGGTAAAAAAATCGGCATGGATTTTGGCGCTGGCAGAACAATGGAATACGGCGTAGATGATTTGAGCAATGTGGATCTGGCTTATGCTACTACGATCCACAAGGCTATGGGCTCTGAGTATGAGATCGTTATTATGCCGCTGCTCAAAGCGCACACCATCATGATGTACCGTAATCTGCTCTACACCGGAATCACGCGTGCCAAAAAGCGGGTGGTGCTGATTGGGCAGAAACAGGTATTGTTTATGGCAATCCATCGTAATGAGATCGGCAAGCGGAATACGCTGCTGGGTATGCGTATTCAGATGTATTTCAAAGCCTACGCAAAGAAAGCCGGTATCCCCATTCCGGCTGCGTTGGAAGAACAATTAAAGAACGCAAGTTAAAAAAGAGAGGTCAGGTGCAGAAATGGCACTTGGCGTCTCCTATTTTTATGTCAGAAAGGAGTTTCCAACATGAACGAAAAAAGTAATCCGATGCCTATGATGTACAAAACAATTCCGGCAGTGGCAGAACTGAACAAGGTGCCGGGCTTTGACCCGCTCAAATTTCTGCGCCATAAGGTGTCCAGAAAAACCAATGAGGAAATGCTGCAGTTGGAATTGCCCTATCAGAAGCTGTGGTTTCGCCTGCGTCACCCCCAGGGCCGCATGAAACTGACTACTCTGCGGATCACGGAACAGCTTGCGATTATGGAGGCCAGAGTTTATCTGGACCGCAGTGATGCAGAGCCTATCAGCAGTTACATCTCGCAGCACAGTGCGGAAGAAGGTACCGATTATGTGCAGGCTGCCCAGGATGAGGCATTGAGTGCTGCGCTGTCGGATGCCGGTTTCGGTCTGCAGTTTGCCGATGTCGCTGTTGACAGTACGGGCAAGGTGTTTGGAAGTAGTATTCCGCTTTCCGGGGCGGCTCCTATCCAGCAGCCAATGCCGGATGCGGCACAGAGGCCCGTAGAAGCCTCTGGAGCGGCGTTGCGGCAATCTGGCGGGGAAGTTCATGCCCGACTGGAAAGAGCGCCTCAGAGCGTCGTAGAGCGCCGTAATGCGCCTGCGCGTCCGACCTCTATCCAGAAACCTGCGGCAAAGCCGGTTCAGAATGAACAGCCCCCGGTTTCTCCGGTACAGCCAGTTGTCCAACAGATGGTTGCAGAAGAGAAGGAGAATATGGATACACTGCCTGCCGGCAAGGTAGAGGAGAATGCTCCCAATATGGAGCTGCCGGTACCGAGCCGCGAGGTTACATTGGATAGCAGTCCAAAACAGGATGATGCGTCTGAGCAGCCGGCCGCCTCCGTATTCCAATCGGATGAACCGGAAGAACTGCCTGTGGCGCCTGTTGTCCAACAGGAAGCACCCGATCAGCCTGTGGCGCCTTCTTATACGGAGAGCACTCCGGTAGAAGACATCTTGAAGGTAATGACCTTTGAAGAAGCGCAGAATGTGGTGGTGGATAGTGGTCTGAGCAAAGGAAAGACCATGGCAACAGTTGCCAAGGAGCGTCCGGTGAGTCTGAAATTCTACCTCACCCCAGGCAACAAGAGCACCAACAATATCGTTCGTGCTGCGGCGCAGATCATGCTCGATGGTATGGCCGCACAGAAAGCCGGATGATAAGCAGCCCCATCTATGGGGGCAAGAAGGGAGGGAGAACAGATGGACTCATATCCAGGAGATTTTCCGTTCGGTATTATGGATGTAGTGGAACTTCTACATCTACGAATCAGACGCCGACAGGCAAACAGTGTATATGTGGATTGCCCGTTTTGTGGTGACCGCCGCGGCAAGATGAATGTGAATTTCGTCAAAAATGTCTGGCGGTGCAATTATTGTGATGAGCATGGCGGTATGCTTGCGCTTTATGCGCGGCTAAACAATACGACTACATCCGATGCGTATTGGGAGATAGGAGAAGCCCTGTGCAACGATTTTCACAGGGAACGGCCGAACTCTGGATATGAGATGGCAGGAAACCAGCAGGCTGGCACTGGGTCCCCGGTTTCGGGGACTCAGACCGACTTTGCCGGATATGAGAGGAGGGGCGAACTAAAAACAGTGCAGCAAGCAGAACGGGCCAGCGGACAGGAAATCCATCAAACGCTTTCGCTGCTGCTTGCTATGCTGCCTCTTCAGCCTGCCCACCGCAACCATCTGCACTCCCCAAAACGGGGACTGTCGGATGAACAGATTGATAGGATCGGGTTCAAGAGCACTCCACCCCCATTCCTTTGCCGCTCCATTACCGAGCGGCTGATGAAACAGGGATGCAAGGTGGAGGGGGTGCCCGGCTTTTATCTGGATGACAGCGGGCGCTGGACCATGAACTTCTACCGAAAAAACGCAGGGATTTTGATTCCGGCTGTGGGATACGACGGTATGATACATGGCCTGCAGATACTTTTGGATAGTCCGCTCAAGCAAAAAGATGATCCACCGGATAAGTCAGGAGCCAAATACATCTGGTTTTCGTCCTCGTCCAAAAATATGGGCGTCACATCCGGGAGCCCGGTACATTTTATCGGCCATCCATCTGCTCGAGTGGTCTATGTCATTGAGGGACTGCTGAAAGCAGACATCTCACACTGCCTGACAAACCGGACTTTTGCGGCGATTGCCGGCGCAAACAACACAAGCCAGTTGGATACGCTGTTTGCACTGTTGGCACAGAATGGCACTGAGGAGATCATTGAGGCTCATGATATGGATAAGTACAGTAACCAAATGACCTCTAATGGGGCATCTAAGATCTATCTGATGGCCCGAAAAAATGGAATGGCATGTCGTCGGCTGACCTGGAATCCGAATTATAAAGGGTTTGATGATTGGCAGCTTGCCCTTCGGGAGAAAGAACAGAAGGAAAAGGAGGTGCAGAGAATGAATTTTAAGCAGCAATATCTGTGCGGTAAGTGTGATTTTACCTATATAGATGGCTGCGTCGAGCTTTGGCACACCAGAGCGGAGAAAGATTTGGATCTGACAGAGTATCTGGGGCTGACAAAGGAAGAGTATCAGATATTTCTTGCTCAGGGCAATCGGGCGCTGAAGGATATTCTGGACAGCCAGAGAGTTTTCCGGAGATTTTGCATTTACCAGCTTTGCCTGGGTGAGACACAGACGGTACCTTTCGCGTTCAAGCAACTGGATGCACTGCGTAAAGCTGGATATGAACAGCCGCCTGCCGCCGCCTATCAGACGGTATGGAGCGCAGAGGTCTGTTGCCCAAAGGGGCAGAATGACATGGAAGTGCTGGGGCGCCTGTTCCTGGACTTTAATGAGCATTTGCCGGAAGATTACAGAGGCCGTCCGTTGGCTCCATCTGATGTGGTGGAACTGGACTGCCAAGGCAAACGCACATACTTCTATGTGAATGACTGCCGGGATTTTGCGCCGGTACGCTTCTCCCCATTCTTGTGTAAAAGACTTCCGGAGCCTGCTCAAAAACAGGAATGAAGGGATAGGGGTCAGATGCGTATTGCAGAAAAGAAGAAAAGCCAGATTACAGCACTGTATGAGCAGTGCTCCAATCTTCCGGCAGATGTCAGAAGTTGTCTGGAGAATGGCTACTTTACCGTAACGGTACCTCCACCCTGGAACATGAGCAATCAAAAGACTGCGCAGGAGGTGCAGGACAAAATCAAGGAATGGTCAAGGCAGTATACTGGCGTGGTCTGCTACTGTTTTGACAGCTTCAGCACACTTTTATATGTGCTGTGAGCAACACACAATGGCATGGAAAGGGTCATAACGGCCTACTCCATGCCATTTTTTGCGAAAGGAGATTTTACAATGGGTGTTTTTTCAGAAATAGCAATGGAGCAGCAAAACAGTATGTTCGATTCGTCTGCAGCCTTTGAGGATGATGAAGCCTTTGAGCTGGAGGAGATGGAATCTTTGCCTGTGCCGCCTGTAGGTACAGACACTGTCCCAGTATCGGCGGCTTCGGTTTCTGCCGGTGAGACTGCTTTGGCTGATGCAGAGGAGGAACCTGCGGATGAAGTAGCGCCTGCTGGGGAAGAGAAGTCTGCTGAGGAGGGGAATTCGGCACAACCGCCCGCCGCAGAAGATGAAGAAAAAAAGCGTGCGGAGCATGAGGCGGCTGAAGCCCAGCGCAAAGCGGAATTTGACGCCAAACAGCAGGCGAAGAAAGCCGCGGAGCAGGAGCAAATCGCCCGTCTGGAAGCGATGAGTGATGAAGAAGTAATCGCGGCCTCTACCCAGAGGGTGAGTACCGATGTAGAAAAACTGACACGGCGAAATATGAAGGAATGTGTGTCCGAGCATATCCAGATGCTCTGTATGGAAGATACGGCGTTTGCCCGTCTGACGATGCATCCGAAAAAGAACATGATCCGCTGTTTCCAGTACATCAACCGAAAGGCATGGGATTATGTGCAGGATGAACTAAAAGCAAGCGGAACCCGCCCTGGTCCCGGACAGCAGACATATGGCTGCGATGTGCCGGATGATATGTGCTATCAGTGGGCGGAAGATTATTTCCGTGACCCTGATGCCAAGGAAGACCATGAGGATGAGGAGAAGTTTGTTCCCAAGCCGTATGCTGGGAAGTCCTCTGCAAAGAGCAAACCCAAGAAGGCGGCAGAGAAGAAAAAGACGGAACCCAAGGCGGCACCCAAGCAGGAGGAAAAAAAGCCTTCTCAGGATGGGCAGATGTCGCTTCTGGATTTTGGGATGGCAAAGGCAGGCTGAGCCGGCAAAGGAGGAAAAATGCAGAATGATTGCTTATAAGGGTTTTCGCCCCGGGCTGATATGCCGTGGCTATCAGTTTGTGATGGGGCTCAATACGACTGAAAAAGCAAATTGCAGGGAAAATGGATTTCACTGCGCGGAAAATCCGCTCGACTGCCTTAGCTATTATTCCAGCCTGGAGCATTCGGAATATTATATTGTCAACGCCGGCGGCGACATCGATGAAGATGAGCATGACTCCAAAATCGCCTGTACAGAGTTGACTGTGATTAAGCGGCTAACCAAAGAGGAGCTGTTTTTACATGGTTTGGCCTACATGGTAGATCACCCGCGCAGGGTGTGGAGTTCCCATGTGGCAGCCAACCAGGCAATGGCGAACTGCGGTTATGCGGTGGTACGGGGGAAAGACCCCGTTGCCACCGGCAGACTGGGAGACATCCTTGCTTTTGCGAAGGAAGCTCCGGATTCCGAAGCTATCGTACAGGTTGCTGTAGGGCGAGTTGATGGAATCACGTTGATGCCGGATGTGTGGTATGGCGTGGATTTGACAAGAAGGACGGTGAATTGAGATGAAAAAACGAGCCCTGATGGCATTTCCCAAGCTGACAGCAACAGAAGAAATGAAGCAGATTGCCGCTTCGGATATGCCGAGAAAAGAAAAAACGAAATATGGCTATGTCACGGAGGTTTGTGATTATTACGTTTATCTGCGTTGTGTCGTGCAGGCTGGAATTTTGAAAGCCGCACTCTTTTTTCCGGACTACCTGCGTTTGGACGGAAATAATCCGGTCTACGAGGTGTATCTGGATAAAGAGAATCGGCAGTTTACCACCTATGACTGCTTGAACCAGAAATGGAGCGAGGCCAAACTGGACCGACTGGACTGGAAACACTGGTATGCAAAAAGCAGCTGGGTCAGCGAGGAAGAAGCAGCAGTTATACAGACATATTTAGACAATGATAAAAGAGGAGCAAGTGCGATCCTGCAGTTCCAGAGGGCTGTCCGTGACGAACAGCTGGTGCAGCGACATCGGCTGGAAACCGACCCATGGGATAAAGATCTGGAGCAGGTGCCGGAACTTCCAAAGGACTGGAACCGCTGGGTGAATAAGGTCGCCATCCAGCAGAACTACATCTACTACCATTACAAAAAAGGCGGTGCAAAAACAGGGTACTGTACCTATTGTGAAAAGGAAGTGCCGATTAAAGGGCATCCTCACCACAATCAGGAAGGTTACTGCAGTTGCTGCCGCCATCCGGTGGTATTCAAAGCATATGGCCGGGCGGGGTACATGCAGACAGAAAAATATTTTGCTTACCTGATCCAGCGATGCAAGGACGGCTTTGTAGTTCGTGAATTTCAGGCTGACCGGACATACAGAAAAGAAAGCCTTCCAAATTCCAAGCTTTATTGCCAGGAAATCCGGCGTACCATCTATGACAGAGAACTAAAACCCAGAAGTTATTACTGGGGGATGTATAAGCAGCGTAATATGCGCTGGATTTCTTGTAGCCCCTGTTCTTATGACTGGCATGGTGCAGAAAATGGCCGTGTCTATGGTAAGACTCTGCCTCATCTTGAAAAGCATGAGCTTCGCTGTACCGGTCTTGTGCAATGGATTCGGAAACAGAAAAGCATCGATCCGGAAAGTTATCTGGCAGTTTGGCGCCGGCTTCCCCAGATGGAGCAAATATGGAAATCCGGCTTATCAAAATTGACGAAGGAATGTTTTAAGAACTGTGATGTAGTGCGGCAAATGATTTTGTACCCGGAGGCTCCAAGGCTGATTCGCGCATTGGGTCTGGATTCTCAGGGATTCAATCGTTTGCGGCAGATGGATGGAGATACAGAAGATTTAGGATGGCTGCAGGTTGAAAAGAAAAGGGGAAAACCCATTACCAATGAATTGCTTCGGTGGTTCCGTATCCATAAAATTCGAGCCAAGGATATTTTATTTATTGTGGATCGCATGAGCCCGCTGCAGATACGTAATTACCTGCAAAAGCAAAAGAAGTATTTTGATGGCAGCTGCCGACAGGCGTTAATCACTTGGCAGGACTATATGGCTATGGCACAGCGCCTGCACATCGATACCAGTGATGAAATTATTTATCGCGTGCGCAAGCTGCGTCAGAGACATGATGAACTGGTAATTCAGTGTGAAGCCGGAAGTCTGGAACTTCAGGCAGAGAAAATGGCAGAAAAATATCCCAATGTTGATGGCATTTGCAGAGAACTTCAGAAGAAATATACCTATGCTGAGGAGGAATACATGGTTGTTGCTCCGGAAAACATTTTTGCGATCATCAAAGAGGGGCGAATGCTTCATCATTGTGTTGGCAACGATGGCAGTGGTGAGCGCTATTATGAGCGCATGGAGCGTCGTGAGAGCTTTATTCTGTTCTTGCGCCGAACCGACGAACCGGAAGATCCCTATTACACATTGGAGATCGAACCAGATGGCACAGTGCGTCAGAAGCGTACACTATTTGACCGTCAGCATGAGGATATTGAGCAAGCAACTGACTTTCTTCGCAGATGGCAAAAAGTTATTGCAGAGCGTCTTACAGGTCGTGATTTGAAACTGGCTGCGGAAAGTCGGATTCTTCGTGAGAAGGAGTTTATCCAGTTGAAGAAGGATCGGGTCATCATTCATACCGGCCATTTGGCAGGAAGGCTTTTGGCGGATGTGCTGATGGC
>ENA-OZKW01000231-OZKW01000231.1-human-gut-metagenome-genome-assembly--contig:-NODE-231-length-15978-cov-4.583998_pt1 | contig 15978 bp, 8 predicted proteins | sample MGYA00244833_ERZ653778 | MGnify/ENA primary metagenome ERZ653778 (study PRJEB26926, sample SAMN06165284) | human gut metagenome | biome: ENVO:00009003; feature: ENVO:2100002; material: ENVO:00002003... | reverse complement strand
GTATAAGAGACAGTGAGCATATCCGCCGTTTGAATATCTGCGGTCTCCTTGAACATTGCCATGAGCTCCGGTAGATTATAGAACTTGGCAAACCTCGTTTTGGCGCGGTAGCCCGTGCCCTCCGGAGAGAGCTCGATAGCCGTCACCGTCTCGCCGAAGGTAGACGCCCATGCATCGAAGTGGAGCAGGTCGTTCCTTTTAAGTGCGCTGTACTGGAGATACTTCTGCATGGTGTACATCTCCACCATGCTGTTGGAGATGGGTGTGCCGGTGGCAAACACAACGCCTCTGCCGCCGCTCAACTCGTCCAGATACCGGCACTTCATATACAGGTCACTGGACTTCATGGCCTCGGTTTGGCTGATGCCGCCCACATTCCGCATTTTTGTAAATGCAGCGAGGTTTTTATAGTAATGCGCCTCATCGATGAAGATACGGTCAACGCCCAGCTCTTCAAAGGTCACAACATCATCCTTGCGGGACTGGTCATTGAGCTTGTCCAGCTTCTGCTTGACCGTTTTCTTGGTTCGCTCCAGCTGCTTGATGGAGAAATTATCCCCACGGTTTTTCTTCAATTCAGAAATGCCGTCCAGCACTTCATCCAGCTGTTGCTGCAGGATGGCACGCTGTCGTTCCAGGGACATGGGGATCTTTTCAAATTGGCTGTGCCCAATGATGACCGCATCGTAGTCGCCGGTGGCAATGCGCCCGCAGAACTTCTTGCGGTTCTTGGTCTCGAAGTCTTTCTTGGTGGCGACAAGAATATTGGCGGAGGGATAGAGCTGGAGGTATTCGCTCGCCCATTGCTCTGTCAGGTGATTGGGGACCGCGAACAGGCTTTTTTGACACAATCCCAGCCGTTTGCTCTCCTGCGCAGCCGCTACCATCTCGAAGGTCTTCCCAGCCCCCACTACATGGGCAAGCAGGGTGTTGCCGCCGTAGAGGATATGGGCAATGGCATTGACCTGATGCGGCCTCAGTGTGATCTCCGGGTTGATTCCCACAAAGTTCAGGTGGCTGCCGTCATACTCACGGGGGCGAATGCTGTTGAACTTCTCATTATACAGCTTGGTCAGCTGCTCCCGGCGTTCCGGATCGCTCCAAATCCAATCAGCAAAGGCCTGCTTAATAAGCTCCTGCTTGGCCTGTGCGATGGCGGTTTCTTTCTTGTTGAGCACAGCCGTTTTTCTGCCGTTTCCGTCCTCGATGTAGTCAAAGATTCTTACATCTCGGAGGTTCAGGGTTTCCTCCATGATCTTATAGCCATTAGCTCTGCCGGTGCCGTAGGTGTTGTGGGCTTTTACATTGCTGCGGTCATAGGATTTCCCCTCCACATTCCATTCGCCGGTGTACTGCGCGTAGTGAACATGGATGTTCCACTGGCAGTAGCGCGGGGTGCTGAACAGTTCAAACATGAACTCCTCAATGATTTCCGGAGGCAGCCATGTTGCGCCCAACCTTACGGAAATCTCACTTGCCGTCAGGTCAACCGGCTGCACCGCCTCAAGCGCACGGACATTCTCTCCGTAATCCTCGGGGTAGAGCTCCGCACTCCGCTTTGCCCAACGGAGCTTTTCACGGACATTGCCGGAGAGATATTCATCGGCAGGGAGATACTTCGGCTTGCCGTCCTCTTCGCTTATGTGCATGGGGTTGAGGAAAATAACACCCTTCAAATCCTCAAACAGCTCCTGCTCGGTTTTGCCGGTGAGCTGCGACATATACGGCATATCGATTCTTGCTTTTTCTGCAAGGGACAGAGCATAGGCCTCGGAAGCCGTGTCAACCGACAGCACCGTTACCTTCTGCTTGATGGTTCGTTTGGAGAACATATCTGCCTTGCGGAGGAAGTTGCCCTCATCATCCAGCACCTCCAGCGAGGCAAGCAGGCAGTAGGAGCTGTCGGAATTGAAAGCCGAATTGTTGGCTCTTGCGCTGATAAGCCCATATTTCTTGCTAAAGTCGTCATAGAGCTGATTGAGCTTTTCCTGCTCTGCCTTGATATCGGCATCGGGATAGTCCTCCGTCTGGTACTCAATCAGCGTCCGGACACAATCACGGATGGCAATCATGCCTTTGATGCGACTTTCGGCAGTCGCGGAAACATCCACGGGATTCATGCGGCTGTTTTCACGGTAATAAATCTTGCCGTCCACCACCGTGAAGCTGAAATTGCGCACATCAGGGTCAGCAGGAATAGAAAGGTCCTCATCCTCCGCTTCAAGATCGTCGATTTCAAATTCGGTAATCTCGGCATGAATGTTCTGGATGGCATCCCGCAAGAGGTCCCCAAGCTCTGCATTTTCATAAGCAATACAGGCGGACTCCATGCCGTGAGGCCCGCTGACCATCTGCATGTCACCCAACACCATTTCAGGGTTGTCCACAAAATAGGCGTTCATCCGGATGCCATTGGCGTCGGTGGCCAGATGCACCCAATCGGGCTCAATGTCAATCAGACGGTCTCTCTTCTGGAGAAAGATAATGTCCGATGTGACCTCCGTGCCGGCAGCGGCCTTGAAGGTGTCGTTCGGCAACCGGATCGCACCGAGCAGGTCGGCTCTCTGGGCAATATACTTTCGGACATTGGGGTTTTCCTTATCCAGCGTACCCTTTGAGGTGATGAAGGCGATTACGCCGCCGGGTCTCACCTTATCCAAAGTGCGGGCGAAGAAATAGTCGTGAATGAGAAAGTTGTGCTTGTCGTAGCGCTTGTCGGGCACCTTGAACTGCCCGAAGGGGACATTGCCGATTGCAGCGTCAAAGAAGCTGTCGGGAAGGTTTGTATTCTCAAAGCCTTGCACCGCGATGCTGTTTTTCTGATACAGCTGCTGCGCAATTCGCCCGGAAATACTGTCAAGCTCCACGCCGTAGAACTTCGCGTCATTCATGCTTTCGGGAACAAGCCCCATAAAGTTGCCGATGCCGCAGGAGGGCTCCAGCACATTGCCGGTCTGGAAGTGCATATTCTCCAAGGCACTGTACACCGCCTTGATCACCACGGGCGGCGTATAGAAGGCCGTCAGCGTGGATTCTCTCGCCGACGCATATTCCTCATCGGAAAGCACATCCTTCAGCTCGGTATAATGGGGATTGTCCTCCTTGAAGAACTCAGAGAGGCCGCCCCAACCCACATAGTCGGCAAGTACGCGCTGCTCCGTGGGTGTTGCCAATCGGTTTTCCGCATTCAGCTTGTTCAGGAGCTGAATGGCACGGATATTGTGATAGAACCGTTCCAGCGGCGTGCCCACGCCGATATCATCGCTCTCGATTTGGAAGTTGGTTCGGTACTCGGTGTTGATTTCCGGATGCAGCACATGAGGCGCAACCCTGGAGGATCTTTTCACCTGCGGAGGCGGGGCGAGCGCTTCTTCCTGGTCATCCAGCAAGGCCTCCGCATTGGGGTAGGTCACGACCTCGCCGTCTTTGACGGTGCTGATGGGCAGCGCATCCAGTTCTTCGTCAGGTATGGCTTCCGTCTCCTGCGTATCCGGATTCTCTTTTGTATTGTCTGCGACAGGGGGTTCTTCCACGACTTGCAGCAGCCTGTCATTCAGCGGATTTTCTTTGAGCCGGTTATCGAACTCCTCACGAGACAGCTCTTTGTTAAACAGTGGGAACTGTGTATCAAAGAGGACAATCTTCTTCTCGTCAAAAGACAGCAGCTCGTATTCCTGCGTGCCGATATAGACCGTATCACCGAGATGATAGCGGTATTCCTTCTGGGGCTCCGGCGGAGGGTTCAGCTCATCAAAGGTCGGCTCAAGGGCCTTTGCCACATCGCTGTTCAACGCTTCCAACATGGCTTCGCACCGTGCGGTCAGGTGGGTGTTGTCCGCAATGATCGAATTCATTGCCTCGCACATCATGGGGAGGATGAAGTCGCCCGACGCAATACGGGCGTGCATTTTCTTATCGCCCACGCTGAACGCACTCCAGCAGCTTGACAAATAATACAGATTCAGCGCTTTGTTTTCCTCGCCAAGCTGCGCCACAAAGTCATTGTAATCATAGACAATCGACCGGAACTCCTCAGAGATTTCACCTCGTTTCCTCCGAGCTTCTGCCTGCTCCCGGTAGGCAGGATAGTTGTCCTTTTCTGCTTGGCTCAGATAGCGGTCGGCACGAATCAGCTCCCCGATCCGCTTCTCGACCTTGTTCCACCGCAAAAGCAATTCTGCATCGGGCCGAGAGATTCTGCCTCTGCTGATTTTGATTCCCTTGGCGTCGTGGCTTTCATCGAGATTTCTGCCGGAAATTGCAGGATACGCGCCACCGATGCCATATTCGTTTTTCAAAAAGGCGATATTGTTCTCAGAAGAATCCTGTTTGAGAAACTGCTCATAGATGCGGAATTTGCCCTGATGGATGCCGCTGCCCCGTGTCAGAATGGCGTCGATGTCCTCCTGAGAAATAGAAAAAGCGGAGGATTTTTCTTCCTCCGCTTCTGCGATAATTTCCTGCTGTTGTTCAACTGTGGGGAGCGTTACGCGTAGATCAGGTCGTTCAGAATCACTTCCTCCGCCGAGTGACGAATGGAATTCATCATCTGCACCCATTTCATCTGATCTTCCGCTTTCAGGCGCTCCGTCACGCACTGCTTCTCTGCCATCTGTCGGGTCAGGCGTTCCATCATCTCGTTGGCTTGCCGGTCCACTTCCTCCAGATGACTGTTCAGTGTTCCGTTCAGCAGCATCCCGGTGTAAATCCCATCCCGGTGTTTGCGGAGGAATGTCCGCCGCAGCATTCCATACTTCCCAAGCTTCGGGCTCTCCGGCACGGTCAAATCGGGAATCAGGTAATCCCCCTGCATCGTATAGGTCAGTTCCATATTCATTGCTCCTTTCCTTGTTTTCTGTTCGATTCTTATGATACGCAGAAGGATCGGTCTGCGCAAATGTGCGAATTTTCCGCTTTCCCTCCTTCTCCATTTCCTTGACGGTTTCGCCCATTTCACGGATGACCATCTCAGAAATATCGCTGACGGCGGCACCGAGCACGGAGATAACCTCCACGGTGTTGAAATCAAAGAGATGGCTGAAATCCTCTCGGTCAAAATACCGCCTCGGCTCATAACCTGCACGGGAGAGCGCCATAAAAGCGACGCTGCTTTTCAGCGAGGTTTTCAGCCACGCTTCAAGGCTTGTGTCGTCCAGCTCCTCCAGAAAGCTGCCGGCTTTGACAGCGTTCAGTTCCATGAGATAATCTGAAAGATTATCCTCCACGGCATAACCGGAAATATCCATGAGAAGGTGCGGGAAATCTCGCGGCTCCTCCACATCGCCGAAGCTGGCCTGAAGGCTTTCCGATACCGCATATTCGTACTCCGGCTTCATCTGCCAAAGGGTGATGTTCCTTCCGGCACGGCTGTTGGTGTCGGAGATATCAAAGACATGTCTCAGCTTGTAGGGAACATCTCTGTCGATCAGCAGCGCGATGCCTTTCGTGCCCTTGTTTACCCATCTGCCGAGTTTATTCCATGTGTCGATTTCCGCACACGCCGTTGCATCCGGCTTCTGCGCATGGATGAGCAGCTGCTCCTTAAAGCTGTACTTGTAGTTGTTTGCCGCCGTAATCAGAAAATCGGTATATCGGTCGGCATTGGAGGCGATATCCCTGGCAGTCTGGGACGCCATCTCCAAAATGATTCTGTATTTGCTCGGCATGGGAACTCCCTCCTTATCTTACTTTGATCGTGACCTCAACGGTCTGCGCATTCTCTCCGAGGATCGATGCAAATAAAAGCCCGGTTCTGGCGTTGGACACCTTCGTCACAAGCTCATTCAGCCGGTAGACGGTGGTATTGATCTCTTTCTGGTTATCTGCGTAATAGTAGCCCGTTTCATCGCTGCAAATAGGAAAGCCATCCTGTCGCAAGGCGCTGATCTTGCGGCGAATATTTCGTCCATCAAGCAGAAACAGCTTTTCAAGCTCCTTGCTGTGGATGGCATTTTCTTTGCCAATATGATTTTTACGGAGATATTCGCAGATGGCTTTCTTCTTATCCATAGCTTCTCCTTATCTCACAGGTTCGTGGTCTTTTTGCTTATGAACCGCCGGTGGATTCTTCTCCATGTACTCCTTCACGGTAGCAAGCGTGCCCTCATAGTTCCAATCGTTTTCAGGATCAATGTCGCGGTAGGCGTTTCTCCCATCCGGTCGGGGCTTCAAGCGAATGGGTCTATTGGAAATCAACGTTCCCCAGTGATTCACCATGATCCAGTTGGCAATCTGAACCGGCTCGCCCTGTTGGTCATCATCGTGGCGAACCTCGTACATGTACATGCCCTGTGGAACGGTATCGCGGTCTACCCGCAGGCAGGTAAAAAGCATGGGATGCCCCAGAACCGTCACATCCTCAAACTTCTCTGTCATGGCATTTACCCTCATCGTGCTTCACCCCTTTCCTTCGGCTTTCTGGGGGAACTGTCCTCTATGAAAAGTCCTTTTGGCAGCGTATCCAGGTCGTTCAGAAACGCACGGGAAATGGTCTTGCCGTTCCGGTCTCGGTACAGCACAACGCACAGCGGCTCTCCGTGATAGAGCGACTCCTTCAGATCCTCCAGGAAGCGCTGCTCGTCGCTGTACTCAACGCTGCTGCAAACTTTTCCGTTGAAAGCCAAATAGTCCAGTCTGGCTATGTAGCTTTCGCTCGGCAGTGCATGGTTCATCGTGCCTCACCTCGCTCTCTCTGCCGGGCTGGAAAGCTCCAGCCATACACCTTCCCGATTTCATCGCCAAGTCTGCGGGTGACACGGACGATATCTGCTCTGGTGGCTGTGCCGTTGTAGATTTTTTCTTTGAGCCGGTCCTTTTGCGCCTCCGAAATATTGTCCTTATACACCCGATAGAGATAATGGTTCGTACCGTCATGGTGGGTATCATCGCACCGAAGATCTCCGTTCTTGTCCACATACCATGTGGTGTAGTCGTAATCAGAGTAAAGGCAGTCGCGGATATTGCCGCTGGGAATTTCTTTGTATCCCGTGCGCCTGCCATTCCAAAGCCCCAGATCGCCCACAACCAGTATCGGCTGCGAAAGCTGAATGTCCAAATTCAGGCGTTCGTCCTCAAGATAATGCCCATTTTCCTCATACATCATGGCGACGCGCTCGTCCTCGGAAAGCGTCGGATATTCTTCCTCCATCCAGTCTTTCCACTCCTCATAGTCAAGGTCAGCATTGGACCAGATGCGATAATCGTCCTTACTCATCGTGCATCACCTCTGTCCTTCGGCATCACGGGGTTTCCGTCTGCGTCATAATTTCTCGGGTCTGCGGCGGGCACCTGAAAGCCGAACATAGAGCCGGCCTTCATCGCTTCTTCCTGCGCTCGGCTGACGCCGAGCTTTGCATTATACTCATTCGCGATGCTCCGGGCTTCGCCCTTGTCGGTGACGGGAATGTCCGTCTTGAAGTAGCCCTTTTCGCCTCGCTTGATGATAATGATTTCGTCGCTGCCGGAAAGGACGCTGTAGCACTGCTCGGGCAGGTTGTCCCGAATCGGCTCGCAGGTATGGCCGCCGTATTCCATGCGCTCGGCAAACTCGCAGATGTGATAGAGGTTGCTCCCGATCTCCACATGGTAATCGTCGATATACCGGCAGGTGCGAATTTGGTCTTCATTCCACGAATAGTGGATTTTCACCTTGCCGCCATCCGGAATGCGAAACAGCTCCTTGTAATGGCTGTCAATAAAACGGATTCCTTTCTCTGCGTCCTTCAGGTGCTGATCGAGCCAGTCCCGGCGATAGCAATAGCAGTACAGGTTGTACTCGCCCCTGTCCGGATTCAGGCGCAGTAGGTAGGCATACTTTTCGGTATCCACGCGAACACCATAGTAGCCCGGCTCCTCCTGCATCCGGCTTTGGGGTGTGCAATAGCAGTACTTGGCAAGCGCCCTGCGGTTATGAAGAATGTCGCCTTCCTCACGCAGAGAGTTGATTACCTCATCAAGCTCTGCCTTGAACTCATCGGTTTTCAAATCTTCCCGGAAGTCAAACCAGCTGCTGAAAAAGCCGTTGCCGTCTGTATCCATGTCTGCCCGGAGGTGGCCGATCAGTCCGGTTTGCATGGAAATCTGCGTGCTCTGGCGAAAGGTATATTTGTCCTCCGCCTCGATCATTGCTCTTTTTTCATACTCGATCATCTTGCGTCACCTCTTTCTTTAGCCGGCTTCTTTTCCTGCGCGTGCATCTCTTTTGCTTTCTCCAAGCCCTTCTGCGCCCATTCGGGAAGCTTCTTTTCCTCCATGACGCCGAGAAAATCCGTGCGGTAAAAGGAGGTCTTTCTCCCGTCGTACAGAGAAATGCAGTAGCAGGTACGCCCTCGCGCATTTGCCTGCGCGCCAAAGCCGCCGGTGCACAGCATAAGCTGGTGATTGCCGTGGCGGAACTCAGGCCGGAGAATGCTGCCCTTGACGACAACCACCTTGTTCTCAATGGAATCTTTGTAGGAAACTGGCGAGCAGCTTTCTGCCATGAGTTCCTCATTTATGCCGACCTCCTGACAGGCTCTCTCGTTTTCCTGAATAATTTCCTCGGCTGCATCCGCTACGCGCTGGCCGAACACCTTTGCAATCTCTGCAAAATCGTCGCTGACCAGCACTCCGGAATAGCGCTCGAAAATGGCGTTGGTCTCTACGAAGCAGCACATATACCGTTCATCCTTGTCGGCGTTGGGATTCTCGCCCAGAGCAATATCCTTGTGCCCGATATACATGGAATACTTTACGGAGTAATCTCCGATTTTTCTTGTCTCTTCCATAGCGTCTCCTTTTATAAGCGGGGCGGCATCTGTAAAAAGATGCCGCCCCTTGCCGTTTTACTTTCTGTTCTTCAGGCGAAGAACGATCAGCCCTGCGATAATAAACACCACAAGACCGATGCCGATAATGACCTTAGCGTTCATGCTTGCCTACCTCCTTCTTTTTGCGGAAGGTAAAGAAGGCCGCTGCACCTGCGCCGATTGCAGAGATACCGGCAAGTGCCGCCCAAAGAGGCATATTGGTGGTATCTCCGGTTTTGGGAATATCCGTAACAGGCTTGAGCTTGTTATGGAACTTGGCAACGACCGTCTTTCCCTCGTGAACGGTTACGGTGACATTTGTGGGAAGCTCATACTTTTCGTTGGCTTTGTTGGACACCTCGGAGATCACATAATCACCGATGCGCAGCCCCTCAATGTGAATCTGGCCCTTCTCATCGGTCACAAAGTCCTTGCTGAAGGCATTTCCGGTGATATCCGAGCCCTCCACGCGGAAGGTAAAGCCCTTCAGCACGCCGTCATCCGAAGTCTTTTCAATGCGGATGCCTCCGGTCTGTGCCTGGTTGACAAAGCCCTTTCCGGCCTCATTTTCCACGACGACGGTTTTACCATCTTCCTTAATGGAGAAACTGTAGGTCTTCTCATCAAGGAAAAAACCCTTGGGGGCCTCAGTTTCCTTCAGCGTGTAATCGCCGTAGGGCAGATCATCCAGCTTGTAGACGCCATCGGACAGCTCCTCCATCTGGCCCACAAGCTTTCCGCCACGGTATACCTCAAAGACTGCGCCGCTCAGGTGATGATCGGGATAGTCTTTATCCACCTTGGTCAGCTGAACGCTGCCGCGAATGAGCCTGTTGTTGATCTCGATCTCGACCACAGCACCGTTCTGATCTACCTTCACGGTATAAGGCGTGTCATCCATCACATAGCCCTCCGGCGCGGCGATTTCACGGACCACATACTCGCCATAGGGGATACCTGTAAAGGAGAAACTGCCGTCCTCTGCGGAAACAGTGGTCAGAATAGGCTCTGTGCCGTCTGTGAGGAACAGGCCGATGGTAGCTCCGGCCAGCGCCTTGCCGTCCTCATCCTTCTTCATGCCGTGGATCTCTCCGTAGATCATCTCGTTGGTAATGCTCTTTCCGTCATTGACGGCAAGCTCCACAACGGGGATTTCCTGACCGGCATAGGCAAAGATCACAGGATACTTCTCATCGGAGAGGATGTAGTGGCTGTCGGTGCTGATTTCCTTGACATAGTAGCTGCCGAAGGGAACATCGCTCTTGAGCACAGCCTTTCCGTTTTCATCAAGGGACATGATCTCGATGAGACCGTCCACAGGAATGACGGAGCCGTCTGCTGCGGTAAGCTCCTCGGCGGCATAGAAGCCGAAGGTCACGGCGGAAAGCTCGTTATTCATGCCGATACCGAACTGCTTGTTCTGCTCCAGCACCTTGGAAAGAGAAATCCGCGCCTTCTGTCTGTCATTGCAGAAGCTGGCAGCCGTTTCGGTGATCTCAATTTCCTGGCCGGCGTAGACAAGTTCTGCGGTATGGGCGTCCTTGTTTACGACCATGCCATCGGGAGCTTTCATCTCAGTGATTTCGTATTTTCCCAGATACAGCGGCTTGCTCTCCGCCATGCCATCTGCGCCGGTGGTCACCGTATCCACCACCTCGCCGGCACTACAGCGCAGCGTACCATCCGGGGTGTAGATGTCCTCCGCTGCCTTGATCTCATAGGTTGCTCCCGCAAGTCCCTGCACCGTATAGACCGGCTGATAGACCCCGTCCGCCGCCGCAACAGAGGCAAACACCTCACCGGTTTTGGAAATCTTGATGATGCCCTTCTGCGCGTAGTTGCCAAGCTTCACTGCAACGACCGTCACACCGCTTTCCTCGGTGGAATTCTCTTCGGCCACATCGAACTTGACCGTCTCATGACTGAGCACATAGCCGTAAGGAGCGGAGACCTCCTTGAGGGAGTAGCCCTTGCCAAACTCCAGCTTCTCCGGCGTGATGAGCATGCCGGCGTCATTGGTGTAGAAGGTGTCGATGGTGGTAACCTCCGGATAGGTAAAGGTCATTTCCACCTTGGAGCCGTCCGGACGGAAGATCTGGAAGCCCGCACCCGCATAGGGAATGGTATTGCCGGTCTCCGCATCCACCTTGATGACCTTAATGAAGGACTCGAAGTTAGCGTTGTTGATGAGGTAGCGATAGGTCTCGCCGTCCTTGGCAATGAACACATCAAAGTCGCTCATCAGCTCACGGCCCTCCCAGCCGGAGACCTGATGCACGGTATACACGCCGTAGGGCAGGTCCTTGCTCTGGGCAAAGCCGTTTTCGTCGCAAACAAGATAGTCTCGCTCGCTGTCTTTGGCGGCTTCATAGCTGCCAACAGATTTCAGATAGACGGCGAATACTGCACCCTCCTCGGGAGTTTCGATCTGCGTATCGCCGTTATCCGAGTGCTTGATGATGGCGATATTGCCCTTCTGCACCTGCTCGCTCACAGCCGCGGCAGGCGCAGCGTTCAGCTCAACGGTGTAATTGGCCGCTTCTGCACCGACAGGATAAACGGTGCTGTCCAGAAGATAGCCCTCGGAGGGGCTGATCTCACGAATCGTCCAGTCATCACCGCAAACATAGTAGCCGGTGGTGAACTGGCCGTTCTCGTCGGTGTAGTAGGTATCCGCAAGCTGATCGCCCTTATAAATACCGTAGGCGGCACCGGCAAGCGAAGCGTCGCCCTGCGCCGTTCCGACCTCACAGTCACTCTTAGTGACGGTGACATTGAATTTCTTGAGGATGTTGGAAAAGCTCTTATTGGTTACACTGTTCCATTCCACTGCGGCGCTCTGACTGTTGGGAACCACATAGCGAATGGCGGTGTCCATCTCCTCCAGTGTGTAGCCGGTGCCGATAAGCACATCCCGGAAAGTCGCAACACCGTTTTCATCGGTGACGGCGTAATCATCTACAGGCAGGCCACTGAGAGAGGTTCCAAAAAGGTGGAACTTCACACCCTGATTCAGCCCATCCTCGGAGGTCTTGGTCACGGTCAACTCGCCGCAGCGGAGCACATTGTTAAAGGAAACCGTTGCCGTCTGTCCGGCAAGCACGGTGACACGGTGGCTTTCCTGGGGCACATACTTGTCATAGCTCTGCTCGGTAACGGTATAAATGCCGGGCATCAGATTGTCGATGCGAATTTCACCGTTTCGGTCGGTGGTAACGGTCTGATTGACACCCTCGCCGGTGATGGTGAAGGCAATGCCGTCCACCTTGCCGTCCTCGCTGGTCTTGATGATTTTGGCGCTGCCGTAGCTGACCTTCAGATTCAGAAAGGCTGTGACCGGGTCGCTGACCGTAGCGCTGTAGGTAACAACATCCTGCATGGTGCCGTCTGGGCCATAGTGCCCATCGCTCCACACCACAACACCCTTACGCAGAGCCTCCTTTTCGGCAGTGACACGGAGCGTGCCGGTAGGCGCATTCTGAGTTGAGATCGTCAGCACATTCCCCTGAACAGAGAAGGACACACCTGTTTGGTTAGCAGAGAAACGGTAATTGCCCAGGACGCCGTTGGTATCTGTCAGCGTGGCCGAATAGCAGCTGCCGTCCCAGTTCAGCTCGACAGTCTGTGCCTTGCCGGTACTTCTGGCCATGAAGCCGGGAACGATGGTATGCTTCTGCACGCTGTCCTCAATGCTGTCATAATAAGCGGAAAAGCGGCTGTACAGCGGGTGGCTGGTACGATAAACGGATTTCACTGCGTCGGCACTGCCGGGGTCCACATGGTTGAAGTTGGCATCCCGCTCTCCAACGACCGTTTCCCACACTAACGCCTGGGTGGCCATCATGTGTGCCAGTTTGTCGGCATCCGCATCATTCTGCGATCTCCACGAGGTGGAAAGATTGCCCTGATAACCGTACTGCATGATCCGGCCCAGTAGGGTTTTGATGGTGTCAGCGTCGATGGTGCTGTTGCAGTCGGACGGGTAGTTCTTCCAATAATCCTCGCCATGGCGGGAATATGTCTTGCCCAGCAAACGGGGCACGCCCGGCTCAATGCAGTAGCAGGCCTGTCCATCGAAGGAGCCGATGGTGTGCAGCGTGGTCATCCAGGTTGCCTCGCCGGAGGTCCAGCCATTCATGTAGTGAAGCTCATCGTGACCCCATGTGCCGCTGTAATCCAGATTGGCGTCCCCGTCTCTGGGGAAGCCTACGGAATAGGACTCAGCGGTTTCTCCGGCAGTCGAGGCAGCAAAGGCCGTAGTCGTGCCGATGCCCATGAGCGCGGTGAATGTCATCAGGACTGCAAGCAGTCCCGATATTCCCCGTCTGAAAATGCTTGTTTTCATATTAGTTCCATTCCTCCTGAAATTGAATTTTGGCATGAAAAAGCGCCGTATTTCTACGACGCTTCTCAATGTGGTATAAAGTTTTATGCGTACCCGATATAAATCAGGTAACTGCCTGTGCCGATGCATTCGTACCAAATACAGATATCCGTAATACTCTCGTCCTCGGCATATCGCTTCAAGCGCGAGTTAATGTCTCGCTCCAGATAGATGCAGCCCTGATCTGCGGTGATCGGATTGTCCCAGCAATCGGTTGCCGAGCTATCCAAGGTCAGCCCCAAGCTCACCGCCGTGCTTTTTGCGTAGGAAATCCAGTGCTCGATATCAAATGCGGGTTCAGTTTCCGGAGTCGGTTCCGGCTCGCTTATCGCAGGAACGGACGGTTCCTCTTTCGGACTTTCTGCTTTCTCCGGCTTCTCCGGAAGCACGGGTGCCTGCCGGTCTTCCTCCGGTGTCGGCGCGTTCGATTCTGTGGGTGCGCTTACCGGCTCAGAAGAAAAGCTCGGGCTGCTTTCGTGTTTGTCCTCATTTGATGTGCAAGCTGCTGGATCGGCGGCTTCTGTCGGGGCTTTGGTGGGAGCGTTTGGTTCTGTGGATACCGGCTCAAAGGAAGCAGGCGTTCCTTCCTGTGGCGTTGGAGCTTTCGGTGTGTTTCCTGCCGTTTGCCCTTGCAGGGGTTCTGCGGCGCATCCGGAAAGCAATACGGCAAGCAGGAGTGCGCACAATATAAGAAGCTTTTTCATGGGATGACCTCCAATGACTGTTTTTCTCATATTGTACGAATGCGCTTTGTTTTCTTCAATTGTGCCGCCTGTATATTTTCCTTTTGAGCTGGTATTGCCGGTAAATGAAGGGGAGAGTGTGAGAGGGGGAACGGCGCTGACGCAGCGTCAAAAGGGTAGACTGCCCCCTTGGCGAAGAACCTATCTTGCGTCATTCCGACTTTTCTGCCTTTCCTGATACCGGTGATAATATTCCAGCGCTTTTAGAATATACTCACCGGTTTTTTCGTAAGGAACGCTGGCAGGGATAAACCTTCTGGCCTCGGCGTACTTGATGTTGATCTTCTCCCTCTGGTTCGGCTTTTCCTCGCTCATAATCGACTCAATGACCTCGTTATTCAGCTTTCCGTCCTGGGAGAATCGCTTCAGCTTAATGGCCTGGGCGAGGGACGGCGTGGCATCTGCGTAGGCGATTTGCTCCAGCAGCGCACCCTGTTCCTCTTTTTGCAGGTACGAAAGCTCCACCGCAGGTCTAAACGCAATGCGTCCCTCGTCAACCAAATCCAGGAGCTCCGGAATGAGCTCCGTGAGGCGGATATAGCGCCGCACCTGATCCTTGCTTTCACCAACCTGTTCTCCGAGTTCAACATCAGATCGACCTTGCAGAAAATTAGTCGCCACTGGCGACGCATTTTCTTTTGAAGGTCTGCCTGCTTGTCTCTTCATGGCCTCCAAGCGCATCTTGTACGAAAAAGCTTTTTCACTCGGCAGTATCACAGAACGCTGCAGGTTCGATTCCACCATTAGAATGATGGCCTCGTCTCGGGTCATCTCCCGCACCTCGGCTTTCACGGTATCAAACCCGGCAAGCTCGCAGGCCTTCTTTCTGCGATGCCCCGATACGATTTCGTACCGCCCGTCCTCCTTCGGTCGGAGTGTGACAGGGGTGATGATCCCGCGCTCCTTGATGCTCTGGACAAGCTGATCCATGTCCTCGTCCAGCTTCACCTTGAAGGGGTGGTCGGGGAAATCGTCGATCTCCGAGAGGGGAATATCATAAATGCGCGGGAGCTTATTTTCTTTTCGCTCCGCGTCATTCATGAAAAGCTCATCGTACCCGGTCAGGCCCAGATCGATTTTTTGCACGCTCTTCAAGCTCTGTCACCTCCTTTGTGAGTGCCTCATACGCCGCTGCGACCTTGCCGTTTCTGTCGTGAGAGAAGATGCTCTCTCCGGAAAGACTGCACTCCGCAGCTCTTACCGAAAAAGGAATTTCGGAACGGAACACGCGGATGTTCTCTCCCACGGTGGAGCGGAGCGAGGAAATAATCGCCTTGGCGTTGTTGGTGCGGTTATCCACCATCGTCAGCAAAATGCCGTCAATCTTCAGCCTCGGATTGATCTGCCGCTTGATCTTTGAAATGGAGCGCAGAAGCAGGTTAAGACCTTTGGTTGACAGGAAGTTCGGCTGAGACGGGATAATCACACTGTCTGCCGCAACCAGCGCATTGACCGTCATCATACCCAGCGATGGCATGCAGTCAATCAGAATGTAGTCGTAGCTTTTTCTCATGCCGTCGATGGCGTTCTTCAGAACATACTCGCGGCTCATGACATTGAACAGACCCGTTTCCATACCGGACAGCTCAATGTTCGAGGGGAGCAAATCCACACCCTCCTGGTGCCGGATAATTGCACCCTCCGCAAGCGGCTCATCATCAATGACCGACTGCATAAGAGAAGACAGCGATACATCCAGCTCGTCTGGGTTCTTTATGCCGAGGCTCACGGTTAAGCTGCCCTGCGGATCAGCATCCACCAGCAGGACCTGTTTGCCGGAGCTTGCAAGTCCCACGCCGAGATTGACTGTGGTCGTCGTCTTGCCGACGCCGCCCTTCTGATTCGTGATGGCGATCACCTTACAGTTTTCCATGGGGGTTTCCTCCTTTCTCTGAATTTGAATCATTTCTGATCCACGAAAGCCTCAAAGCATCCTTTGGGGCTTTCGTCGCTGCATTTCATTTTTCCTCGAACCCAAAATGCAGAAAAGGAAGTCAACAGGCGTTCGGCTGCTGACCGAACTCATAGGAATCTCACCTCTGCCGGGTACTCCGCCAGCCCCATA
>ENA-OZKW01000230-OZKW01000230.1-human-gut-metagenome-genome-assembly--contig:-NODE-230-length-16100-cov-31.194079_pt1 | contig 16100 bp, 13 predicted proteins | sample MGYA00244833_ERZ653778 | MGnify/ENA primary metagenome ERZ653778 (study PRJEB26926, sample SAMN06165284) | human gut metagenome | biome: ENVO:00009003; feature: ENVO:2100002; material: ENVO:00002003... | reverse complement strand
TAGATGGAAATGTAGACTTTCTTATGGAGCGTATGAATATATTTAAGAAAATCTGCGAAGGCATCGACAGTACCCTGCGCTCAGTGCTTGCCGACCTGGAATCAGCCGCCCTTGCCCTCAGCGAGAAATACGCCGTAAGCTACAAGCAGATCAACGAAGACATGGCTGTGGCTACAGGTGAATTGGCTGAGTTGGTAGATCAGCTCACGGGCGATGAATTTGCCATCAAGGGACTAAAAGAGTTGGTTAAGGAGTAAAGTAAAAACAATTAAATATGGACATAGCAAAATATATAGGTGAGACTACTGAATACGACAAAAAGCAGGAAGTAGAACGCCGTAAAGTGAAAAGTTGGCTGAAGAGCGTCAGCGCCTTTGCCAATGGCGGTGGCGGCTGCCTATTGTTTGGTATTGCCGATGACGATACTATCATAGGGTTGACCGATGCCAAGACTGATGCCGAATTTATCAGCCAGAAAATAAAGGAGCACATTGATCCTATACCCCAAATCGACTTAAAGATAGAGCGTATAGAAGACAAGGAACTGCTCATTCTTCATGTGCATGGCGGTGAAGATACACCTTATTATTATATAGGCGACAGCGTTCTTGAAACCTTCGTGCGCATTGGCAACGAATCGGTTGTGGCAGATAGTACCGAACATAAGCGTTTGGTGCTAAGAGGTCGCAACTCTTCATTCGACGCGCGCCCAAGCGATGAAATGTTTGAAGATTATGCATTCTCTAAGCTTCGCAGCCGCTACTATGCCTGGAATGGTCTGAGTTTCGACAACAAGCTTTATCGTTCGTTTGGTTTGGTTGATAATAAGGGAATACTTACCTATGCCGGTCTGTTGATGGCAGACGAATGTCCATTGCGCCAAAGCCGAGTGTTCTGCACAAGATGGAATGGCAAAACAAAAGCAGGAGGTAGCCTTGATGCACTCGACAGCGCAGAGATTACAGGTGGACTTGTAACTCTTCTCGAAGACACCATGTCCTTCATTCGTCGCAACAATCGTACACTTTGGTATAAAGAACCGATGCAGCGCATCGAGATTCCTCAATATATGGAACGTTGCGTGATGGAAGTTGTAGTGAATGCCCTGGCTCATCGCGACTATCTGATTCAAGGTAGCGAGGTGCATGTGGATATGTACGATGACCGTATGGTGATTTACTCTCCAGGCTCCATGCCAGAAGGAAGACTTATCCAGACGATGAACTTAGAAGATATTCCTTCTGTCAGACGCAATCCGGTTATCGCAGATATTTTTGCTCAGTTGGGTTATATGGAGCGTAAAGGTTCGGGCATGGGCAAAATCATCAATCCAATCAAAGCCCTTCCCTATTTTGAAGAAAAGATGCTTCCAACCTTCTTCTCCGACCGTGCTCAGTTTACTGTCACATTCCCTAATATGATTTTAGCTTGGCAGGAAACTCATCCTAATATTGAGGTAAACTTTGTGGAAAACGAAGGTGATACTCAAGATGTCCCTCAAGGTGATACTCAAGGTGTCCCTCAAGGTGTCCCTCAAGATGTCCCTCAAGATGTCCCTCAAGATGTCCCTCAAGGCGATGATTTAGATAAATGGATAGAATATCAAGTAGCTGTTTATCCTAAAATAACAACAGAAGAATTGGCTTTACAAATAGGCGTAACATCTAAAACTATTAAGCGTCGTATCGCCAAAATGCCTCATATTGTGTTTGTGGGTAGCGGCTATAGCGGTCATTGGGAGGTTAAGCCTAAAAGAAATAAACGATAGAGAGACTTTTATGAAAGGGCTCGACTATTCTTATTATTATGAACAAGAAGATTGAATAATATGATGGAACCAAAAATAAGATTTAAAGGGTTTGAGGGGGAATGGAAGACTTCTACGATTGGAGAAATAGCTCCTTTATCAGGAGGCTATGCATTCCAAAGTAACCACTTTTCTTCTGTTGGAATCCCAATTGTAAGAATATCCAATATCCTAGAAACAGGTATTGTAGGAGGAGTTTTTGCAAAATACGCCACATTTGATGGTGATGCAGATTTTCGACTTTATGATGGTGATGCTGTAATTGCAATGTCCGGAGCAACTACAGGAAAGGTTGCTATTGTACATACGCAAGGATTTCTTTATCAGAACCAACGTGTTGGAAAATTCACAAAGACAGATAGAGTAATCTATGATTTCCTTACAACAATAGTTAAATCTCACAAATTTCGAGCTGATTTGAGTTGTCTTCTAACGTCAAGTGCTCAACCAAATGCATCTTCAAAAGACATCGACTCTATTACGCAAAGCATTCCACTTGATAAAGATGAGCAGCAAGCAATAGGTAAATACTTCACCTCTCTCGACTCTCAGATTTCCGCCTCCACCTCTCGTCTTGCCTCATTAAAGCAGATGAAGACGGCAAGCCTGCAGGCTATGTTCCCGCAGGAAGGGGAAACTGTGCCTAAAATAAGATTCAAGGGGTTTGAGGGAGAATGGAAGAAAGTGAAGCTCGGGGATATTGCAAAATTCACAAAAGGACAAGGCTATTCAAAGAGTGATTTAAAAGAAACTGGTCAACCTATAATCTTATATGGAAGAATGTACACAAAATATCAGTTTGTAATAGACGAAGTTGATACTTTTGCTAATCTAAAAGATGCTAGCATCCTTTCTGAAGGAGATGAGATTATTATGCCTGCTTCAGGCGAGACTCCGGAGGACATAGCATGTGCATCGGCGGTATTGGCAAAAGATATTATACTTGGTGGAGATTTAAACATCATGCATTTTGATTTAACAAAAATCTCAACACCTTATATTGCATTGGTCATCACATACAGCAAGACACATCATGATTTAAGTAAATGTGCGCAAGGAAAATCCGTTGTACATCTTCATAATGGAGCTATTAGCAGAGCAACTATATCGCTTCCTTCTCTTGCCGAGCAGCAAGCCATTGCCTCCTACTTCACCTCTCTCGACCGCCAAATCTCCCTCCAGTCTCAGCGCCTGAAGAAGCTGAAGCAGATCAAGTCTGCGTGTCTTGACAAAATGTTCGTATAAAATCATTTAAACCATTAGAAATTATGGCAGACAATATACAAGGGTTCATCAAGGAACTCGCCTTTGAGGAGGCGTTGACCCATCACCTCCTCGACCACGGTTGGAACGAGGTAATCAAAAACCCTACCGAAGAGCAACTGGTGCAGAACTGGGCTGACATCATCTACGACAACAACCGGGAGATAGACAAGCTGGGCAACTACCCACTTACCGCCTCGGAAATGAAGCAGGTGATGGACCAGGTGAACATGAAAAGTTCTCCCTACGAGATGAACCGATTCATCAACGGCAAGCAGGTTTGCATCAAGCGCGACAATGAAGCCGACACCAACAACTTCGGCAAGGATGTGTATCTGAAGATTTTCGACCCCATGGAAATCTCTTCCGGACAAAGCCGCTACCAGATAGCACGACAGCCTAAATTCAAGACTGCCGACTCGATGCTGGGCGACCGACGGGGAGACATGATGCTCCTGATCAACGGAATGCCCGTAATCCATATCGAACTGAAGAGAAGCAAGATAGACGTGAGTCAGGCTTGCTATCAGATCAAGAGATACGTTCACGAGGGCATCTTCCAGAACGGCATCTTCTCGATGGTGCAGATCTATGTGGCGATGACGCCCGAAGAAACGCTCTACTTTGCCAACCCAGGCACGGAAGACCGGTTTCAGAAGCAGTTCTACTTCCATTGGGAAGACTTCAACAATACCATCATGAGCGACTGGAAGCAGGTGGCAACCAATCTGCTCTCCATCCCTATGGCCCATCAGATGGTGGGATTCTACACCATTGCCGACGACAAGGACAAGACCCTGAAGGTGCTGCGCAGCTACCAGTATTTTGCCGTGAGCAAGATAAGCGACGTGGTGAAAAAAACCAACTGGGACGACCATCTGCACCGGGGCGGATTCATCTGGCACACTACGGGTTCGGGCAAGACGATGTCGTCCTTCAAGAGTGCGCAGCTGATAGCAGAAAGCGGCGATGCTGACAAGGTGGTGTTCCTGCTCGACCGCATAGAACTCGCCCTGCAGTCGCTCGACGAATACCGCGGCTTTGCCGGCGAGGGCGACGAGATTCAGGACACCGTAGATTCCTCTGTGCTGCTCGCCAAGCTGCAGAGCACCGACAACGACGACCGCCTCATCGTAACCTCCATCCAGAAGATGAGCAATCTGAAAGTGGGAGCCTCCATCTCGGGCGGCGGAACCATCACCCAGGAACTGATCAACAGCATAGGTCAGAAGCGCCTCGTATTCATCATCGACGAGTGCCACCGCAGCGTGTTCGGCGACATGCTCGTCAGCATCAAGCACACCTTCCCGAGGGCGCTGCTCTTCGGCTTTACAGGCACACCGGTGTTTGAGGAAAATGCCAAGCATGAAATCACCACGGAGACCCTCTTCGGCGACATGCTCCATAAATACACCATCGCCAGCGGAATACCCGACGGCAATGTGCTCGGCTTCGACCCTTACATGGTGAAGACCTACGACGATGACGAACTGCGCGAGCTGGTGGCGTTCCATCAGATAGACCTCAGACTGAAGGAGGAGAATCCCTTCAATCCCACAACTCCCAAAACCACGGAAGAATATCTGAAGCTCATCAGCGAGAACGAGGAGTTCGGGAAAATCTACGACCGCTTTGTCAACCAGCTCAAGATGCAGGAAACCTACACCGAGAACGGCAAGCCGGTGAAGGGCATAGAGGCTTATCTGCCGAGAGACATCTACGAGTGCGACAAGCACCACATAGCCGTGGCCAACGACATCATGAAGAGCCGCGAGAAACTGAGCAAGAACGGCAAGTTCCACGCCATGCTCGCCACCAAGAACATTCCGGAAGCCATCGCCTACTACAGGCTGTTCAGGAAGTATCATCCGTCGGTGAACGTAGTGGCTGTTTTCGACAGCAACATCGACAACAGCGACGGCGGCATTGTGCGCGAGGATGCAATCAAGGAGATGCTTACCGACTATAATGCCAAGTACGGCACGAACTATCAGCTTGCCAACTACGCCAAGTACAAGAAGGACGTGGCGAAGCGACTTGCCCACAAGAAGCCGTACATCGGTATAGAAAACGACCACAGCCAGCAGATAGACCTGCTGATAGTGGTGACCCAGATGCTTACGGGCTACGACTCGAAATGGATCAACACGCTCTATGTAGATAAGGTGATGAAGTATGTGGACATTATCCAGGCATTCTCACGCACCAACCGCCTGTTCGGTCCCGACAAGCCATTCGGCACCATCAAGTACTACACCAAGCCCTATACTATGGAGCAGAACATCAACGATGCGCTGGAGGTGTATGTAGACCGTCCGCTGGGCGTGTTTGTGGATAAGCTGGAGAAGAATCTTTCCAACATCAACCAGCGCTTCCTCACCATCCGCGACATCTTCCATTCGCACAAGATCATGCACTTCGAAAAGCTGCCCGACGGCCGTGAAGACAGGAATATGTTTGCCAAATGCTTCAGCGAGATGACCCATCTGCTGGAGGCAGCCAAGCTGCAAGGCTTCGTATGGGAAAAGAGCGAATATGAATTCCAGCACGGCAACACCTATACGAAGGTGAAGATGGAACTGGACGAGCAGACTTATCAGATTCTGCTGCAGCGCTACCGTGAACTCTTTGAAGGGGGTGGCGAAGGTGGCGACCCAAAGGAAGCGTGGGAATACACCATCGACACCTACATCACGGAGACGGGTACGGGAACCATCAATGCAGACTACATCGACTCGAAATTCCAGAAGTTCATCAAGAACCTCTATACGGAAGGTCCGGGAAGCGAAATGACCAAGGAGGCATTCGAGGAACTGTGCAAGACCTTTGCCACACTCTCGCAGAAAGACCAGCGCACGGCGCTCATCATCCTGCACGACATACAGAGCGGCGACCTGCATCTGGAACAGGGAAAGACCATCAACGACTATATTGCAGAGTATCAGATAAGCGAGCTGAAGAAGCAGATCATGAATCTGAGCGAAGCCACCGGAGTAAACGAGAGCCAGCTCATCAACATCATGAGCAGCAACGTGAACGAACAGAATCTGAATGAGTTCAACCGGTTTGAGAATCTGAAGCTCACGCTCGACCTGCAGAAGACCCGTGAATTTCTGGTGCGCATCACCGGTTCAGCCTGTCCTCCGTTCCTGGTAATGCCAAAGGCCGACCAGATATTGCGCAAGTTCATTCTGGACCCTGCAGCTCGCGAGCGCATCCTGCTGGCGTGGCTCCACGACGACGTTACGATGGACAATGGTGTTACCCCAGCAACCTCCGAGGAAGAAACGCCTGCTACTGGTGAAGAAACACCTGCTGACGATAATATTACCGAGGAAACTAAAGAGCAGGACATTGACCATATAAGAATCAGTATCCGTAATATTCTCCACTCCACCCTTTCGGGTGTGGCAGAACAGATGCGTCCTCAGGAAGAAGTCATCAACAGCGTGTTCTACGTGCTGAATACCAAGACACTTGCCTCGCTCGACGGCGTAGGACTGTTTATCAACGGAGCCTTTGCCAACCTCTATGGCAAGCAGGCCACGATAGTAGATAAGCATGTGGCATTCAACCTGTTGGTTACCAAATTTGAAGCTTATCTCAAGAAGCTCTATTATCTGATGGAGAACAAGGAGGTGGCTCCACGCTTTGAAGGCGCCCCAGTGACATGGAAGGATGTGATTTATGCAATCCGCCCATTGTGGCAGCTGAAATATAATGAGAAGTCGGAGTATCAGACGCTCTACCAATATCTGCTGATTATCAAAGAATGGCGCAACAAGGAGGCTCACATTTCTCCAACAGCTTCTGAGCAAGAGATTGATGCTGCCATCAACATCATCATCACCATGTATTTCTTTGCTACCGGTTCCTGCATCACAGAGCTTGAAAGCAATGGTCAGGATGTGGATGGAGCTGATGGGGTTATTCCATATAAACTGCCAAAGGAAGATTCCGCTTCCTATGCCTATGCGGCAGAAGATAAACATCGGGGTTAGGAAGAAATGAGATTATGGTTAGAAAACTGTTAAGAATTTGGAAGAAATTAGTTAGTGCAGAAATGCTGCACTAACTAATTTATTTTTTTACTAACCATCATTTCCCCGGTCATGAAGGTCAAGGTCATTAAGGTCATTAAGGATTTTCAAAGAAAAGTTGTTGGGAAACGAGTAAAAAATCATCAATTTTTTGCTCATTTTCCTTTTTTTTATCTTTGCCTTAAAAATTAATAATTGAACTTTCGCATGTGGTTCAAGTACGGGCTGAAGGCCCAAAAGCTCCAGAAGCAGCACGCCCTGAAAGGGCGTGTGGAGCTCACTTGCGGAACTCGAATAATTATGACACAAGATACTTCTACATATTACGTTTGGATAGGTGGTTCATGTGATTATGGACTGGGAGAAAGAGGTATGAGATATTCTGTATTATGGCGCAAACAAAGCCGAATAATAATGATGAAACTCAATAACACCAAAAGTGAGTGGTTTATGTAAGAAGTTACGGAGAATATGAATTATCTCCGTAACTTTTTACATTTTCGGCTGATTTTACCGCTTCAGAGCAATGTTGTAGTTATAATACTTCGTGTTGCCCGTAATATCCTCCAGCACCTGGATGAAAGGAGGAAACTTCACACTCTCGTTGGCAGAAATGCCGCGGGTTTCAAGAATCATCAGATTGGAAACCGGCTCAAGAAACTCATCGAGCTCGAAATACTGGCCCTTCCAGATGAAACTCTTGCGATGCTTATGAATGCGCTGGCGGTAAGGATCTGCCTGCTGAAGCATACTCTCGTAAAGATTGGCATTGATCTGCCGCTCGGTCTCAATCTGCTCATTGTCTGAAAGACGCTTCTTGGTGGTGTGAACATACACATACTTGCCTCCCTCGAAACCGCGACGGCGAAGACGGATCTCACTGCCCGGCTCACCCGTAAGATAAGTCTGAACAATATCGCTGTCTATCGCATTAGGAACCTCGCCCGTCAGCTTCACGATATATTTGCGTTCCTCCTCTATCGGCTGCGGAATGGCAAGCACATTGCTTATCTCCTTGAGCACACGGTTCAGCTTGTTGTTGAAATCTTCGTGGTTATTGATCACCCTGAGATGAGGATGACCCTTCCATGCAGAAACAATCTTCTTGTCCAACTCGCGCGCTATCTTCAGCCCCTCCTCATCAGCCTGCTCCAGGCGCTGCGCATTATTGGCTGTAGTATAAAACTGCTCGGCGCCATCGGCAGCACTCACCAGATGCAGCACAGCATCATAGCGGTCGCGAAGCTGTGAATTCGTATACCCCTCTTCCGAGATGATACGGTTCCAGAAATCGGGAGTGAGATAGGTAGAAATATCCATCGTGCCACGATCGCAGACAATGATGACCGGCTGCTTTAATGTTTCTGCCATACGCTGGAAACTGTCTTCCAGGTTGATCTGAGTCTGGAAAGTAGCCTTCTCACCCTCAAAGAAGAAATCCTTGTTGGAAGTGAGATAATTCATGCCCGCCTGGGTGAACATGGTTGGAACTTCGGGAATGGTAAAGACCTTATAGCCGAGGCTAGAGAAATGTTCTATCACCTTAACCATAGCGGTAGTCTTGCCCGCACAAGGACCACCCGTCAGTACAATCTTCTTAATCTGATTCATATATCCAGTTTTATATTTTTCGTTTTTCTATTGATGTTCTTCCATAAACATCAGAATTCCGGGTGCAAAGATAACAATAATTCTTCAAATGAAAGCTATAATTTATGCAAGAAAGGAAAAATAATGTATTTTTATTTTGATTTCTCATCGTTTTGATGTACCTTTGCAGAGAAAATGGCTTGTTTTGAGCCATCGGAAACAAAAATATAACTATAAGATAAAAATGGAAAAAGTAAAGACATTAATTATAGGTAGCGGGCCTGCAGGATATACGGCTGCCATTTATGCGGGCAGAGCCAACCTGCAGCCAGTACTCTATTCGGGAATGCAGCCAGGCGGCCAGCTCACCATCACCACAGAGGTAGAAAACTTTCCGGGCTATCCTAACGGCGTAGACGGAACGCAGATGATGATGGACATGAAGGAACAGGCAGCCCGATTCGGAGCAGAAATGAGAGACGGAAGCATCGTGAAGGCAGATATCAGCTCACGTCCATTCCATCTTACCGATGAACGCGACAACGAGATTGAGGCAGAAACCGTAATCATCGCCACAGGCGCATCTGCCAAATATCTGGGTCTTGCCGATGAGGAGAAATATCGCGGACAGGGCGTTTCAGCCTGCGCTACCTGTGACGGATTCTTCTACCGCAAGCGCACCGTAGCCGTAGTGGGCGGTGGCGATACTGCCTGCGAAGAGGCCATGTATCTTTCGGGACTTGCCAAGAAGGTTTACATGATTGTGCGCAAGCCTTATCTCCGTGCTTCAGAAATCATGCAGCAGCGCGTAAAGAACAAGGAGAACATCGAGATTCTGTTCGAAACCAATACGCTGGGACTCTTCGGCGATAATGGTGTAGAAGGTGCTCATCTCGTGCGCCATAAGGGCGAAGCCAACGAAGAGAAGTTTGACATCAGCATCGACGGATTCTTCCTGGCTATCGGACATAAGCCTAACACCGACCTCTTCAAGGGGCAGATAGATCTCGACGAGCAGGGCTTTATCAAGGTTGTGCCAGGTACTGCCACTACCAACATTCCGGGTGTTTTCGCAGCAGGCGATGTGGCCGACCCAATCTACCGCCAGGGCGTTGTAGCCGCAGGTTCAGGAGCCAAGGCAGCCATCGAAGCCGACAGATTTCTGCAGCAACAGTAAAAAGCTATAGTATAAAATCCTATAAAGCGGGGTTAATATAGTTAAAAAATAACAGCAATATTTTGTCAGATGCGAAAAATGTATTACTTTTGCATCTGACAATATAAAAGGAAGATTGGCAGAGTGACCGAATGCGCTGGACTCGAAATCCGGTATACCCTCTTCCGGGTATCGGGGGTTTGAATCCCTCATCTTCCGCCATGTTCCGCAATCAGGAACTGTCATTTTTTTAGTTTCACAAAAACAACTCGACATGAAAAAAATCATCATCCCCATATTTATGCTCCTCCCACTGATGACTGCACAGGCTCAAACCGTGCTGACCGAAGAGCAGCAGCTGGAACAGGCACAGAAACAGTTGGAAGCTGCCAAGAAGGCACTCGAAGTGGCTAAAATCAAAGCACAGGCTGCCAAACTGAAGGCTCAGGCTGACAGCATCAACGCTGCAAGCGCCAAGGCTGAAGCTGAAGCTAAGAAGACTGAAGCAGAGAAGGCCAATGCTACTGAGCCTGAACCTGCTGTAGTGAAGGAGCCAACCACATCAACCACGGGATGGGCGATTCCTGTTGCCGTAGCCGCTAAGCCAAAGGAGGCTGCCAAGACTGCCACCAAGCTGCCAAATGGCACTACAGCCAAAGTGGACATGAAATATCTGGCAGGCGCCATCACCTATAATGATGAAAACAAGATTGAATTCACGCTCGATACGGATGCTAACGGAAAAACTGCCAAGCAGATTTACGACATCGTATTAAAATACATGAGTGAACTGACACAGAACGAGCAGAACATTGCAAGCCGAGTAGCCCTGGTAAACAATGCTGAACACATCATCGCCAACACGATGGACGAATGGCTCGTCTTCAGCCAGTCATTCATCTCACTCGACCGCACTGAATTCAAATACCAGCTGGTAGCCAGAATTTCAGACAATCATCTGAATCTCTCGCTCGGCCGCATCATCTACAACTATGAGGAAGGAAGAAGCACCGGTTTCAAAGAACCTGCCGAAGAGGTAATCAGCGACAAGATGGCGCTCACCAAGAAGCAGAACGACCTGGCTAAGATCTTCGGAAAGTTCCGCAAATGCACCATCGACCGCAAGGACCAGATATTCGCAGACTTAACTGCATTAGTAAAACAATAAGTTGAAGAAAAAACATGGATAATCAGAATACAGATAATAAGATACAGCAGAACGAGGCACAGCAGCCTGCAAACGCTACAGCCCAGCCTACAGCTGAGCTGGGAGCAGAACAGACAGAGCAGAAGCAGCCTACCAGCTACGCCGTAAGACCACAGCACCGCCGACTCCGTCCATTGGCCTACAGCGACCAGAGCAACATGCTGAAGGTACGCAACTATCTCAACATCGCCTTCATGCTGCTCGCCATCGTGGGTGTAATACTCTGGACCCAGTTGGAAGAGAGCCGTAATATCGCCTACATCGTACTCATTGTGGGTGTAGTGCTCAAGATTGCCGAAGTATGTATCCGACTATTTAAGAAATAATGAAGAAGAAGAAAATTATATTCTCATCACTCCTATTTTGTGCTGCAACCCTCCCGGTTGCGGCACAAAACGATTTTAACTATAACGAAGATTCGCAGTTCCGTCCTCAAACCAACCGCAAGGTGAACACCGATTCACTGGGCTCAGACAAAGAGATTCCGAAGGGCATCAGGGTATGGACTGTAGACGAACGTTTCGGCGACACAAAGGCTGCCGTAGTAGACACTTTGCAGCACATGTATATGAACACAACCTTCACGGAAGGACTGAGAGGTGAATACAACACCCTCGGAAACATGGGTACTGCCCGACTGAACCGAATCTTCATCGACCGCCGCAATACACAGGGCAACTTCATCTTTACAGAGCCCTACGACTATATCGTAAATCCGGTAAGCGACTTCCATTTCACCAACACCTACTCACCTATCACCAACATAACGCTGAACAGCTGCGGCGACAAGGTGACGGGAGAAGATGACTTCAAGGCCATGTTTGCCGTGAATGCCAACAAAAGGCTAGGCGCCGGTTTCAGATTCGACTACAAGTATGGCAGAGGATATTATAACGCACAGAGTACCAGCCACTTCAAATACACCATGTGGGCTTCTTACCTGGGCGACCGCTATCAGGCACACTTCCTCTTCAGTACCAATCACGAGAAGATGACCGAGAACGGCGGTATTACCAACGATGATTACATCAAGCATCCGGAAATCTACACCGAATCGTTTGCCACCAACGAAATTCCTACCGTTCTGGAACAGAACTGGAACCGACTGGACAACCAGCACATCTTCTTTACCCACCGCTATAACGTAGGTTTCAGCCGAAAGGTAAAGATGACCGAAGAAGAAATCAAGGCAAAGAAATTTGCCATGGCTTCGAAAAAGGAAAACGCTGAAGAGGATGCGAAGGAAGAAGCCAGAAAGAAAGCCAAGGAACAAGGCAAGAAATTTGATGAGAAAGCCTACGACAAACAGCAGGGAGCTAAATTCAGCGGCCGTCCTGACGGAGCAAAGATTGCCGGCGATGAACCGGCTAAAGACTTAGCCGCAAAGGACATCAGGAACGACAGCACCCGCATCGCCGTAAACGGAAAAGCCGCTGCCGACAGTCTGCTTGCCATCCAGAAGAAAAATGCCGAAGACTCGCTTTTCTACAAGAGCGAATATGTTCCGGTAACGAGCTTCATCCACACGGTAAAGTTTGACAACTATCGCCGTATTTACGAAGCTTATCAGACGCCAGCCGACTATTATCTAAACGAATATTACGATGCAGGCAGACTGACCGGCGATTCCATCTACGACCAGACCAAGCACTGGCACATGAAGAATACCTTCGCCATCGCCATGCTTGAAGGTTTCAACAAATGGGCAAAGGCAGGCTTGAAGGCTTTCGCCGGCTACGACCTCCGTCATTATGAACTGCCAACCATGGAAGGCGGTTTCGAAAAATACAACGAGCATGTGCTGAGCGTAGGCGGACAGCTGAGCAAGCAGGAAGGCAAGACCCTCCACTACAATGCCGTAGCAGAAATAGGACTGACGGGTGTTGACGCCGGAACCCTTGCCATAGATGGTAATGTAGACGTGAACATCCCATTCCTGGGCGACACGCTTCAGGTAAGAGGCGATGCTTTCTTCCATAGAGAAACCCCATCGTTCTATTACCGCAACTATCACGCCCGTCATCTGTGGTGGGAGAATGATCTCGACAAGACCATCCATACCCGCATCATGGGTACGCTCTCCTTCCCTAAGACGCGCACCAAGCTGAGAGTGGCTGTAGATGAAATCAAGAACTACACCTACTTCTCGCAGAGCTATGACATTACAGAAAAAGGGTTGCGAACAGGAGTCATGGTTACACCAATGCAGGAAAGCGGAGGAATCAATCTGCTGACAGCACAATTGGAACAGAACTTCAGACTGGGCATTCTGAACTGGGAAAACCAGTTTACCTACCAGCATTCGAGCAAGGAGAGTGTTCTGCCAGTACCAGCCTTCAATGCCTACACCAACCTCTATATCAAGTTCAAGGTAGTAAAGGTGCTGAATGTAGACCTGGGTGCTGACATGCGCTACTTTACAAGCTATGAAGCTCCAGACTATTCACCTTACATGGGACAGTATACGGTACAGGGCAACGGCGAGAACAACGTAAAGATAGGCAACTATCCTATCGTCAATGTTTACGCCAACGTTCACATCAAGCACACCCGTTTCTTCGTAATGATGAGCCACATCAATGCAGGACAGGGGGACAAGAACTACTTCTTCGCTCCTCATTATCCTATGAACGAGAGAGTGTTCCGTATTGGAGTAAGTTGGAACTTCTTCAATTAATCTTCCTGATTCCTTTAAGGATTTCAGAAGATTCAATTTTAATCTTTTTAGAATATGATAGAAACAAATTCTATAAAAGCATGGTATCTAGCCGCTCGCCCGAAGACTCTGACGGCGGCGGCTGTTCCTGTTTTATTGGGTATTGCGCTGGCTTATAAAGACGCTCATCAGATACAGACATTGCCAGCCCTACTCTGCCTGCTCTTTGCATGGGTAATGCAGATAGACAGCAATCTGGTGAATGATTATTTCGACTTCAAACATGGTAATGACGATGAAACCCGACTGGGACCGAAACGAGCCTGCGCTGAAGGCTGGATTACATTGGGAGCCATGAAATGGGGAATCATCCTCACTACCCTTCTGGGGTGCGCCATAGGGCTTCCGCTGGTTCTCTTCGGTGGTTGGGAAATGGTCATCGTAGGCATCTGTTGCGTAGTCTTCTGTTTCCTCTATACTACCTGTCTCAGCTATCTGGGCATGGGCGATATTCTGGTGCTGCTCTTCTTCGGCATTGTACCCGTATGCTGCACTTATTATCTCGTAATGCCCGAAACCATGCAGGGAGTAAGCCTGGAAGCGGTTCTCGTATCTGTAGCCTGCGGACTGGTAGTTGATACACTGCTCATCCTGAACAATTACCGAGATCATGACAACGACCTGAGAGCCGGCAAGAAGACTCTTGTGGTTCACATAGGAAAGAAGAATGCCGAGCGGTTATACTGCGCATTGGGCAATCTGGGCATCATTACCATAATAGGTGTCACCACCTACGAAGTATTTCAGCATGAAGCCAGCAGCATGTTCCTGCCGCTTGCAGCACTCTATATCATTCTGCACAACAGAACCTATATGGAGATGAAAAAGATAGGCGAAGGCAGAGAACTGAACAGAATTCTGGGCAAAACAGCTCTGAACATCTTCTGTTTCGGCATTGTATCATCCCTGATCATTATCGGAATGGCGAATTGAACAATAACATCTTAATAATAATGTACGCGCGTACCTTATTATATAAACAAAGTGGAGGAATATCTATGAAGCAACAGGTAAATCTCGAAATCATGGACTTTGTGGAGAAACAGATTCTCCCCAAATATAATGCCTTTGGCGAAAGTCATGGGCTCAGACATGTTACCCGAGTCATCAGAAACTCTCTAAAACTGGTTCCGGTAACCGGAGCCGACATTGATATGGTTTATGTGATAGCTGCTTACCACGACCTGGGAATGAGCGGTCCACGTGCCATTCACCACATCACCAGCGGCAAGATTCTGCAGGCAGACGCAAGACTGAAGCGCTGGTTCGGTCCGGAGCAGATTAAAATCATGAAAGAAGCCGTTGAGGACCATCGGGCTTCATCCAGCCGTCAACCTCGCAGCATCTATGGCAAGATTGTGGCAGAAGCCGATCGCGACATTGATGTTCACGAGATATTTCTACGCGCCATACAGTATGGCAAAGAAAACAATCCAGAATATGACAAGGAGCAGCAATGGGAGCGGTTCAGCCAGCACATGGACGAAAAATATTCACGAAACGGATACATCAGGTTATGGATTCCCAACTCCCCTAATGAGAAAGCGCTCAACGAACTTCGCAATATTATAGAGGACAAAACGGAACTGAGAAAATATTTCGAAAAAATATTCGAAGAAAACAGCTAAAACATTTGGTAGTTTCAAAATATTGCATTATCTTTGCATTATCAAATAATGACTAAGATGTTTTGCACCGTTGCATCGTGATGATGCATGGGTGCTAGAAGGAATAAGGGTCGTTTCGGTTCGATCGGGATACTCATCAAATTACACTATTGAAACCGAGAGGACATTCTCTTGCTCATGGCGGGCCACATAAACTGCTAGGCAGGTAAGCTGAAAAGCCGGTGGATTACAAAGGCGGAGAACTCTCAAATGTTTATACATTCGGAGTTTCATCACATCATCGAGCGGCCCTTTCTTTTACAAGAGGCGGATTTCTGAGAAAGAAGTCCGCCTCTATTTGTTTTATAAGCAGATGACTATAAAAAATATTGAAGAAAACATCCCCTGATAATGTGGGAGTTACAGAGAAAATGCATTTTTATCGAAAAAAAGTTGCAAAAAGATTTGGTGGAATCAGAAAAATGTAGTACCTTTGCACTCGCATTTGAGAACGATGCTTGGTTGATTCGGTTAAGAATCCGACTGGAAGGTTGGGTGAGTGGCTGAAACCAGCAGTTTGCTAAACTGCCGTGCGGGTTACCGTACCGGGGGTTCGAATCCCCCACCTTCCGCAAGCTATCGTCCGAAAAATGTACCGTTGGTCGATTCATCTAATGGTTAGGATACAAGATTCTCAATCTTGGCATAGGGGTT
>ENA-OZKW01000210-OZKW01000210.1-human-gut-metagenome-genome-assembly--contig:-NODE-210-length-16844-cov-3.697957_pt1 | contig 16844 bp, 9 predicted proteins | sample MGYA00244833_ERZ653778 | MGnify/ENA primary metagenome ERZ653778 (study PRJEB26926, sample SAMN06165284) | human gut metagenome | biome: ENVO:00009003; feature: ENVO:2100002; material: ENVO:00002003... | reverse complement strand
GAGACAGATTCAATCCTGTCAAACTGGACTGCGAACAATGGGTGAAAACCTTTGTGGCGGCAGGGATGAAAGGAGTTATCCTTACGGCAAAACATCATGACGGATTTTGCCTGTGGCCTACGGGGCTGACCGAATACTGTATCCGTAACACGCCTTATAAAGACGGAAAAGGGGATATAGTGCGTGATCTTTCGGAAGCTTGCAAGAAGTATGGTATAAAATTCGCTGTCTATCTCTCACCGTGGGACAGGCATCAGGCCAATTATGGAACTCCGGAATATGTGGATTATTTCTATCAACAGTTACACGAATTGCTGACCCATTACGGTCCGGTGTTCGAAATTTGGTTTGATGGAGCTAATGGAGGGGATGGCTGGTATGGCGGAGCCAAAGACTCCCGTACCATAGACCGGAAAAATTATTATGATTATGCGCGTGCATACGAGATGATCGACAAATATCAGCCGCAGGCCGTTGTCTTCTCGGATGGCGGACCCGGATGCCGTTGGGTAGGTAACGAGAATGGCTTTGCCGGAGCTACAAACTGGTCTTTCCTGCGTGCCGGAGAGGTTTATCCGGGATATCCTAAGTATAGGGAACTGCAATACGGTCATGCGGACGGCAATCAGTGGACGGCTGCCGAGTGTGATGTGTCTATCCGTCCGGGCTGGTTTTATCATCCGGAGGAGGACGACCGGGTGAAGACGGTGGAGCAATTGACAGACCTTTATTACCGCAGTGTGGGGCATAATGCGACTTTATTGCTTAATTTCCCCGTAAACCGGGATGGATTGATTCACCCTACAGATTCGGCGAATGCTGTTGATTTTTATAAGAATGTACAGAAACAGTTGGCAAACAATCTGTTGAAAGGTGTTCTTCCGGTAGTTTCCAATGAACGGGGTGGAAAATATACGGCAAAGGCGGTGACGGATGGAGAGTATGATACATATTGGGCTACGGAGGATAGCGTCACATCGGCTGTTATCGAGTTTGAATGGCCGGCCCCGCAGAAGGTAAACCGTATGCTGTTGCAGGAATACATTCCGTTGGGACAGCGTGTACAGTCCTTTGTGGTGGAATATAATAAGGAAGGGGAGTGGCTGCCTGTGAAACTGAATGAAGAGACTACTACAATCGGTTATAAACGTTTGCTTCGTTTTGAGACTGTCACTACGGACAAACTTCGCGTGAACTTTGAGAAATCACGCGCCTGCCTGTGTATCAATAATATAGAGGCTTATTATGCAGGAGAAACCCTTGATGTGTTTACAGCAAAAGCGGAGGAACTGAAAACATATCCGTTTACATTGCCGAAGGTAGATGAAGCGGAAGCCGGAAAATGTGCGGATAAAGATGCCGCCACTACTTGCTTTGTGGATGGCAATACGCTTCTGGTGGATTTAGGTACGGAACAGACTGTTTCTTCTTTCCATTATTTACCCGACCAGAGCGAGTATAACAAAGGACTGATAGCTGCTTATGAGATTTCAGTGGGTATGGAGGCCAATGCTGTGAATCAAGTGGTGAGCAGCGGGGAATTCTCGAATATCAAGAATAATCCGATTCTCCAATCGGTTTATTTCACTCCGGTAACGGCTAGATATGTATTGCTGAAAGCAGTGAGGATGGTGGAAAACGAGAGCCCGATGGGCTTTGCCGAATTAGGAGTGCAATGACCATGTATCAATATACTCATGTGTCCGTTCACAATACAGCTACCGTATGTCAATGAGTACATGAGTATATTGATACATGGTTACATTATTAATCGGTACACTCCTCCTGCCAGTGCTCGTATCACCCCTTTCATTTCTAATTCAAACAGTAATGCACTCATTCGGTTTACAGGTATGTTGGTGTCTATCACCAATGTGTTGATTTGTAATCCTTCCGGCATTTTGCCGAGTCGTTTTACTATTCGTTCCTCTTCCTCGCTTAAATCAGGGAACAATTCCCGTTGTACTGTTTTCTCGGTTTTGGGGCTACTTTCCCATCCCATGGCCTTCACTAAATCTTCGGCCGATGTGATAAGCACTGCCTGGTTTTTTCTTATCAGATTGTTGCAGCCTATGGAATATTCGTCGTTGCATCGTCCCGGAAAGGCAAAACAGTCCCGGTGATAACTTTCCGCCAGTTCGGCGGTGATGAGGGCTCCCCCTTTGGCGGCGGATTCGATAACGACGGTGGCGTCACTCATACCTGCCACAATGCGGTTTCGTTTCACGAAATTCTGCCTGTCGGGATTGGTTCCGCTTGTAAATTCGGTCAGCAAACCTCCCTGTTCCAACATGCTGACGGCTGTCTTCCGATGTTCGGCAGGATAAATACGGTCCAGTCCGTGGGCCAGCACGCCTATGGTCTTGAAATGATTCTGCAGGGCGGCGCGATGCGCATGGATATCAATGCCATAAGCCAGCCCGCTCACTATCAAGGCGTTTGGGCACAACACCGACAAGTCGGCAAGGAAGCGGGTGCAGATATCCTGTCCGTAGGGGGTGGCATGACGGGTTCCTACCATATTGATGACATGCAGTGCATTCAGATCGGCATTTCCCCGGTAAAATAAAGCTAGCGGAGCATCATCACATTCACGCAAACGGCTGGGATAACCTTCATCATTTAAGGTGAGGCAGCGGATATGATTTTTCTCACAGAAAGTTAGTTCCTGCTCTGCACGCCGGAAAGCTTCGGAGTTATTCAACGCAGTAATGATCTTTTCGCTTACTCCGGGGACCAGTTGTGACAGCTCTTTGCGGTGTTCGAAAACACGGGTGGCGCTTCCCAGACTGCTCACCAGTCTGAATGCGCCTGTCAGTCCCAATCCCGGTATCCGGGTCAGGGCCAGGCTGCAAATTTGTTCGTCTTGTGTCATTCGCTCAGGTAGGGGGCGAAAGTCTCGTCAAATAGAGCGCTGTCCCCTAATCTGCCGTTTACCACGCATACTGATTCTACAGTGGCCTTGACAGTCACTTTCATGTCGGGCAGACGGAAAATGTCCTGATAGAACACATATTTAATACCTTCTTTTTTCAGATAGAGTTTGGACACGAATTCGTCACCGCTGCGCAGCGGAGTTTTGAACGCCATGGTGAGCCTCGCCACTACCGGGTCCACTCCTTCTTCGTGCAAGCGTGCGAAACTGATGCCCACCGATGTGAGAAACTCATGGCGCGTATGTTCCAGATAATGTTGATAGTTGGCATTGTTCACAATACCCTGCAGGTCGCATTCATAATCGCGTACCTTCATCTTCAGTTCATAAATATACTTTTCCATAAGGCAAAGGTATAAGAAAAATGTGTTACTTTGCAGATAAACTTAAAAAAAGAAACAAATGAAACTGTACGCTGCCCCTTTGCAAGGTTTTACGGAAGCCCCCTGGAGAAATCTTCATCAGGAAGTTTTTGGTGGGATAGATGCTTATTATACCCCCTTTGTGCGGATGGAGAAAGGAGAGTTCCGTAACAAGGATGTACGGGAGATCGCTTCTGAAAACAATACTGTGTCCCGGCTGATTCCCCAGCTTATCGCTTCCACTCCTGCCGAACTGGAACGGCTGGCCGGTTTGTTTATAGAGAAAGGGTACAAGGAAGCGGATATCAATATGGGTTGTCCTTTTCCCCTGATGACAGGGAAACATAAGGGTTCGGGCATTTTGCCGTATCCGGCCGAGGTGGAAGCTTTATTGAAAGAGCTGGTGCACTATCCGGAACTGGGTTTCTCCGTCAAGATGAGATTGGGATGGGAGTGTGCGGATGAATGGCGGCCGTTGTTGCCTTTGTTGAACGCTGCCCCCTTGCGGCGGATCGTTCTGCATCCGCGTATCGGGAAGCAACAGTACAAAGGAGAGGTGGACTTGGCTGCGTTCACCGCTTTCTATGAGGAGTGCGCGCATCCGTTGGTATATAACGGCGATTTACTGACGGTGGAGGATATCCGGAAAGTGGAAGAGAAATTTTCCTGCCTGGAGGGCGTCATGCTGGGACGCGGGTTGCTGGCCAATCCTGCTTTGGCTTGGGAATATGCAAACGGAACCGTTTTTTCCCCCGATGAGCTGTATGAAAAGGTGAAGGCGCTTCACGCACGCCTTCTTCAATATTATGAAGCCCATTTACAGGGAGAGGCGCAATTGCTGAGTAAAATGAAACCTTATTGGGAATACCTGCTGCCCGATGCGGACCGGAAGATAAAGAAAGCGATAAAGAAGGCTACAACGATGGATAAGTATTTGACGGCGGTGAACCAGCTGTAATGATGGAAAAGGGGCTTCGGTACATGAAAACCGGAGTGTCTCTTCAGTTCATTCAGCCGGTCTAACTGCTTGTAAAATAGGGAAGTATCCTGATAGGAGAACCTTCAGTTTCCTGTCAGTTACTTCCAGCCCATATTTTTGTTCTTACCTGTTAGATAAGAGGTGTGTTCGTCATGCCTGTATTTTAAGAAATACTTATCTGTCTTTTCTTGGAGCATATCTTTTATCTTCCTTGTTATGTATCCAGTTACTTCCTGATAAGTTTATCATTTCACTAAAGTGATGAAACCTTATCACTCTAGTGATGAACTTGTACCACTTTAGTGATGAAACTTCATCACCCAAGTGAGACGATTGATTCTTCAAGACGAAAACACAAACTTGTCCTGATGAAATCCCTTTTACATAAGGATGTTTACGCTTAGTCACTTTTCATCCCGAAACGCCGGAAATCCCTTGACAAAGGCTTTTCAATGTGCTATCTTTGTGGAAACAACAACTAAAAAAACAATAAAATCATGATGAAAGAAATGATTCGGAAGGTGATGGAATGGTGCAAGTTATGGAACGGTGAAACTGCAACGGCGAAACAGGCGGACCCTTCTTCGGATAAAAGGGAAAAAGAACAGGCTGCGGATAACCGGGAGGTGCAAGACCGTCTGGAGAACTACTTGTGGAAACACTATGAGTTCCGTTTCAACGTGTTGACGGAACAACCCGAATATTGCGCGAAGGGGCAAGGGACGGACACACCTTATAAGATAGTGACTCAGCGTACCTTGAACACCTTGTGCCTGGAAGCGCACCGTCATCGCATCAATTGCTGGGATAAAGATGTGAGCCGCCTGCTCCATTCGGAACGCTTGGAAGATTATCACCCTTTCCTTACTTATATGGATACACTGCCCCAATGGGACGGGGTGGATCGCGTCACTCCGCTGGCGCAGCGCATCTCGAAAAAAGCCTTCTGGATAAACGGCTTCCACCGCTGGATGCTGGGAATGGCCGCCCAGTGGGCAGGACGCATGGACCGTTGCGCCAATGCAGTGGCCCCTATGTTGGTGAGCCGTATGCAGGGAAAGTGTAAATCTACTTTTTGTCAGTTGTTGATGCCCGACGGGTTGAGAGATTATTACACGGACAGTTTTGAGTTGACGGGGCAGTCGGGCTGCGAACAGAAACTGGCGCAGTTCGGGCTGATTAACCTGGATGAGTACGACCGTCTTTCTCCTCAAAAACTGCCGTTGCTCAAGACACTGATGCAGATGAAGAAGTTGGATTTCCGTAAGTCTCACCGTTCATCCTACAGTCACCTGCCCCGTATGGTCTCGTTTATAGGAACCAGTAATCATAAGGACTTGCTGACCGACCCCAGCGGCAGTCGCCGGTTCATCTGCATAGAAGTGACGGAAGCAATAGACACCAACCGCCCGATAGACTACAACCAGCTTTATGCCCAGGCCATGCACGAACTGGACCACGGCGAACGCTATTGGTTCGACCAGTCGGACGAACGGATTATGACGGAAAACAACCACGATTTCGAACAGATACCGCCCGAAGAGCAACTGTTCTACCACTATTTCCGCGTTGCCGGAAATGACGAGGAGGGAGAATGGCTGTCGTCTGCCGAAATACTGAACCGCCTGCGCCGGTACAGCGCCATCCCGCTGTCCACCAAGAGAGTGAATGTATTCGGAAGGATACTGCAGAAACATGAAGTGCCGTCCCGCAGAACACGGTTCGGCACGCTGTATCATGTGGTGGAGTGCAAGAGACAAGAAGATTAGTCTTTAAAATATTCAGACACCGGCAATGCTTCTATCGTTTTATCTCCTACGGAAAATTTGTCATGTTGGTTATAAGTGAGTATCAGTCCATGCCCCATCTTGAAGAAAGACAAGGCATCCAGTAAGCCATCTACTTCCCTTTTCCGGTTTTCTGCGGTCAAGGCATAGCATACCTGGATGGCAAGCTGGGGCACAGAATTGCGTACAACTATAAAGTCGCATTCCTTCCGGTTCTCATTATAATAGAATATCTCAGAATAACGGCGACGCAATTCCGCAAAAACCATGTTCTCCAGCCTCCGACCCTCATCACGGGTGAAAGATGGAGAGGTGACAAATACAACACCATTGTCCACACAATACACTTTCTTCGGGTTCAACAGTTGCGCTTTATATGAATATGAAAATTTCGGAACAAAGTTTATCAAGTAAGTCTGTTCGAAATAAGAGAAATAATCAGACACAGTAGAAGTACTTTTCATTCCCAGTATCTGTTTCAGTTTTGTAGCAGACACCAGATTGCCCACATTCCCCATCAAATAGGCCAAGAGACTTTTCAAAGAGTGGTCATCACGTATATTATATCTCACGGCAATATCACGATATACTATATCATTGACTAAATCCGTCAGAACATCCTGATCATCCAGTTGCAAGTATTGAGGGAAGCCACCCTGATGCAGATAGTCGTACAAGGAACTGTCACCGATAGTCTTACCCGTAAAACCGCAATATTCAGCATACGAAAAAGGGAACAGTTCTTTCGTAATATGTCTTCCTGTCAACTTCGTGCCCAATTCACGACTCAACATCGAAGCATTGGAGCCGGTGATTCCCACATAAAACCCTTCATCCAACTTGCCCCGAATATACACCTCCCAACCATCAACAATCTGTATTTCGTCAAAAAGAAGAGCGATACACCCTTCATGTTCCTTAATAACTTCATCCACTATACGGAAATCACTGAATTCAAATCCATACAGTAAAGGGGTATCAAAATTCAAGGAGAGCACCTCTTCCGGCTTGTATCTATCCACCGATAATTGTGCCAGCAATGTACTCTTACCACAACGGCGAATACCAGATATAATCAGTGCATAGTCTGCTACCAAGGGAGGTAAAGACAACAATAGGTCACGTCGGAAACTTTGAAATTTCCTCAACCGTTCACGTTGCACACGTATGGCCTCTACTATATCCGATTTGCTTATCATAGGGCTATGTCATTTATATTCAGATACAAATATAAACATTCCATTCCGAATAAACAAATCTATCCATTTAGAATAGATAGATTTGTTTATTCGGAATGAAAGCACTACCTTAGCACCTCATTACAAAAATAACGCTTATGCAAGACATTATAAACGGACGTTGCGGCTGGTGCGGAACCGACGAGCTGTATGTGAAATACCACGATGAAGAGTGGGGAAAAACGGTAACAGACGACAAGACACTATTCGAGTTTCTTGTATTGGAAAGTGCCCAGGCGGGACTGAGCTGGATAACCATCCTCAAAAAGCGGGAAGGCTACCGCAAAGCCTTTTGCAATTTCGATGCCGCGCAAGTGGCGCAAATGACCGACGAAGACGTGGAACGGCTGATGCACTTTGACGGCATCGTGAAAAACCGTCTGAAAATCAAGTCGACCATCACCAATGCAAAGCAGTTTCTTGTCATACAGAAAGAATTCGGCAGCTTTTACAACTATACGCTATCCTTCTTCCCCGACCGGAACCCCATTATCAATCATTTTCAGTCATTGAGTGAGATTCCGGTATCATCTCCCGAATCAGATGCCATGAGCAAAGACATGAAAAAACGGGGATTCAAGTTCTTCGGCTCTACCATTTGCTATGCCCATCTGCAAGCTTCGGGGTTTATCAACGACCATCTGACGGATTGCATTTGCCGAAATCAGAAACAATAAAACAAAGAAATATACAGAAGCAAGCAAAACATCAACACAAAGCGGTCACCCTCCCCCATCGGAAAGGCGACCGCTTCAGTGTTATAAAATCTGTTTCTCAGTATGTAATACACTGAGAAGAAATGTTATTCTATTCCGATACTATGGCATACGGGAAAAAGGATGAACGTAAACTCATAATCAGCGTATGGCACCAGGTATTCCGGACGGGCTATACGTCCCCAACTGTCTTCGCAACCCAGACCAGCTTGCACCTTGTCGATACAGAGATTAGTCAAATCAGCTTCATCCACCTCTTGCGAGTGTCCTTGCTCTTTGCTCCAGCCTTCATCTAAAGACTCGATGGTATAGTGCAAGGCAGATGCGGAGAAGGGAGCGGCCGCCACAATCTTGATGCCATTACCAGACTGATCCAACATCTTCCACCAACGAATATCGGTCTTTGTTCCATTTTCCTGCGGACGGATGTAGGGATAGAACTGCTCAGCCACACTTTGGCGATAAATGCCTAAGTCGGCGCAATGATTACGGTCAATATAGTTTTCAACCGGACCGCGTCCATAGTATTCAACGGTTTCAAAGCTGCGCGGCATAGGCATCTGCAGACCGAAACGGAACATGTTCGATACTTTGGCATTCTTGTCGGCAGTCAGCTTCTGGGTCACCTTGACGGCACCGGCATTGTTGATGACATAAACAAGGTTCAGCTTAGCTGAAACACCCGGCATGTCGTAAGCAGATTCTACAATCACCTGATTGTTCTCCGTGCGCTGTTTGAAAGAGGTCAGTTTGATTTCCGGATTCTTCCAAGCGATATATTTGCGTTGCAGATTGGCACCGTAGTCGTTGTCAACAGGCGCACGCCAGAAGTTTGGTTTTAAAGCCTCGCCGTCTTTAATCATATCCCGGCCATTCACTTCGTACTTAGTCAGATAACCGTTGTGCTTGTTGATTTCTACACGGAAAGCATCACCGGAGACGATGAGGTAGTTCCAATCGTTATCCTGTACTTGGGGAGCCGTCATCTCGATATTGCTCTGTTCGCAGTTCTTCAATTCCATGGAAGGAGCTTGGTAAGGATTGAGCGTCAACTGGTCTTTTGCCACTACATGTCCGGCGGAAAGCAATCCTTCACGGTTCTTCAGCTTATAGGAAACATTCAGCAACCACTCGGTGCATTGGCAAGTCTTGCCCAAGTCCAACTTGATTTTGGCTGTCTGTTGGGGAGCTACATTCAGATTATCCACACGACCGGTCCGTATCACCTTACCGCCTTTCAGTACCTCCCACTCCATATAATAGGCAGAAAGATCACGGAAGAAGTATTCATTGAACACATTGATTTCGCCGTTCTTCAAGTCGGCCGGAGTAGTCCAGATGTCCTGATAGATACGGCCTACCTCATACATGTGGGGATTGGGCACACGGTCGGGGCTGATAAGACCGTTATCGCAGAAGTTACCGTCGCTGGCATCAAAACGGTTAAAGTCACCGCCGTAGGCATAAATCATCTTACCGTTCTTTCCTGTCCAACGTACAGACTGATCAACAAAATCCCAAATAAAGCCACCTTGGAATTTGGAATATTTACGCACCAAATCCCAATATTCTTTAAAACCTCCTTGCGAGTTTCCCATCGCATGAGCATATTCGCACTGAATCAGGGGCTTTGTCATAGAATCATCCTCACTGTATTTCTTACATCCGTCATAGCCATAATACATCGGGCAATAGATGTCTGTCTTGCCTGTTTTACCGGCTTGTTCATATTGTACGGCACGGCTCGGGTCTTCAGCCTTTATCCAATCGTAGGCAGCTTCGAAATTAGCGCCATAGCCGGCTTCGTTGCCCAAAGACCAGAAAATGATGCTGGGATGATTGAAGCTACGCTGCACATTGCGCTGGTTACGCTCCATATGTGCTTTCCTATAGTCCTCACGTTTGGCAAGTGTCTCTTCCCCATAACCCATTCCGTGGGATTCGATATTGGCTTCGGCCACTACGTAAATACCATATTGGTCGCAGAGGTCGTACCAGAGATTATTGTCGGGATAGTGGCAGGTGCGCACGGCATTCAGGTTGAACTGCTTCATCACCTGAATATCCTGAATCATGCGTTCGCGAGAAATGACGTAACCACCGTCCGGATCCATCTCGTGGCGGTTGGCTCCCTTGAAGAGAACGGGCTGGCCGTTGACAAGTATCTGACTTCCTTTCAGCTCTATCTTTCGGAAGCCCACCTTTACGGGAATCACTTCACTGCTGCCTTGCAAAGTGGCACGCAGGGTATACAAGTAGGGCGTTTCTGCCGTCCACTTATGAGGATTCTCCACATTTATCAAGGCAGTAGCGTTACCTTTGGCGACAGCTGTAGCCACCTGTTTTCCGGCAGCGTCCAGCAGTTCAAGACTGATATTGCCGCCACCCTTCACATCAAGCTGTACTTTCAGGGAACCGTTCTTATAAGCAGTATCCAAATCGGGAGTGACACGGATGTCCTGAATGCGCTTCTTGTCACGGGCATACAAGTAGCAATCGCGCCCTACACCGCTATAACGGAAGAAGTCCTGGTCTTCCAGATACGTCCCGTCACACCAGCGGAATACCTGAAAGGCTATCAGATTCTTTTGTCCCGGCTTCAAGTAGGGTGTCAGGTTGAATTCAGCCTCCAGTTTGCTGTCCTCACTATAACCTACGTACTTGCCGTTTACCCACAAATACATATTGGAAGTCACGGAACCGAAATGAGCAATGATGTCCTTACTCTTCCAGTCGGCAGGTATTACAATCTCACGACGGTAGGAACCTACATTGTTATTCTCCGTTGGCACCTGCGGTGGATTGTTCTTGAACTGATTGCGCCAGGCATATCCGGTATTCACGTAGATAGGGGCGCCGAAACCGTTCAGTTCCCACATACCGGGAACGGCCATATCGCTCCATCCCTTGTCGTTGAACCCCACTTTCCAGAAATCCGTGGGACGGGCATCGGCATTCTTCACCCAGAAGAATTTCCAGATACCGTTCAGAGTCATGTAATTGGAAGAATGTTCTTTTGCTCCACGAGCCGCAGCATCTGCCGACTCATAGGCAAAATAGTTGGTGTGCATCGGAGCACGGTTCACGGCATTCACTTCAGGGTTTTGCCATTCAGTGAAGGACTGTGCGCTTGCGGCAATGGCAAAAGTCGCAAGCAGTCCGGTAATGAAATGTTTCTTCATGGTAAATAGTTTATAAAAATTAGCAACGGCATACAAGCAGAACCGGTATGCCGTCACAAAGATACGCCTATCCTATAATTAAAAGGAAGAATAATCGTTCAAAAAAGGCTGAATTTAATTCTTTAAATAAGTGTTCATAACTAGTTCACATAATTAAATAGGTGACTAAATGGGAATTTATTTTGATTGAGTACTTATCCGCAAACGATAGACTCCGAACGAACGAGGCTGAAGCTCCAGGCTCAGAGAACGGGAAGCCACCTCCACCGGACGAATACGTGGAACAATAGCCTCCTGCTCCAGTGTATTCTTGGCTTTCCAGTCATCACTTTGCAAATAGGTGCAGGAACCCGAGACAAGCTGCCGCTTCTTCAATCCGCTGAACTCTATCTGTACCTTCTCCGATCTGCTGCCCGCATTGACAAGCTTCAGAATTACTTCTCCCGTAGGGGCATCCAGCACTGCCGATGCATAAAGGCTGTCCTGCCCCGTCACGGGTTTTCCGTCCATTTGCAGGTTCAGCACATCTGTTCCGGCATTCATACCGTACATCTGCTGTACGTAATAGTTGGGAGTCCGCATCATACGGAGATTGTCGAACCAAATCAAATCGGGATTCCACTGCCAGGCATCCACATGGGCAAACAACGGAGCATAGGTAGCCAGGCGCACCACATCAGCATTACGTTCCAGTCCCGTCATAAAAGCTGCTTCGGACAGTGCCGCCAAGAAATTATTGGCTTTCCCGGTGGGGTGGTCATGCGATGCATATTCACCGGCAAAGACTTTCGGTCCTTTACGGTCATAGTCATCATAGCGGGCAGCATTGGCAAAGAACCAGTCGGGAGCCATATAATAATGCTCGTCCACCAAATCCACCCCGATGCGTTTCATTTCGGGCCAGAGGTAATCGAACTTGTCCCCATCTGCACTCGGACCGGAAGAACCTACAATCTGCATATCGGGATATTCCGCACGGATGGCTTTCGTGAACACTTCCAGACGCTCGGGATAGACTTCCCCCCACTGTTCATTGCCGATGGCAATCATTTTCAGACCGAACGGTTCGGGATGTCCCATATCGGCACGCACCTTTCCCCACTTGGAGGTTGCAGCACCGTTGGCAAACTCGATGAGGTCGAGGGCATCCTGCACGTACGGGCCGAGTTCTCCAAGGGGAACCACTTCGTTGCTTTCGTATTGGCAGGACAGCCCGCAGCTCAGTACCGGCAGAGGCTCTGCACCGAGGTCTTCACTCAGCAGGAAATATTCGTAAAAGCCAAGTCCGTAACTCTGGAAATAATCCGGGAAAGCTTTATGCTTGAATGTATAGTTCCAGCGATTTTCGTTCAAAGGACGGTTCTCTACCGGACCCACGGAATTCTTCCATTGATAACGGGTGGCAAGGCTGTTGCCTTCGATGATACAACCGCCGGGAAAACGGAATACTCCGGGATTGAGGTCATAGAGGGCTTGTACCAAGTCGGCACGCAATCCATTCTCACGCTTCTTCCAAGTGTTCACCGGGAAGAGAGAGATGTGGTCCATATCTACCGTACCCTCCGTCTGCAACACAACACGCAGACGCGAGCGAACATCGGTAAAAGGAGCTTTCAGCACAGCCGTCAGCTTCTGCCATTCACTGCCTTTCACTTCCAGTTCCTTCTTCAGGAGATTCTCTCCGTTGGAATTCACCAGTTCGACGGAAAGCTTCATTGGTTTGGTATCCGGCGTACGGACATAGGCGGAGAAACGGTAATCTTCTCCTTTTTTCAGGCCGATGCCACGATAACCTTCATTATCCAGTCCGGCACGCAAAAGACAGCCGTCATTGGTAATGCGCACATAATGCGGATTGCGGTCGAAGCAGGGCCGCTCGTCCTGTACCGTCACCTCGCCGAAAGGTATCCACCCCACCAGCGGCTGCGGGAACTCAAAAGAGCGGTTCTTTACCAGTTCGGCATACAAACCACCGTCCGCACCGAAATTAATGTCTTCGAAGAAGATTCCATACATGGCAGGATTTATCCGAGCCGTCGGTTTTGATACATCAACAGTCATCACATGCTGTTGCGCCTGCATGCCAAGAACAACGAACAATGTCAATAGAAATAAAAGTCTTTTCATGGTTTTAATCTGTTTATAACGATAGCATAAGCTAAATTATGACGACATACTTACCTATTCTACATCAATCCTATTTACCGGCAACCATACATCCATCTTGCCCTCACCCCGGTGTGCCCATGCATAATAAGGTATCAGGGTCAGCGTCACATCTCTGGTTGCCAACTTTCCGGCAGCATCAAAACCAAGAGCCTGCACTTCTGTGGTAATTTCGTTGATGCCATACAGCAGTTCGGGCTTCTCCGTCACCTGGAATTTCGGATGACGGTTCAGGATGATATTCTGTATATTAAAATCATTATCGGCCCACTCGGCACAATAAACGATAGGACCACGCTCAACGGCCACCCGTCCACGGTCGGCAACCACTTTTTCATTGGCTTTCACCACACGGGGGTGCATGTCGAAATGCACCTCTACCACATCCCCTTTCTTCCACTTCCGGTCTATCCGGAGATAGCCTTTACGAAGTTCACCGGTCACCTCCTCGCCATTCACCAATACACGATAGCCCAACTTCAGGTCGTCGGCATACGAATAAAGGTCACTCGGAAGTACACTGCCGCGCACCCAACCCGGAATACGGATATTCATCGTAAACGGCAGGTTGCCCTGAGCCACCTTCACACGAATATCTCCGTTCCAGGGGTATCCGGTTTCCTGCTCCAGCACCACTTTCTTTTCATTCAACTTCAGCTCGGCACGGTTGGACAAGAAAAGGTTGACGTACACCTGATTGTCTTTCACGGCATACACATATCCCGGCAAAGAAGGAATGAACCGGCTGATGTTGCTAGGACAGCAGGCACAACCAAACCACGGCTGGCGTGTAATCGTATGGTCGGCATTAAAGTGATACTTACCATCGCAAGACAACGGATTGGGATAGAAGAACTTGCCTCCGTCCAATGAAACGCCGGAGATTAATCCGTTGTAAAGCGTACGTTCCAGCACGTCGAAATACTTGGAATCGCCATGCAGCAGAAAGAGGCGGTAATTCATGTAAACATTGCCGATGGCGGCACAGGTCTCATTGTAGGCAGTCAGATTCGGCAATTCATAGTTATCACCGAAAGCTTCGCCCGCATGACGCGCACCGATACCGCCGGTAATATATATCTTCTTGCCGACGATATTCTCCCATATCTTGTCGATAGCCTTGATGTAGGAGCTGTCACCCGTAATGGCAGCCACATCAGCCATACCGGAATACATGTAACCGGCACGTACGGCATGTCCCACTGCCTCTTCCTGCTCCAGTACAGGCTTGTGCGACTGCAAATAGATGTCCTTGCGTGCCGTAGTGCCGCGCGCGTCGAGGAAGAACTTGGCCTGGTCGAGATATTTCTTATCTCCTGTCACGGTATAGAGGCGTACCAATGCCATTTCGGCAATCTGATGTCCGGGAATCACACGCTTCTGTCCGGGGCCTTCACCGATATTCTTGCATACGCAGTCGGCATAACGGATAGCTATATCCAGGAAGTTCCGCTTGCCTGTAGCTTGATAATAAGCCACAGCCCCTTCCACCATGTGACCCAGATTATAGAACTCGTGGCTCAAATTCTCCACCTCCGACCAGCGTTCCGGCCCCGACCAATCGTGCGGATGCTTGGGGTTCATGGTACGTGCGGTGTAAAGATACCCGTCCGGTTCTTGGGCGGCGGCCACTATGACCAATACGCTGTCGATATATTCTTCCAGTTTCTTGTCCGGGTAAGTCTGCAAGGAGTAACTTGCACCTTCAATCGTCTTATAGACATCCGTATCGTCAAAGGAGAAGCCTCCCACCTTATACTCATCACTGGGATGAGTAGCTTTCACAAAGTTTTCATAACGTCCCGTTTCCTCACACTTACTGAAAGCCAACGGGATGGTTACCTCGCGGCTTGCCTTCAAGCGTTGTCCCCAGAAACTGTCCGTCACCTTCACTGAAGTGAAAGGAACCGGGTCGATGGGATAACCGGAATGCAAAGTCTGTTGCTTTTGTGCCGACACACTGCCGGTCATGGCTGCAACAAGTGCCAAAGTCAATAATCGTATCATATCTTTTAAGTTTTTAAGTTCTTAAGTTCCCACGCACGGAATTACACGGATTTATCCTTATTTCCCCTTATTCTCATGGATACGTATCACCGTAAACGAATAGGCAGGCAAGGTATAAGGAAACTCCGTACCGCCGATGTCGACGAAGGCGGAAGTCACGGAACGTGCCTGCTTGTCTTTCGGGTCACCCGTCAGGAGCGTCTTCACTGCCGAGGGATTCTGCAAGTCGATGCCCTTCAGCTTCACTGTAGAGGAAACCTCCACCGGAAGCAGGTTCACCAGCTTTACAATATGGTCACCCGTGGCCTCATCCTTTACCACCGAAACACCGACGCGCTTACGGACAGCCTCTTGCCCATTATTCAGTGTGACGTGCGAGGTGATGTACTGCGTACCCGCATTCTGTCCGTACATCTGCTGTGTGTAGTAGCCCACGGTAGGCTTCACTTCCGTGTTATTGAAATAAATCAAGTCGGGATTCCACTGCGTATGGCCTTCCTTCGCCAGCAACGGGGCGTACGAGGTCATCTCCACCACATCGGCATTACGTTCCACCGAAGTCAGATAGAGAGCTTCTGCCAACGCTGTCTCTATGTTGTTGGGACGTCCGGGCAGGTGGGCGGCATATTCGCCCAGATAGACCTTGGACTTGGTGCGGTCATAACGGTCGTAGTAGTCCTGGTTGTGAATCATCCAGCCCGGATCCACGTAATAGTGTTCGTCCACCATGGGCACGCCCAGTTCCGTGGCAAGGCGCCAGCCCTCCGCATAGTCCGCGCCTTCGTAGAAGGGACCTACAGTGCCGACAACCGTAATTTCGGGATGCTTCTCCCTGACAGCCTTGTATATCATGGCAAAGCGCTCCTCAAACACTTCGGTAATCATATCCTCGTTGCCGATGCCGATATACTTCAGATTGAAAGGCTTGGGATGGCCTGCCTCAGCACGCTTCCTGCCCCACACGGTGCGGCGTGCATCGCCGTTGGCATACTCTATCAGGTCGAGCACATTCTGGATATAGGCAGGCATCTCTTCCATCGGGATGCCACCCTGCTGGCCGTAGCGCATCAGTTCCTTGTTGGCCCCCTGCGGACAGTTGTCGGCATAGTGCGAGTGTGTGCCCGAATTCTGGCACGGCACGCCCGCTGCCAATACCGGCAGAGGTTCGGCACCTATATCTTCGCAGAAGCGGAAGTACTCGAAGTAGCCCAGTCCGCGTGTCTGATGATACCCCCACAGATTGCGTAACGGCTTACGCGCTTCGAGCGGTCCGATAGAGCCTTTCCAGTCATAGATATTATCAATGCCGTCGCCATGAGCCACGCAGCCGCCGGGGAAGCGGACGAAGCGTGGATGCAGGTCGGCAAGCGTCTGCGCCAGGTCGGCACGCAAGCCGTTCTTATGGCCCTTGAATGTATTTTGCCTGTCTCTTATACACATCTCCGAGCCCACGAGACCGAGGCTGATCTCGT
>ENA-OZKW01000197-OZKW01000197.1-human-gut-metagenome-genome-assembly--contig:-NODE-197-length-17291-cov-4.797517_pt1 | contig 17291 bp, 7 predicted proteins | sample MGYA00244833_ERZ653778 | MGnify/ENA primary metagenome ERZ653778 (study PRJEB26926, sample SAMN06165284) | human gut metagenome | biome: ENVO:00009003; feature: ENVO:2100002; material: ENVO:00002003... | reverse complement strand
GCGTCAGATGTGTATAAGAGACAGCTAACATCGTTTCTGCTTGCCTCGATGTATGCGTCCCATACCCTCATAGCCTATCCCGTGGCCGCACGCTTCGGTCTTACGAAGACTCCGGCTGTACTTATCTCCGTGGTAGGAACTATTGTGGCGGTAATCGGCGCTCTGCTCGTGCTGGCCGCATGCGTCAACATCCACCTCACCGGCGAATTCCAGATTTCCGCCATGCTATGGCTCATAGCCAAACTGGCGATGTACTGCATGGGGGTGCTCTACGCCTTTCCCCGCATCACGCGCTGGTTTTTCAAGCGCTTCAGCGAGAAGGTCACGCAATATGTCTATGTGCTCGTAATGGTGTTTTTCTCAGCCTGGGTGTCGGGAGCCATCGGGCTTGAGCCTGTGCTCGGAGCTTTCTTCGCCGGACTGGTGCTCAACCGCTACATTCCGGCCACATCGCCGCTGATGAACAGCATCGAATTCGTAGGGAATGCCCTTTTCATCCCCTACTTCCTTATAGGCGTGGGAATGATGATTAACCTGCGCGTTATCGTGGAAGGCAATACGCTGCTCATAGCATCGATCATGCTTGCTGTGGCGCTCGCAAGCAAATGGCTGGCAGCCCTGGCAGCCCAGCGGCTCTACGGCATGGCTCCCGCCGACCGCTCGATGATGTTCGGGCTGACCACCGCCCACACCGCAGTGGCCCTGGCCGTTGTGACCATCGGCTACAACATGATTCTTCCCGACGGCACGCGCATGATGGACGAGACCATTCTCAACGGCACAGTGCTCGTGATTCTTGTAACCTGCGCCATCGCCCCGATATGCACATCGACTGCGGCCGCCAAAATCAAAGTGCGCCAGCTCCAGCAGGAAGCTACCTCCGAGGGGATAACCTCCGAGAGCGAGGAGGAAACCCGCGCCCGGGCCTCGGCACCGCGAAAATCCCTTGTATGCCTCTCCAACCCCATCACAGCCCAGGCGCTGACGGATTTCGCTCTGATGATGCGCCGACACCGCCATCAATCTGGTCGAGCGCTTCGACCTCAACACCGTTACAGGCATCCTGAACTGCATTCAGGAGCGCGATGTAGACCGAATAATTCTCGGCATGCACCGCAAGGCCACCGTAATCGATACCTTCATGGGCGCTAAAATCGAGCAATTGCTCCGCGCCACCAACTGCGAGACGGTAATCTCGCGCTGCTATATCCCGCTCAACACTATAACCCGCATCGCCGTCTTCATGCCCGAAAAGGCCGAGTACGAGACCGGTTTCCGCTCGTGGGTCGAGGCCATGGGCGCTCTGGCCGCCCAGATAGGCTGCCGCATAATATTCTGCTGCCGGAAGGTGCAGGAGCAGGCCGTGCGCGCCGTAATACGCCACGCCTCGCTCGAAATCCGCCATGAGTACCGCACCATGGAGTCTGACGACGATTTCATGCTGCTGGCCAACCGCCGCGTCGCGGAGTTCTGCGCCCACCGCCGCAACGAGAAGGGACGCGCCGTGCCGCGCACGATGGTCTTCCGCGTGCACGACTCGCCGAGCGAGGAGAAGCTCGACCGCTTCCGGCAGTTCATCCTGCGCTTCGGCCACGTCTTCAAGGCCACGAAGGGCCGCGCGGTGGCCAAGGAGCTCAACAAGCTCTTCGCGAAGATCAAGGGCTCGACCGAAGAGAACGCCGTCTCGACGATGGCCGTCCGGTCGATGGCCAAAGCCTTCTACACGACCGACAACATCGGCCACTACGGCCTCGCCTTCCCCTACTACACGCATTTCACCTCGCCCATCCGCCGCTATCCGGACATGATGGTCCACCGCCTGCTGGCCCACTACCTCGACGGAGGCAAGTCGCTGCCCAAGGAGGAGATCGAGGCGCTGTGCGAGCGCGCCTCGGAGCGTGAGATCATCGCCGCCGAGGCCGAGCGCGCCTCGATCAAATACAAGATGGTCGAGTTCATGAAGGAGCACCTCGGCGAGGAGTTCGACGGCCACATCTCGGGACTCACGGAGTGGGGCGTCTACGTCGAGCTCGAAGAGACCCACATCGAGGGCATGGCCTTCCTGCGCGACATCGAGGGCGACTTCTTCGCCTTCGACGAGGCGAACTACGAGATCGTCGGACGCTCGACGGGCCGGCGCCTGACGCTGGGCGATCCCGTACGGATCCGCGTCAAGCGCGCCGACCTCCAGAAGCGGCAGCTCGACTTCGAACTGCTGCTGCCCGGAATGCCGGCGCGCCACCGCAGTGGCGACCCCGACTTCCACGGATCACGCGGCGGCCACACGGCCAACGGAGGCAGCTCCGGATCGCGCAGCAAGAGTCCCGAGGTGCGCCACTCGTCGCGCCGCCGGGGCCGGTAACAAAAGAGCAGATCCTGCAGAAATTCTGCAGGATCTGCTCTTTTGTTACCGCTGTCCGCCACACAAGTGCCGAGCAACGGAACATGGCGCCAGGAATCTCAACGATACTCCACGGACACCGGAAGCGACGGGGGCAGCGCATCGGCCGAGACGGCCCGGCGGCGGTTCGGGCGGCTGCTCATGACGAAGTGCAGGCGCACGCCGTCACGGATATCCGCATAGGTCAGGTAGGACTTGTCCCACTCCCGGCCATTGACGTAGAGCTTGCGCACGTAGATATTCTCGGGCGACCAGTTCTCGGTCGTCACCCGGATCGTCCCGCCGTTCGAGAGGCGCACCTCGACCCCCTCGACCGTCGGCGAGCCGATGTTGTAGATGTTGCTCGACGGGGCCGTCGGATAGAATCCCATTGTGTTGAAGAGGTACCAGGCCGACATCTGCCCGCAGTCGTCGTTGCCGCTCAGCGAACCGGGCTCGTTGCCGTAGAACGAATCCGAAACCCGGCGGATCCAGCGCTGGCACTCCCACGGACGCCCGAGGTAGTTGTAGAGGTAGATCACATGGTGGCAGGGTTCGTTGCCGTGCCAGTAGGCGCCGATCCGTCCCTGAATGTCGTGCGCCCCCGGAATGTCGTCGGGCAGCTCGGTGACGAAGAGCGAGTCGAGCCGCTGCCCGTAGAGCTCGCGGCCCACACGCTCGATGTGGTCCGCAACGTTGTGGGGCACATACCATGAGTACTGCAGGGTGAAGCCTTCGGTGATGTCGCCCCAGCCGTGCACCGACCCCGGACCCTGGTAGGCTACCGGGGCAAAGGGCGTCCGCCAGCGGCCTTCGCTGTCGCGGCCCCGCATGAACTTCGTTTCGGGATCGATCAGGTTGCGGTACGACAGCGAACGGCGCAGGAAGAAGTCGTAATCCTCCTCCTTGCCCAGGGCGCGGGCCGCCTGGGCGATGCAGTAGTCGTCGTAAGCATATTCGAGGGTCTTCGAGACCGACTCGCGCTCCTTGTCGAAGGGCACCCATCCCAGGGACGTATATTCGGGCAGACAGTCGTAGTGGGGATTGGTCGCCGTGCGCTTCATGGCCTCGAAGGCTCGTTCGTAATCGAAGCCTGGGAGCTGCTTGACGATCATGTCGGCGAGGACCGACACGGCGTGGTAGCCGATCATGCACCACGTCTCGTTGCCGTAGAACGACCAGATCGGCAGCATGTGCTCGACACTGCGGTCGTAGTGGCGGAGCATCGAGTTGGCGATGTCGGCACTCATGTCCTGACGGATGAGATTCAGCAGCGGGTGATAGGCCCGGTAGGTATCCCACAGCGAGAAGGTGGTGTAGTTGGTGAAACCCTCGGCCCGGCCGATGCTCTTGTCGTGCTCGAGGAAACGGCCGTCGGCATCCTGGAAGAGGAACGGCGAGAGGAAACAACGGTAGGCCGACGTATAGAAGGTCTCCTTCGTGCGGGCCGGGCCCTCAACCGTGAAACGCGAAAGCTCCGTCTCCCAGAGCTCCTCGCCGCGGCGGCGGATCTCGTCGAACGAAAGACCGTCCGTCTCGCGGAGATTGCCCCGCGCTCCGTCGGGATCGACCGACGAGATGGCCACACGGACGGTCACCTGCTCCTCCTCGCGGGTGGCGAAGCGGACCCAGAATTTCAAATCCTCGCCCCAGGCCTCGCGGTCGCTGCGGAAGCGCGACGTGTCGTAGCAGACGCGTTTGCTGCCCTGCATGATGCCGAAATCGGAGATCGGCACCGAGAACTCGGCCGTGAAATAGACGTGTCGCTCGGGACCCCAGCCCTGCACCAGCTTGTAGCCGGAGAGCGTGTGGTCGTCTTCGAGGCGGAGGTTGGCCCAACGGCACTTCCACCACAGCGTGTGGTCCATGTCGAGCAGGATGAAGGCGTCATCGGCCTCGGGATAGGTGAAGCGCAGCATGCCGCTGTGTGCCGCAGCAGTCATCTCGGCCTTAACGCCGTAGTCGAGCAGATCGACGGCATAATAGTTCGGCGAGCACCACTCGCGGTCGTGGCTGTAGCGCGAGCGGTAACCTCCGTCGGGCTCCTCGTGCGTGCCCGGTTCGAGGTGGATCTCACCCACCCCCGGCATGAAGAGAAAGTCCCCGAGGTCGGGAATTCCCGTACCGCTCAGGTGGTTGAGCGAAAAGCCGAGCAGCGTCGGACGGTTGTACTTGTATCCGGCCGCGGCATCGTAGAAGTCGCGGTCCGTATCGGGGCTCAGCTGGACGCCGCCGAACGGCACCTGGGCTCCGGGATAGACGTTGCCGTAGCCGTCGGTCCCGACCAGCGGGCGGACGTAGTCGATGCGGCGCAACGTGTCGGCCGCCTCGCCTCCCGCAGCGGAAGCAGGTGCCGCGGCAAGGGCCGCCGATATCCCGAAAAGGGCGGCGCAGCACGCCGCATGTCTCAGAATCAGGGTATTCATCTTGTCTGTCGGGTTAAAGTTCGCGACTCAGGGAATAGGGACGCTCGTCGCCCGTAAAGCGGCGGCGCTTGTCGGGAGTCGGGCGCATGTCGAACTCGAGCACCCCGCCCCCGCACAGATCCGAATAGGTCAGGTAGGCCTTCGTCCAGGGCTTGCCGTTGAGCCGCACGCCATGGACATAGCGGTTCTTCGAGCTGACCTTCGGGGCCTTGATCTCGAGGTAGCGGCCCTCGCCGACACGGACCTTCATGTAGGGGAAGTAGGGGGCCCCGAGCACATACTGGTCCGAACCCGGGCAGACGGGATAGAATCCCATGGCCGTGAAGATGTACCAGGCCGACATCTGCCCGCAGTCGTCATTACCGCACAACCCGTCGATCACCGGCCGGTACATCCGGTCCATGATCTCGCGCACCCAGTACTGCGTCTTCCACGGCTGCGAGGTCCACATGTAGAGATACGGGACGTGGTGGCTCGGCTCGTTGCCGTGGACATACATGCCCAACAGCCCTTCGCGGGTCACGTCCTCGGTCTGTGCGAAATAACGGTCGGGCAGATACTCGGTGAAGAGGCTGTCGAGCCGCGCCACGAACTGCCGGTCGCCGCCCATCAGTCCGATCAGCCCGTCGGGATCGTGCGGCACATACATCGAGTAGTTCCACGAATTGCCCTCGATGAAGCCCTGCCCGTGGGTGTCATAGAGGTTGGGATCGGGTTTCCACGAGCCGTCGCTCATCCTTCCGCGCGCGAAGCCCGTCTCGGGATCGAAGACATTGCGGTAGTTCAGCGCCCGCTGCCGGTACTCTTCGGCCAGAGCCGTATCGCCCGCCTTGCGGGCCGCATCGTAGATCACCCAGTCGTCGTAGGCATATTCGAGCGTCATCGACGACCCGGTCGATTTGACGTCATAAGGGACATACCCCAGGCGCTTGTAGACGCCCGTGGCATCGTAGTAGTCGCAGTTGGCACTGCGGACCATCGCCTCGAGGGCCGTCCGACGGTCGATGCCGATCCCCTTGTCGAGGGCGTCGCCCACGACCGAGACGCCGTGGTAGCCGATCATGCACCAGTTCTCGTTGGCCATGTGCGACCAGACGGGCAGGATGTGGTGCACGCTCTGGCGGTAGTGGTCGAGCATCGAGGCGACGATGTCGCGGCTCCGCTCGGGGCAGATCAGGTTGAAGAGCGGATGCAGGGCCCGGTAGGTGTCCCACACCGAGAAGATCGTATAGTTCGTGCGTCCCTCCTCCGCCTCGTGGATCTCGTGGTCGAGGCCGCGGTAACGTCCGTCCACATCCTGATAGACCGACGGGTTGATCATCGTGTGGTAAAGCGACGTGTAGAGCATCCGGAGCGCACCCTCATCGCCCTCGGCCTCGATAAGGGCCATCTCGTCGCTCCATCGGCCGCGCGCCTCGGCAACCAGTTCGTCGAATGTCCGGCCGGCCGTCTCGGTCTCGAGATTGGCCCGTGCGCCCTGCGTCCCGACGGCCGACAGGGCCACCCGGACCTCCAGCGGCGCGGGATCGTCGCCGAAGTCGAAGTGCATGACGATGCCGCACCCGCCGATCTCGGGGAAGTTGTGCGACGTGTCGAACTTGCCCCAGCCGCCCCGGTAGTCGAGCGGGGCCTTGTCCACGGCGCCGTAGTTGCGGATCGGCCGCGAGAAGCTCATGGCAAAATAGGTATAGTTGGTCCGGGCCCAGCCGCTGGTGATGCGGTAGCCCGTGACGAGCGTGTCGTTCTCGACACGTACCTGCGCCCAACGCACCTTGCCCTCGTAGTTGTAGATGCCGTGCGTAAGGTCGAGGATCAGGTGCTGCTCCCGCCCCTCGGGATAGGTATAGCGGTGTACGCCGACCCGTTCGGTGGCCGTAAGCTGGGCGCGGATGCCGTAGTCGTCGAGCATCACCTCGTAGTAGCCGGCACAGGCCCGCTCCCGGTCGTGCGAGAAGCGCGAGCGGTATCCCGTTTCGGGATTTTCAGCCGTGCCGCGGTCGAGCTGCACCTCGCCGACGGTCGGCATCAGCAGGATGTCGCCCAGGTCGGAGTGGCCCGTGCCGCTGAGGTGCGTGTGCGAAAAACCGACGATCGTCGGATCGTCGTACTGGTACCCGGCACAATAGCGGTAGGTGTCGGGGACATAGGCCCCGTCGATGTTGTGGGGCACCATCTCCGTGTCGGGGCTCAGCTGCACGATACCGTGCGGCACACACGCTCCGGGAAAGACATGTCCCATGCTCCGGGTCCCGATGAAGGGATCGACGTAATCGACGGCCGCACGCTCCTGGGCGCGGATCCCGGTTGCAGAGGCCGCCAGCATGGCGGCGGTGAGAAGGATTCGGGGAATCATCATATCACGAATTTAAACAATATACAAAACAAAGCGCACGGTCCCGAAAGCGGCATGTACCCCCGTTGCAAACAGAAGCTACGGGTTCCACAGCGCAGGGCGGAAAAGGACGTCGGACACAGTTCATCGGGACGGGTTCGATTCAGGGATCAGAAAAGTCCAATAAAGGTACGAAGATTTCGGAAAAGCACAAAATGCGCCGTCCCCCTCAGCGAGGGACGGCGCCAGTATCGCGGTTTCGGACCGCCCGGACAGAAGGCCGGCTATTCGATCACGGCAACCCAGCCTCCGTTGCGGGTCATGCGGATGTCGAGCCGCTCCGAGGCATCGACCTGACGGACCCGGCGCCGGTAGTCCATGGCCTGCAGGTCGGCATTCACCCCGTCCTCGAACGAGGTCATCCGGAACTGTCGTCCGGCGGGCAGGAAATCGAGGCTGAGGCTCATCTCGAAAGGTTTGTCGGCCGTAATGCCGCCGATGTACCAGCGGTCGCCCTTGCGGCGCGCCACGACCAGCTGCTCTCCCGCTACGGCATGCAACACGCGCAGCTCGTCCCACGTCGTAGGTACCGAGGCGATGAACTCCGTGCAGGGATGTTCACGCTCATAGAGCACCGGATTGTCGGCAAGCATCTGAAGCGGGCTTTCGAAAACGACGTAGAGCGCCATCTGGTAGGCCCGTGTTCCCGAGCCCATCGGATTGGCTCCCGTCGAGCGGTTCTCCTCGGGTTGCGACGAGAACATCGACCCGGGCGTGAAATCCATCGGCCCGACGGCATTGCGGATGAAGGGCAGCAGATTGCTGTTCTCGGGGCGGCAGCGGCCGCCCTGCTCGAGACCCAGCACCCCTTCGTAGGTGAGCAGGTTCGGATAGGTGCGGTAAAGTCCCTTCGGGGTATAGGATCCGTGCATGTCCACCAGCAGGTGGTGTTCGGCGGCACACCGGGCCACCCGCTCGTAGAAACCGACCATCCACTGGTCGCTGCGGTCCATGAAGTCGATCTTCATACCGGCGACACCCCACTCCTCGAGCGTCGCGAACAGGCGTTCCATCTCCTGCTCGACCGAGAGCCACGTGAACCAGAGGATGATCCGCACGTTGCGCTCCCGGCCGTAGGCGATCAGCTCCTTGAGGTCGAGTTCCGGATTGGGATGGAAGACATCGGTCGTCGAGGCCGACCACCCCTCGTCCATGATAATATAAGGTATGCCGTAACGGGCGGCAAAGTCGATGTAGTAGCGGTACGACTCGGTGTTGCGGCCGGCCCGGAAATCGACACCCGTCAGGCGCATGCCGTTCCACCAGTCCCAGCTCACCTGCCCGGGCTTCACCCAGCTCCAGTCCTCCGCGGCAGCCGGTTCGGAGAGCAGCCATACCAGCTCGTTGCGTACCAGGTCGGCATCCTCGTCGGCCACCACGGCCACACGCCACGGGAAACTCCGCGTACCCTGCGTGCGGGCGATGAAAGGCTCCTCGGAACGGATCTTCAGACTCCGGTCACCATCGGGGCCGTACTCGGCCGGCACTCGCGGGAAACGGGACTCGAAGGCCCCCTGTCCGTCGCGGTGAAGGAACATGCAGGGGTAATCGCGCACGTCGGCCTCGGCCAGCAGCACCTTGAAATCCCCGCCGAGCGAGGCCAGCACCGGCAGGTAGGTCATCCGCTCCGCATCGTCCGCCTCGGAGAGTGCCACCCGCGTGTAGGGTTCCTCATACATCGTGCGGAAACCGCCGACGGAGGAGACCCACGCCTCGGCACCCGGCTCCAGGCCGATGCGGCAGCACTCGTCCCGGACCTCGATCTCGCCCGGCAGCGAGGTGACGAAACGGTAGGCCGCGCCATCGTCGAACAGACGGAACTCCAGGGCATAATCACCCGCGAATTCGAGCAGCAGCCCGTTGTAGCGGTTGCGGACCTCGGCCCCCTTCGTGGGATTCGTCCGCGGAAGCAGTTCATCTACGGAGGAGCGTTTCACGCGACGCAGCCGGGGGTTCTCGCCCAGCGTGCGGTCGGCCAGAGTGAGGGCTGCCTCCCAATCGGGAATGAGCGTCCGCCCGCCCGACTGCAGCGTACAGCCGATCCGCTCGCCGACATGTACGGTCAAATGCAGCGAGCCGTCGGGCGAAGCCAGTTCAAGCTCCCGGGCATGCACCGCACCGCAGAAGGCCAGCGTACAAGCCAACATCCAAACAAGTCTCTTCATCTTCGGAATATCGTTTTTTCGGTTGTATGAAAAAGGGGCCGCAGCCGATGCCGCGGCCCCCGTATCGAGGCATGCTACTCGATCTCGATCGAATTCAGCAGATCGACCTTGCCTTCGTTCACCAGCTTGAGGATCAGCTCGCCGAAGAGCGTGTTCTGCCAGGCGAACCAGGCGCGGGTGAAATCAGCAGGATCATTGACATTGAACGACTCGTGCATGAAGCCCGTGCCGGCATCGGTCGTCATGAGCATCTCGATGCAGCGCTTGATCTCGGCATCGTCCTGCGACGTGAAGGCCTTCATCATGATACTCATGGGCCAGGCCATGTCGTAACCCACATGCGGGCCGCCGATACCCTCGCCCGCCGTACCGCGGAAGAAATAGGGGTTCGACTCGCTCCACACGAAGCGGCGCGTATTCTGGTAGATCGGGTCATTGACATCCACATCGCCCAGGTAGGGCATGGCCAGCAGGCTCGGAACGTTGGCATCGTCCATCAGGAAGCGGTTGCCGAAGCCGTCCACCTCGAAGGCATAGATCGTACCGAACTCGGGGTGGTTGTAGGTGGCGTACTTCTTGAGCGCGGTCTCCACCTCGTCGGCCAGGGCCGTGCACTCGGCGGCCATCTCGGGCTTGCCGCTCACCTCCGTCAGGATCTCGGCGGCCTTGCGCAGCGACGTCACGGCGAAGAAGTTCGACGGCACGAGGAACAGGAAGGTCGTGGCGTCGTCCGACGGACGGAACGCCGAGGCGATCAGCCCCACGGGGTTCACCGGATTGCCCTTGCCGGCGTTGCAGACCGTATCGAGCTGCCGGTCGGTCACGCGCAGGAAGGTGTAGGGGCCCACGCCCTCCTTGCGCTGCTGCTCGCGGAACGTGCGGAGGATGTTCTCGATGGCGGCCATCCAGTGTTCGTCGAAGATCGACGTGTCACCGGTCACCTTCCAGTACTCGTAGGCCAGACGGATCGGGTAGCAGAGCGAGTCGATCTCCCACTTGCGCTCGTGAAGTTCGGGGCGCATGTCGGTCTGGTCGCTCATCCACTGGTGGTCGGGATTCGGGTCCTCGGGGTCGAGGAAGGCGTTGGCGTAGGGATCCAGCTCGATGCACTTGAACTGGCGGCGGATCACGCCGGCGATCATGTGGCGCAGCTCCTCGTCCTTGTTGGCCAGCTGCACGTAGGGCCACACCTGGGCGCCCGAGTCACGGAGCCACATGGCATGGATGTCACCCGTGTAGACCATCGAGTCGTCCTTGCCGTTCTCGTCCTTGCGCGTCCAGCGCACGGTCGTGTCGAGCGTGTTCGGGAAGCAGTTCTCGAACATCCACGCCAGGCGGGCGTTGGTCAGCACGCTCTTCACACGGGCGATCTCGGCCTCGACGGCCTTCGACGTAAAGAGACGGTCGCCCTTGGCCGGACGGTTCGTCTTGGCATACTTCTTCGCCGCAGGACGGGCCACCCGCGTATTGTCGGCCTCCATCATAACCTGCGTGCACTCCGCCATGCGGCGGGGGGCCGGCTCCGAAGCCGTTACGGTTCCGGCGGCAAGCAGCGCGGCGGCTGCCATGCAAATCCGGGATAAATCGGTTTTCGTCATCGTTTTGCTTTTTGGTTTTTATCGGTTTTCTTGGTTTCTGTCCGTCACTTGCCGGCCGTCAGTCCGAGGCGGTGGATGCGGGCATACATCTCCACCATCGCCGCCTGCGTCAGCAGCCACTTCTCCGACTGGCGGTCGGCACCCGTGAAGTCGGTCTCGAAGAGCCCGTATTCGTCACGTGCATGGTTCCACGCATAGTCGAGACTCCGGCGCACGGCATCGACATAGGTTGCATTGCCGTCCACGCCGTAAAGTTCGATCAGACCGCGCACCATCACGGCCGAGAACCAGACGTTGCCCTTGCGGAGGATGCGGAACGCCTCGCCGCCCTCGGGCGTGAACTCCTCAAAGAAGAAGTCGTAGCAGGCCGCCGCCGTACGCTGCGCCTCTTTCAGGAAGTGCTCCTCGCCCGTAGCCTTGTAGAGCAGCACGCCGGCCTGGACCATCTGTCCGCTGTTGTAGGCGTACTTCGCCCGGGAGATGTTGCCGTCGAGCGACACGTTGTCGAAATAGAGGCCGTCGGTGGTATCCTCCAACCGCTCGCGCGTCCACGCATAGAGGGCCTTGCCCTGCTCGAGGTAGTGCGGGTCCTTCGTCGCGGCATGGAGCTTGAGCGCATAGACCGTGCCCGGAGCGTTCGAGCAGGTGTTTTTCGAATGTTTCTTCTGCTCGCACCAGTAGATGCCGCCGCCCAGCACGTCGTCCATGCCGCTCTCGATGAAACGCCAGATCATCCGTGCGCTTTCGAGGTACCGCTCGTCACCCGTAGTGGCGTAGAGGTCGCAGAAGTCGATGCCCAGCCAGACATTATCGTCGTAGAAGCGGTCCGAAGCGGGGGCCGAATGGATGTAGGAGGAGTAGGCCGCAGGCATGCGCACCGTATCGAGGTACTCGGCCAGTCCGGGCAGCACCCGCTCATCGACTACCGTACGGTACGAGGGGTCGGACTCGAGAATGGCGCTCGCGGCCGACAGCGTGCCCGAGAAGGGCCACAGATAGGAATAGGGATTCGGACGGGCCTGATCCTCCGAGGCCAGGTAACCGGCCTTGTAATCGGCGTTGAACGGGTGGTTCTCACGCAGCAGACAGTTTTCGGGAACCCCGTAGCGGGCGTAGATCGTGTCGAGCGTCGCCTTCGCGCGCTCCAGTTCACAGGCCGCATCCTGCGTGGCCGTACCGTTGCAGGCTGTCAGCAGGCAGGCTGCCGCAGCAGCCAGAAATAGAGATTGCTTCATCGGTTCTATGGGATATTGGGATTATGTCCGGATTTGCTATAGGGCAGGGGTCGGAGTCGTATAGCGCTCCTTGCGCGTGCGGAGCGCCTTGTTGATTCCCTTGACCACCATCGGTTCCATGAGCGTGTAGCCGTAGAGGGTCGGATGGCATCCGTCCTCCGAAAAGCGTGCGTCGAGGCCGCCCTGTCCGTTGTCGAACGCCGAGTGGTAATCGACATAGACGATTCCCTGTCGGGCGGCATACTCCCTGAGCAGGGCATTGAGCGCGCGGACCTTCTCGGCCGGCGCGATCTCGGGCCGCCACGAGAAACGGTCGCACGGCAGCACGGAGCAAAGCACCACGCGAATGCCGTTGTGCTCGGCCAGCTCGCACATCGAAACGATGTTTCCGAAGGTATTCTCAAGCGAGATCGGACCCTGGTTCTGCGCGATGTCGTTGATGCCGGCCAGGATCACCACCGCCCGCGGATGAAGGTCGATCACGTCGCGGCGGAAACGGGCCAGCATCTCGAGCGTCGTCTGGCCGCTGATGCCGCGTCCCACAAAGTTGTTCCGGGTAAAGAATTCGGAGTCGATCGAAGCCCAGTTGTCGGTGATCGAATTGCCCATGAAGACCGCCTCGACGGATTGCCCCGCCAATTCGGCGTTCTGACGCTCATAGCGTCCGTACTGTGCCCAGTCCCGATTCTCCTGAGCCGGGAGCGCCGCGGCGCAGAAAAGCGCCAGCGACAACAAAAGGATTTTCTTCATATCAGGTTGTTTGTCGGTTTCAGGTTTTGCGAGAACAAAAGTAGGAAACCCCGGAGAAACCGCAGTCCGTATCCATGAAGAAATAGTATGTTTTTATGCCAAACCCGTCAATTGGACATCCTGAAGGCAAAAAAAGGCCTTTCAAGACGCTCAAACACACAAAACCGAAGCAGACGGCCGGATCATCGTGTCTGAATTCAGGACCATTTTCGCGGATGTTTGTCCGTTTTTCGGGTAAAAATTCATATTTTTGCACTATCCGGAACCAACACGAACCAACACCGCTGCACATGATACGGAAAATCCTGCTCTCCGCCTGTCTGCTGTTGTCGGCTGTGGCTGCGGCCGCCGACAACCTCCGTCAGATTTCAAGCCGCGAGGGTATCTCGAACAACGCCATACTCTCGCTGGCACAAGACCGTCACGGATACGTCTGGGTCGGCACCTGCGACGGACTGAACATGTGGGACGGCGAACGGATGCACCTGTACCCGAACGACTGGAGCGGCAACGAGCCGCTCTCGGGAAACCTCATCGAGGAGATCGCCGTGACGACCGACTCACTCTTCTGGCTCCGCACCAACTACGGACTCGACCTGTTCGATCCCGATACCAAGCGGGTCGAGCGGCATCCCGATTTCCAGGGGTTGTACCGCATCGTGACGCGCCGCAGCGACGAGATCGTCGTCTTCTCGCCCGAAGAGCTGTGCAACGCCTACGATCCCGTACAGCACCGCTTCGTGCGGGTCGGCATGCCCGCAGGCATCCGCTACGAGGAGCTGCTCGCCCTGCAGTTCGACACGGAGGACAACCTCTGGCTGCTCTCCCGCCGGGGCATCTTCCGCATCCCGACCCACTTCGCCACGGGCGACAGTGCGCTCCGATTCGGACTTCCCGAACGGATCCCGACACCCGGCCTTCCCGAATACGCCTTTACCGACTGCGGCCGCATCTACTACATCGATCAGGCCGGAACACTCTACGAATTCCTTCCCGACGGGTGCCAGTCGGTCTATCTCAAGGAGATGCACGACGAGATCGCCGGGATGGGCAGCGTATCGAGCATCATCCGTGACGGCCGGGACTACATCGTCTCGTTCCAGACCAACGGCGTCATCCGCCTGCGCACCACCCCCGAACAGCGCGAGAAGTTCATCTCCGAACACATCAACATCGACTGCGGCGTCTTCTCGCTGCTGCGCGACAGCCGACAGGAGATCGTCTGGATCGGCACCGACGGACAGGGGCTCTTCCAGCGTACGCGCAACGCCCACTCGTTCCGCTCGGTTCCCTTCTCAGCCCTGCCCTACAACCTCTCGAAACCCGTCCGGGCCATCCACTGCGACCGCGAAGGGACGCTCTGGATCGGCACCAAAGGCGAGGGCATCCTCCGCATCGAGGAGTTCCATGCCTGCAAACGGTTCAGCTCCGGCCACACCTCGCAGATCACCACCCGCAACAGCCAGCTGATCGACAACTCGGTCTACGTCTTCGCCGGGAGCCGGCGCGACCTGCTCTGGATCGGCACCGAAGGTTCGGGGCTGAACTACTACTCCTACCGCGACCGCTCGCTGCACACGCTCCGCACGCCCGACGAACTGAAATACGTCCACGCCCTCTACGAGAGCTCGCCCGACACGCTGTGGGTGGCCACGGTGGGCTGCGGCGTCTTCCGCCTCGTGCTCGGCGGCGAAGGGCCCTGCCCCACGATCCGCGACTGCACGAAGCTCCATTTCAACGACGTGCTGGAGATCAAGAACTTCTTCTTCGCGCTCTGCCCCGAGGACGAGCGGACCATCTGGTTCGGAAACCGCGGCGAGGGGGCCGTGCGCTACGATGTGGAACGCGACACGTCGCGCATCTACCGCTTCGACCAGGACGGCGAAGCCATCGCCAACGACGTCTTCGCCATCCACTGCAGCTCACCCGACACGCTGTGGTTCGGCACGAGCCGCGGGCTCATCCGCCTCGCGGGCGACTCGGTCACCTTCGTCGAGGGGATGGAAGGCTCCGTGCACAGCATCCTCGAGAGCCGCCGCGGCGACCTGTGGGTCAGCACCAACCGCGGACTGAAGCAATACACCCCCCGCACGGGCGACGTGGTGACCTACGGCTACTCCTACGGGTTGAGCACCATCGAATACAGCGACGGAGCCGCCTTTGCCGACCCCCGGAGCGGAATGCTCTACTTCGGCGGCATCGACGGACTGGTGACCGTCGAGGAGACCGGATTCGAGGAGGAGCCCTACGCTCCGCCGGTTCTTTTTCGCGACGTGCGCCTCGGCGACGAGCTGCGCAGCGTCGATGCCCTGCTCTCGGACGACGGAGAGCTGACGCTCCGACCCGGACAGCGGCTCCGGGGAATCAGTTTCATCGCGCTCGACTACATCAACGGCAGCAACTACACCTACTCCAGCCGGCTCGAGAACTACAACGACCAATGGTCGGTGACGGGCAATGACCTCACGTTCGCCGACCTGAAGGCCGGACACTACCGCCTCGAGGTCCGCTACCGCAACAACATCACCGGAGCAGTGAGCCCCGTCTACACGCTCCCGATCCACCTCCGGCCGGCATGGTATGCCACGGTGACCGCCCGGGTGCTCTACGTGCTGCTGGGAGCAGCCCTTGCGGCCGGGCTTGTCCTGCACTACCTGCGCAAGTACCGCCGCCGCCGCGACGAGGAGCAGCAGCGCCTGAAGACCCGCCGCCGGGAGGAGATCTACGAATCCAAGCTGCGTTTCTTCTCGAACATCACCCAGGAGTTGTCGATGCCGCTGACGATGATCTCGGGCCCCTGCCAGCAGATCATCGCCTACGACCGCTCGGACGCCTACATCCTCCGCTACGCCCGGATGATCCGCCAGAACGTCTCCCGGCTCCACAACCTGATCTACATGCTCCACGAATTCCGCGGCACCCACTCGCAGAACGACGAGCAGGAGCACATCGAGCTGGTGCAGGTAACCGAAATGGCCCGCAACATCCTGAAGGGATACGAGGAGTACGCCCGGCAGAACAGCCTCCACGACCGGGCCGAAATCGAGGAGAACCTCGTCTGGCCGACGGGTCGCGAAGCGCTCTCGACGATCCTCGACACCCTGCTGGCCAGCGCCTTCAAGCACACGCCCTACAACGGCACGGTACACCTGACCGTCCGCAGCGAGGGCGGCATGCTGCTCATCGCGACGACCAACGACAGTGCGGGAGTCAATCTCGAGGAGATCGAGATGATCTTCGACCGCCATCGGGCCCTCGACTACTTCGAGCGGAAGAGCGCCCGCGGCTTCTCGTTCCAGGGCGACATGCGGCTGGCGATCTGCCACAGCCTGGTCGTCCGGCTGCACGGCGAGATCACCGTCGAGAGCACGCCCAACGCCCAGACGACCTTCACCGTAAGGCTCCCGCAGCTTCAGGTGACGGGCGAGAGCGCTCCCGCCGAGCAGCAGCACATCGTCGCCGGCAACACCGACTACGGACTGCCGCTGCAGCCCGCCCCGCGGCAGGAGTTCCCCTTCGACAAGAAGCGGCCGACGATGTTCGTCGTCAATGACAACCCCGAGATCATGAACTTCGTGGCCGAACTCTTTGCCGCGGAGTACAACATCAGGATGCCGGCCGGCATGGCCGAGGCGGTCGATCTGCTGCGGCAGATGCACCCCGACATCATCGTCTGCGAGGCACTGACCGAGAAGACCGAGAGCCTCGAGCTGATCCGCTACGTCAAGGAGGGGCGTCTCACGGCCCACATCCCCGTCATCCTGCTCTCGACCTCGCGGCAGATCGACGAGCGCATCAAGGGCGTTGAATCGGGTGCGGACATCTGCCTGACGCTGCCCTTCGACGTCGAGTACCTGAAGGCCGTGGCGGGGCAGCTGCTCAAGCGGAACCGTTCGCTGAAGGACTACTACAAATCGACGATCAGCGCTTTCGAGATCACCGACGGACGGATGATGCACCAGGACGACAAGGAGTTCATCGACCGCATGCTGAAGATCATCAACGACAACATCTCGAATACCGACATCTCGACCAAATTCATCGCCGCCGAATTGGGCATGAGCGTCCGCAACCTCTACCGCCGGCTGGACGGCATCCTGAACCAGACCCCGAGCCAGATCATCAAGGAGTACCGGCTGACGAAGGCCGAACAGCTGCTGACGACCACCAAACTCTCGATCGACGAGATCATCTACAAGGCCGGATTCGTCAATCGGGGCACCTTCTTCAAATGCTTTGCGGCCAAATACGGCTGCACGCCCAAAGTCTACCGCAAGGAGCGGCTCTCACAGGTGGACGGAGCCGTCGGCGCGGCTTCCGACGGAGAGCCCTGTCTCTTATACAC
>ENA-OZKW01000183-OZKW01000183.1-human-gut-metagenome-genome-assembly--contig:-NODE-183-length-18040-cov-4.292911_pt1 | contig 18040 bp, 7 predicted proteins | sample MGYA00244833_ERZ653778 | MGnify/ENA primary metagenome ERZ653778 (study PRJEB26926, sample SAMN06165284) | human gut metagenome | biome: ENVO:00009003; feature: ENVO:2100002; material: ENVO:00002003... | reverse complement strand
ACGAGATCAGCCTCGGTCTCGTGGGCTCGGAGATGTGTATAAGAGACAGGCTTCAATGATAGCGCGGTTACGAACAGCTACTTCGCGTTCCTTGTAGCCTACATAGCTTATCGAAAGGATAGCGTTTCCGGCAACCTCCAGTTGGAAGTTTCCGTCCACATCGGTAATGGTTCCACCTTGTCCTCCTTTAATTCTGACAGTAGCTCCTGTCAAGGGCTCACCTTGTTCATCGATAACTTGACCGTGAACCTTGATAGCCGGAGATTGTGCCACGGTAGCTATAGCAGGTGTGGGATACACCATCATGCCACCCATAGCACACAGACTAAGCATTACGGAAAATAATAAATGTTTCCTCATTTTTTTAAGTATTAAATTAGTAGATTAAATTGTTGCTGATATATTGAATTGAGATGTTGGATTATTGTACAATCCAATGTTGAATACTCTAGGTAGACAAACCACAGAGTTTATAAATATGCTGGAGCTATTCTTCATAATATTTAAGATTAGGATTAGACTTTAAAAGCAGGGTTCTCTTCCGAAAGATTGAGCACCGATTGCATGACAAAAGTATAATTTACACCGTAAACAGGGGTGGACAAACGGTTTTATAGGGTGGACGAATGGATAATGGAAAAAAATGTATTTATTCCGCTTATAGTTTGCGTCTTTTGGAGGTGGTGAGATAGGCTTAGGAGAAGGCTTTTTTTATATAAAGTCATGTAGCCGGACAACCTGGTGAAGGACTGTCCGGCTACATGAGGGATAAAATACAAATAAAATTCTCTGAAAGGAATTATTTCACAAGTAAAAATCCTCCTTCCGCCTGCATCGTAATGCTGACTTCATCATTCTTTTTTAATGTTATCTCTTCAGCGTGAGGATTTAGTTTTTTATCGTCCTGATAAAGCATCACTTTATCTCCTTTAGTACACATGGGAAGGTTCAACTTTAATTTCAGCGGTTCTTTTTGTGCATTGATTCCGGCTATGTACCATTTATCGGCATGCCGACGTGCCAGTACTACGTATTTGCCCGGATAGCCGTCAATGAATCTTGTTTCGTTCCATGTGGTGGGAACTTGCTTCATGAAATCCAAACAAACTTGGGGGGCATCGGTCAGGTTATTAGGCGCCAACGCAAAATTCTGAATAGGATTTTGGAATAAAACGGCTGTTGCCAGTTGGAATACATCAGTGGTCTTGCGTATGCTTCCGCCGTCATTGTTGCGGTTGAGGCGTTTGTTGAGGAATGTGCCACCAAACTCCATGCAACCGATGGTGTTGCGGATAAATGGATGCAGACAGGCATTAAATGCTTCTTCATCGCAAAAATGTTGTTGGAAAATCAGGTTTTCCGATGCGAGCACGGCTTCACTTCCTACATAATTAGGATACATACGCTCCCATCCCCGAGGAAGGGTACAGCCGTGGAAAATGACCATCAGTCCATTATCATCCGCATCGCTCAGGATGGCTTCGTACAGACGCATGGTTTCCTGCTTGTCACCTCCGAAGAAGTCTACTTTGATTCCTTTTACTCCTATATTATGCAGCCATTTCATTTCCTTTTTACGGATAATGGGATTGTCCATGTAATTGGTAGGACCTTGTACGATATCATTCCAGTAGCCGCTGGAACTATACCATAAAAATACATCTACATTTTTACTGTGTGCATAGTCTATGAAGTCTTTCATACGTTCACGGCCGATGTTGGTATCCCACCAGTTGTCTATCAATACATATTCATATCCCATGGCGGCAGCAAGATCTACATATTTTTTCTGATCGTCGAAATTGATGCTGCCATCTTGCCAAAGTATCCAGCTCCAGGTTCCGCGTCCCATTTTGTATGTATGCTCCGTTGGGTAAAGAGGTTCCACGACATCCCATGGAATCGTTGTTTCTACAATGGGCTTCAGGTTTTCGCCTACAGTAATAGTACGCCAAGGAGTGGAACCGGGCAATGCAAGACCGGGAGATGCCGTACCGTTACCGTTGTTTTCTTCGGGCATGGGGAAAGCGAGGGTATAAAGTCCGTCGGCGGTGGCATCGCTCAGGTGTGAACCACAGTATTTGCTGTCTACTCCGGTTTCACTGATAAGTGCCCAGCCATTTTCTCCTACATGGAACAGACAAGGAAATGTGTAACCGTGCCCATATTGTGAACGTACATTCATAGGAGCGTCAGCCTTATATTCTTCCTCATAGCTGGGTTTGGTGCGTTTCCAACCTATCATGGCGTCACTTTGCGGGCACAGGAAAGTAGTGGTGAAGGAGGGGAAGTCAAAACCGGTAGTTTCTTTTTCTATCACGATGCTTCCCGTATCGCCATATTTGGGCATTTCGTAGCGGAAAGCAATATCGTTGTTGCTTACGCGGAATATTATATTTATATTTTTCTTTTCTTTATTGGTAAAGGTGCATGTAAGTTCATTGGCTTGATAATGAATTTGTGATTGTTTGATACGGTCTTGTGTATAGGTCTTATCTATTTTATTCTCTTTTTGTCCGGTGAAAGTCATATCCCGGCTGAAGTCCCCCACATTGGCAATGAAACCTAAAGGTGAATCTTCCAGGATGGTCTTGTCCTTATAGGTAACGGAATAAACGGAGATACCCTGTTTTACGGATACATTTACTTTCAAAAAGGAATCGGGTCCTGTAACTGTAGCTTGTTGGGCAAAAGCTGACATTGTAGTGATGGCAAGCAGCCAAGTCATAAATTGTTTTTTCATGGGTATTAAATATGCTATTATAATGTAGGGCAAAGATAATTTATTTAGCGAAACGAGAGCGTAGAAAAACGGAGCATTTATGGTATACAATCCGTTCATTTTACGCTCTGGAATAAGTCAGTCGGTTCCATTCTCCATCATCGAACTGGGTGTTGTTCCGAAATGTTTTGTAAAGCAGCGTGTGAAGTATTTGGGGTCATTGAATCCCACTTCGTATGCTATTTCGGATATGTTCATATTGTGCGTCAGCCGGTTACGGATAATAAGTTCCCGCGCAAGATTCAGCCGGTAGTTACGCATGAATTGTCCGGCAGACTGTCCCGTCAGATTTTGCATTTTTTTGTTCATCAAACTTTTGCTTACCCCCATTGCTTCGATGAAATCGCTTATTTCGTAATAGGAGTTCTTATAGTTTTCTTTCACAATCTGCATCGCCTTGTCCAGGAACTTCTTGTCACTGGATTCTTTTTCGATATTCAGTGCATCCACGTCCATACTGTATGAGAACTTTTGTTGGAAACGTTTGCGGTTTTCCAGTATATTGGATATCCGGGCCAGCAGCAAAGTATCATCAAATGGTTTCAGCAGGTATTCGTCTACACCTATACGGAAGCTTTCGATGCGCGATTCGTTGGATGTTTTGGCTGTGAGCATCAGGAAGGGGATATGTGAGATGGCGAAATTGGATTTTACCCGGCGGGACAGTTCCATACCATCCATGACAGGCATCATCAAGTCACTGACTATGAAATCCACGTTCTGGGATTGGAGCACAGTCAATGCTTCTTCACCTTGGGATGCTTCAAGTACGTTATAATATTCGGTCAGAATGGAACGGATATAGTCGCGCATATCTTTGTTGTCTTCTACTACCAGAATCGTCAGTTTTCCATTGGTGGCAGGTTGCAAGGCCAGCGGAGATTCTACCGGTTCTTTAACTTGCTCTGTTGGTGCGGGCAGACTGTCTGCATCGGCATATTGCAAAGGAAGTAAAATACGGAAAGAACATCCTTTGCTCTGATTATTCTTGGCACAAATTGAACCTCCATGCAACTGGACAATTCGTTTGCATAGATAGAGACCGATTCCAGTCCCGCTTTGTCCGTTGATAGAGGAATGCGTCTTGTTTTGTGATTGGTAGAAGCGGTTGAATACTTTGTCTATCTCTTCTTCGGGCAGTCCTGGCCCCGTATCCCGGATACAGATGAACAACTTTTCCTGCTCTTCCTGGCGGAAGGGGGTGGCATAGATGGTAATTTGTCCTCCTTTGGGGGTAAATTTCAAAGCATTTCCTATCAAATTGACAATCACTTTATGCATGGCATCCTCATCGTACATGATTTCACATGAAGGAAGGCGGAAACGACGTTCGATGGTTATTCCTCTTTCGGATGCATATGCGTCGAAGGGAACCAGCAGTTCATTGAGTAACTTGGCAAAGTTGCCCGGGTTGCGGACAATTTCCATTTTCCCTGATTCTACTTTGCGGAAGTCCATTAATTGGTTGACCAGTGAGAGCAGATATTTTGAGTTGCGCTCCACAAAATGTAATTGTTCAATGACTTGAGGATTGTAGCTTAGTTTCAATGCCCTTTCTATAGGTCCTACGATTAATGTCAACGGAGTACGGAATTCATGGGTGATATTGGTGAAGAAGGCGAGTTTGTCAACCGTCAATTCCTGTACTTTCTTTGACATTTGTATCAGTTGCCCTTTTTGTTTGGTTATTTTTTCGTTTTGCTGTTTCAATAGTTGGTTTTGACGATAGAGCTCGCTTGCCTGAGTGGAAAGCAGTTTTTTTTGTTCTTCCAGTTCACGGGTACGTTCCTCTACTTTGATGTGGAGTATTTCTTGTTGTTCTTTTAACGAACGAAGCCTCCATGATAATACCTTATATATAAGGAAAGATAGAAGAACCAATATGGACAGAATGAACCAGATGGTTTTATAGAAATAAGGTGATACGGCAATGTGGAGTTCTGCCATTTCTTCCAGCCATTGTTTGCCGTCGGGGGCATAACGCAGTTCGAAAGTATAGTTGCCGGGACGCAGATTGGTATAGGCGGCTTGTCGTCTGTTGGCCGGTACTTTTATCCATTTGTCGTCAAATCCTTTCAAGCGGTAATAATAATTGGCGAATGTCGATGCATCATAATCCAGTGCGGCAAATTCAATATAGAGAGATTTGTCGCGTTCGTGTAACTGTAGGGTGCCGTTTGTGTACAATCGTTCTTCATTGGCCACACGAACATGGGTGAATGCCAGAGGAACAGCCTCCTTGGGATTTGTGTCTATGACTGGTTTGACTACAGACAGCCCTTTAGTACTTCCTACATACAAATCTCCATTGGCGGCACGGCATATTGCGTTCCAATAGAACTGGTTGGATAATAGTCCGTCTTTCCGGGTATAGTTGAAGAAGCTGTTGTTGTTAGGATTGAAGCGGGAGAGTCCGTTGGTGGTGGTAATCCAAAGATACCCTTCTTTATCTTCCGATATGCAGCGGACACTGTTGTTTATCAGTCCGTCTTCGGTGGTGAAGGAGCGGAAGGTATATTCTCCGTTTTCTGTTGGTGAGGATTTGTAGAAACCATATCCGTTGCTGCCTATCCATAGGGTTCCGTCTTTAGACTGGGTGATGTAGGTTACCCTTTCCTTCAACTTTGATTCCGGTTCGTCCAGCTTGATCCTCCAGAGTTGATAAATCAGTCTGGGGGCTTTCAAACTGCTTAGATCTATTCGGCAAAGTCCTTCTGTAAGTCCCAGCCACAGGTGGTTATCCTTATCTATATAGTATCCTGTACAGCCTTCAATTCCACCTAGGTTCATACCCTTGAATGGTTCGGTGAGCGTTTGTGTTTTCAAGTCGTAAACATAGATATTGGTACTGGTTCCCACCCAGATGGCATTATTCAAGTGGTCATAGCAGATACTTCCGGCCCATCCCCATGAGAAGTCTCCGTATTCGGGTATTTCTATGTGGTGGAATTGTTTGTTCTGCGGATTTTTCATGTCTATCCATCCTATGCCTCCTCCCCAGGTTCCTATCCAGAGCCTTCCATCGTTATCGCTGGTAAAACAACTGACGGTATTATGGCTTAGGTGGGCGGGTGCATCAGTGGTATAGTGTTCAAAAGTGTTGCTGCCGGGAGCCCGCCGGTTTAAACCTCCTTCTACGGTTCCTACCCATAAAACACCCGACGGGTCTTCATAAATGGCATTGACGGGATTTTGGGAAAGACTTCCGGGAATGGTGGGAATATGATAATAGTTTTGTACCAACAGCATCCGGCGGCTCATCTTGTTCAGCCCTCCCACTTCGGTTCCTACCCAGATAATGTCACCATCGGTCAGCAGACAGTTTACGAAGTCACAGTTCAATGTGTTTTGTACAATTTCTCCTTCTCCGGTATCTTTATTTATCCGCTCAAAATTGTCTGTCAACGCATTATAAAGGTTTATACCTTTTAGGGTGGCAACCAGCATGGTATGTTCTCCTGTTTCTGCTATGTCTGTGATAAAGTTTTGGGAAAGCGAGTTGTTGTCATTCGGATCGTACATATAATGCTTCATCAGTTCCGTATCCATATTGTATCGGAAAAGGCCTTGTGCGCTGCCAATCCAAATTTCATTTTCTTTCCGGCAGATTACTTGTATGGACACACCGGGTAATTGCAGGGCAGATGAAATGAATGTGGGTTCCTGTACTTCCATAGCCGATTCTTTGATGCGGTAGATACCGTCTTTGTAGTTTATCCAGAGATAGTCTTCTACTTCACAAATAGTCCGGATGGATTCTCCTGCCGGTACTTCGCATGTTTTAATGATTTGTTTTATATCTCCTTGTTTGTCAAAGGTAATTTTGAATAAATTGTTTTCCGAACAAACCCAAATATTTCCCGCTTTGCTATGGAGAATAAGATGAGAGGGGCGGTTACACAGTGAAATAAGTTTGTCTTTCATATCAGTGACTTGTACTGTCTGCATGGTTTGTATATCCAGTATGTCAATACCCATTTCACTGACAGCCCAAATACGCTTGAAGTTATCCTCACACAGTTTGTTTATAAAGTTACTTCGTAGCTTGATACGGGTGTTTCCCATATGGAAGGCGGTGAATTCATAACCGTCATAACGGGCGATTCCTTCCCCGCGGGTAGCGATCCATAAAAAGCCCTGACTGTCTTTCAATATATCATCCACAAAGTTGTGAGGCAGTCCTTCATCCATCGTAATGGCAGTGAAATTATAACGTTCGGACCATTTTCCGGCTGTTCCTTCAGCTTGCATATACAGACTAGATAAAAAGATGAACAGAGCGAATAGAAAACAATGTTTTTTCATAGTGTGTTGTTCATTAATGACGTAAGAATATACCGTTACTTATACAAAGATATACCTTTTCGTTTTTCCTCAAAAACAAATAAATCATTTTTATCCCTCTGCTGCACAAATGTCCACCCTTTAAGCGATATTGTCCACCTGGCGAGCTTTTGGTTGCAGCTATATTTGCATTAATAATAATTAGTCAATGTGTCAATATGCCAATGTGCCAATTGGCTGCGCTATATGCCACATGGCCATTGACAAATTAGTACATTAGCAAATGGTCATATAATAAACAAAATACTATGAAACAGCAATTTTTTCCTCAAAGATTATTCATGGACATGAAGAGGTTAATAATAAATAGGTTGGTTGGTTTAGGCCTGTTGGTCGTAGGGGCATTGGTATCATGCAATGCACCTACGGCTTTCGTGCCTGTTCCTTCACCGAATCCTTGGGTGGATGATTATACCGCCCTTTCGTCTATGGAAAATTACAAGCAGTGGGGAACGTATAATGTACACGATCCGGCCTGTAAAAAAATAGGGGATACCTATTATATGTATTCCACTGATGCTATCTTTGCCGAGAACCGGAAAGAGGCGGAAGAGAAGAATGTACCGTTAGGTTTTATCCAGGTACGCAAATCAAAAGATCTGGTACATTGGGATTTTGTGGGATGGGCCTTTCCCGAAATACCTGCTCCGGCTATAGAATGGGTCCATAGTCAGGCGGAAGGAAAAGAGGCGACTAACATTTGGGCTCCCTTCCTGATGCCTTATCAGGGTATTTATCGTTTGTATTATTGTGTATCGGCATTCGGCAGGAATACATCCTATATCGGTATGGCCGAGTCGGATTCTCCCGAAGGTCCCTGGATACAGAAAGGGTGTGTGGTCAAGACAGGGGAAGGGGATGCGATGAATGCCATAGACCCTTCTGTTATTGAGGATCCGGAAACCGGAAAGTGGTGGATGCATTATGGCTCTTATTTCGGCGGTCTGTACTGTGTGGAACTGAATCCCGAAACAGGAATGACTATGCAGCCGGAGGATCATGGGCACTTGATAGCACGCCGGGCCAATTACCGGAAAGACAATCTGGAAGCGCCGGAAATCATGTATCAGCCGGAACTTGGCAAATATTATCTGTTTACATCCTACGATCCGCTGATGACTACCTATAATGTACGTGTCGCTTATTCCGATTTTCCCGAAGGGCCTTTTGTGGATTTCTATGGAGAGGATATAAAAGATACAACGAATAATGTTCCCATTTTGACAGCTCCTTACCGCTTCGAAAATCATCCGGGATGGGCGGGAACGGCTCATTGCGGTCTTATTGATGCCGGTGACGGCCGTTATTTTATGGCTCATCAGGGACGGCTCTCTCCTCAGAACCAGTTGATGGATCTGCATGTACGTGAAGTGTTCTTTACTGTAAACGGATGGCCTGTGGTTTCTCCCGAACGCTATGCAGGTACTGCTCCGCGCTCTTTCACTAAAGAAGATTTGGCAGGTGAGTGGGAAATTATCCGTCTTCAGGAGCCGCCTCTGGAACGTAGCTTGGAGGCCGGTCAGATAATGTGGGGCGAAGGAGACTTGCGAAATGGGGAGCAGGCATTGTCTGCCCGTGTCGTTTTGGAAGCAGATGGCAGTGTTGGAGATGCAACTTGGGATTTTAATGTTAAAAAACAACTTCTTAATATAAAAACAGCCACAGAAGATATTAACAATTTGATTATCTTTGCCGGACACGATTGGGAAAATGAAACAGAAACCATTCTCTTTACCGGCCTGGATGCTCAAGGGCATTCGGTATGGGGAAAGAGAATTAACTAATAAAAATTAATAATATTACTATCATGAAATTACACCGAACTCTATTCACAGCATGGGTATTTGCTGCCGGAGTAGCGCTACATGCACAGAATGCGCACAACATGGTCGTGCAGACCAATAAATTAGGTGCGGAAATACAACCAACCATGTATGGTTTGTTCTTTGAGGACATTAATTATGGGGCGGACGGAGGCTTGTATGCCGAACTGATAAAGAACCGTTCATTTGAATTCCCGCAACGTTTTATGGGGTGGAATGTTTTCGGTAACGTGACCTTGATGGATGACGGGCCGTTTGAACGAAATCCGCATTATGTCCGTCTGGGTAATTCCGGGCACAGGGAAAAACATACAGGGATTGAAAACGAAGGTTTCTTCGGTATAGGTGTCAAGGAAGGAGCCGAGTACCGTTTTTCCGTATGGGCACGTGGTGAGAACCAGAAACTTCGCATTGAATTGATCAAGAATGATACGATGGAGGAACGTCAGGCTTTTGAGTCAAAAGAACTGACAGTGAACTCGAAGGATTGGAAACAATATGAGGTGATATTGAAATCGCCGAGAACGGAACCCAAGGCTCATCTCCGTATTTTCCTTGAAAGTGCGGGAACGGTGGATCTGGAACATGTTTCTCTTTTCCCTGTGGATACTTGGAAAGAGCGTAAGAACGGTCTTCGTAAAGACTTGGTGCAGGCTTTATATGATATCAAACCCGGTGTTTTCCGTTTTCCCGGCGGCTGTATTGTGGAAGGTACGGATGAGGCTACCCGTTACGAATGGAAAAAAACAGTAGGTGCGGTAGAGAATCGCCCGTTGAATGAAAACCGCTGGCATTATACGTTCAAGCATCGTTTCTTCCCCGATTATTTCCAGACTTACGGACTGGGCTTCTTTGAGTATTTCCAGTTGTCGGAGGATATAGGCGCCGAACCGTTGCCTATTCTGAACTGCGGACTGGTATGCCAGTATCAGAATGACCCCGACCAGCAGGTCAGCTTGTCCAAACTTGATTCGTATATACAGGATGCATTAGACCTGATTGAGTTTGCTAATGGCGATGTCACAAGTACTTGGGGAAAAGTTCGTGCGGATATGGGACACCCTGCTCCCTTTAACTTGAAATTCTTGGGCATTGGTAACGAACAATGGGGACCGGAATATCCGGAACGTCTGAAACAGTTTGTCGAGGTGCTTCGTAAGGCTCATCCTGAAATCAAGATTGTTGGTAGTTCGGGACCTCAGTCTGAAGGTAAAGACTTTGATTACTTATGGCCGGAAATGAAAAATCTGAAAGTGGATTTGGTGGATGAGCATTTCTATCGTCCCGAAAGCTGGTTCCTGGCACAAGGTAACCGTTATGACAATTACGACCGCAAAGGTCCGAAGGTCTTTGCCGGAGAATATGCTTGTCATGGAAAAGGCAAGAAATGGAACCATTTTAATGCTGCTTTAATGGAAGCTGCGTTCATGACCGGACTGGAACGCAATGCCGATGTGGTACACATGGCTACTTATGCGCCTTTGTTTGCTCATGTGGAAGGGTGGCAGTGGCGTCCGGATTTGATTTGGTTTGATAATCTGAATTCCGTCCGTACTTGCAGTTACTATGTACAACAGTTGTACAGTCATAATAAAGGCACGCATGTATTGCCGCTGACAATGGATAAAAAAGCTGTGAGCGGTCAGGAAGGACAGGATGGTCTGTTTGCCAGTGCCGTATGGGATAAGGATGAAAAGGCTTATATCGTGAAAATTGCCAATACTTCGGAGCAGACACAGCCAGTATCATTGACTTTCAACGGGTTGAAGAAGAGTGATAAACTTGTGGAAGGTAAATGCATCACACTCCAGTCTGCCGATTTGGATAAAGATAACACGGTAGAGCATCCGAATGTCATCACTCCGAAAGAAAGTGATGTTACGATTGAGGGTAATGTACTGAATGTAGAGATGGCGCCCAAGACTTTCGTGCTTTACAAGTTTGTTAAGGCAAGTAATAAGTAAAAGATGAATCATTCCTTTAAATGCTAACACAGAGGTATAGAGAAACATAAAGCAGCCGAAGGGCTGCTTTATAATCCCAACTGCATCCGGAACTTTTAAAGGAAATGTATACCTGTCTCCCTTGGTTGTACCAAGGGAGTTTTTTTGATTATACGTATATTGTCATCTTGGATTGCTCACGGTATTTTGCTGTAAATCAGTAATGTACCGTGAAAATACATTCTAAATCCCCCTGAAACGGTTTGCCATTCTCCGCTGCCAAATTTGGTTTGACGGATATCGGTTGTTCTAATTCCTGTGCCATAGTTGCGGTTACTTCCTTGCAGGAGAGCGTCATAAGGCTTATTTTTGCCCATCTGCATTTGTTGCTTCACCCAAGTGAAGAGGCGATTTCACTTAGATGAACAGCCGTTTTCGCCTAAGTGAAACAGTTGCTTCACCCAAGTGAAATATCAAATGAAACGGAGTGAAAATGAAACGGAGTGAAAGATACGGTAGGAACAAACTTTGTTACATACGTAACAGGATTCGATAGCCGGAAGCATACCACCGATTGAGGGGGATTTGAGAAACCTTCACACAGAAAGTGGTTAGTAATGAGCATGTTGCTGTGACGGAACTTTTTTGTTCTTCATGTAAATGAACCCAAAGTAACTATTCAATCCGCCCCCACGGTGAACCATTGGATAGTTATTTGGACTTTTGCCCCCCTCTTTTCGTATCAGATATCTATTTCTAAAAGCTATTCTTTCATCAAATAGCCTTTGAAACTTTCAAAGTCTTTTTCCATCGGAACACTTTGTTTGGTTCCTTTCATAAACGCTTGCAGTTTGGCGGGAATCTCCACTTTGTCTCCAATGATACCTTCCACAGTTTCCAGGAATTTAGCCGGATGTGCCGTTTCCAGGAAAATACCCGTTTCGCTGGGGGACAATCCTTCGGATAAAGCACGATAACCGCAGGCTCCATGCGGGTCGAGCAAGTAACCGGTTTCCCGATATACCTCACCCACCGTTTCACGAATCTGTTCATCCGTATAAGTCGCACCAGAGATATCCGCTGTTATGGCAGCATGACTGTTACCGTACAATGCCAGTACACGGGCAAAATTACTTGGATCTCCCACATCCATTGCATTGGCAATAGTAGCTATGGAAGGACGAGGATTGTATTTTCCGGTCTGTAAGTATTGGTAGAAAATATCATTCCGGTTATTGGCCGCAATAAAACGCTTGACAGGCAAGCCCATGCGTTTACCAAATAGTCCGGCGGTGATATTACCAAAGTTTCCGCTAGGTACGCACACTACCAGATGATCTGCTTTTCCTTCTTTCTTTAACTGTGCGTAGGCATAGAAGTAATAAAATGCCTGTGGCAGGAAACGAGCCACATTGATGGAGTTAGCAGAAGTCAACTTCATGTGCGCATTCAAATCAGCATCCATAAACGCATTCTTAACCAATGCCTGACAGTCATCAAAAGTACCGTCCACTTCTAGCGCTGTAATATTCTGACCCAGAGTCGTGAACTGCTTTTCCTGAATTTCACTGACTTTTCCTTTCGGATAAAGCACATACACATGAATACCTTCCACTCCGAGGAAGCCATTGGCTACAGCACTACCGGTATCCCCCGAAGTCGCAACCAGTACATTCACCTGCTTTTGCCCTTCTTTTTTAATGAAGTAGCCCAACAAACGGGCCATGAAACGTCCACCTACATCTTTAAATGCCAATGTGGGACCATGAAACAGTTCCAAAGAGTAAATATTATCCTTTACCTTTACGGCAGGAACATCAAAACTCAATGTATCATAAACGATCTGCTTCAGTGTTTCAGCAGGAACATCCTCACCGAAGAAAGCATCGGCCACGCGATAAGCAATTTCCTGAAACGACAGATTCTCAATCTGATCATAAAACTCTTGCGGCAATGGCTTGATGGCCTTGGGCATATACAAACCTTTGTCAGAAGCCAGTCCCTTCACTACAGCTTCTTCCAAAGAAGCATCGGGAGCCTGGTGATTCGTACTGTAATATTTCATAGTAAACAATTTTTCAATGCGTCAATGTGCTAATGTGCCAAGGGCTTTGCATGGAGGGTTGCCATTGGGGCAAATTAGCAAACTGCCACATTATTTTTTCATAAATTCATTCATAAACTCATCTTCTTTCAATATTCCATAACTGCCTTCCACACATGCCACTTCATCAAAGGTCTGCACACAGTCCGGTTCTATACCGGGATAATAGATAAGGAAAGGCACAGGTTCGGCCGTATGGGTACGGAGTTCGCAAGGCGTAGGATGATCCGGAAGCACGGCGATAGCCACAGGCTCATCCCAATCCTTCACTGCTTCATAAACAGGTCCTACAACACGTTTGTCCAGATTTTCAATAGTAAACTGCTTCAACTTAAAATCTCCTTCGTGACCGGCCTCATCACTGGCCTCAATATGCAGATACACAAAGTCGTCCGTCTTCAATGCTTCCAATGCCGCAGCCACCTTATTCTCATAATTCGTATTATATAAACCGGTAGCCCCCTCTACAGCAATACGGCGTAATCCTGCATAATGTCCTATGCCATTGATTAAGTCCACCGCTGAAATAACAGATCCTTTCTGTATGGCCGGATACTTCTCGAAAAGAGGTTCCATCTGCGGACGATAGCCCGGACTCCAAGGCCAGATACTATTAGCAGGATCTTTGCCTTCGGCTATACGTTTTTGATTAATCGGATGATCTGCCAATAATTTCTGAGAAGCCAGGATAAGATTATTAATCAATCCGGCCGTTTCCTGCGCCTCCGGTACTTCCGCCTTCACCATGAGCGGACGGAAAGGCTGCAAAGGCACATCATGGGGTGGGGTGCAGTCCAATTGTTTATTTCCCCCTTTTATCACCAACAAATGGCGATATTGTACACCGGTATAGAAATGAATCCGGTCAGAACCCAATTTTTCTTCCAAATATTTAACCAGCACATCAGCTTCTTCGGTAGTGATATGTCCGGCGGAGTGATTTTTTATCTTCTCATCTTCGATGCAGATAATGTTACAACGCATAGCCATATCGCCCGGTTGCAACTCCACCCCGATGCTTGCTGCTTCCAACGGCCCACGGCCTTCGTACACCTTCGGTAAATTATAGCCCATAACAGACATATTCGCCACTTCACTACCCGGATGAAATCCGGGAGCAACTGTAACCAACCTCCCGGTACGTCCCATAGCGGCCAACTTATCCATATAAGGTGTACTGGAGTATTGCAGCAATGTTTTGTTTCCCAGTGATTCGGCAGGCCAGTCGGCCATACCGTCGCCTAAAATAATAATATGTTTCATAAGCCTAAATATTAGCGATGCTCATGATATCGGCAAATACTCCGGCGGCAGTCACACTGGCACCGGCCCCATATCCTTGTATCATCATCGGATACTCTTTATATCGCTCGGTTGTAAGCAGAATAATGTTGTTGCTGCCTTCCAGACCATAGAATGGATGTTTGCTGTCCACTTCCTGCAAAGACACACTGCCTTTCCCATCTTCCAGTTTGGCTACAAAACGCCAGCGTTTGTTTTCATCCTCCAGCTTTTGACGGCGTGATTCAAAATCCGCGTCCAAAGAAGGTACTTTCTTCCAGAATTCCTCCAATGAGCCTGCAAAGAAATCATTCGGTACAAAAAGATGTTTTTCCACGTCTTCCTGTTCCAATTTATATCCGGCTTCACGAGCCAGAATAACCAATTTGCGGATTACATCCTTGCCACTCAGGTCAATACGCGGATCGGGTTCCGAGTAGCGTTCTTCCTGTGCCATTTTTATGGTCTTACTGAAAGGAATATCCGCACTTATTTTATTAAAGATATAATTCAGCGTACCGCTCAATACCGCCTCTATTTTCAATATCTTGTCTCCGCTGTTTATCAAGTCATTGATTGTGTTGATAATGGGTAGCCCTGCACCTACATTGGTTTCAAACAAGAATTTCACACCGCGACGACGGGCTATTTGTTTCAGTTCGCTATAAACGGAGTATTCGGAAGAAGCAGCAATTTTGTTGGCTGCTACCACCGAAATATTATTCATCAGAAAATCTTTATATAAGGATGCAACTTCTGCACTAGCTGTACAATCCACAAACACAGAGTTGAATATATTCATACCTATAATCTCGTCATGCAACACCTGGGTGGACGAAGGCATTCCTTTCTCTGCCAACTCTTCCTTATAATGTGACAAGTCTACGCCTGCACGGGTAAACAATGCATGATGTCCATCGGCTATACCTACCACTTTCAGCTTCAAACCGCGTTCCTGCATCAACTTTTGTTGCTGACAACGGATTTGCTCTATCAAACTGCCTCCTACCGTACCTGTACCGCAGATAAAAAGGTTCAGCACCTGATATTCGGACAGGAAGAACGAATCATGAATCACATTCAATGATTTGCGCAGTGACTTGGATTCTACCACGAAAGAGATATTGGTTTCCGAAGCACCTTGCGCACAAGCAATCACACTAATGCCGTTACGGCCTAAAGTTCCGAACAGCTTACCGGCGATGCCCGGTGTATGTTTCATGTTCTCACCGACAATGGCAATGGTAGCCAAATTCATTTCGGCAACAACCGGACTGATTTCCCCCATTTCTATTTCTTTGGAGAATTCCTCATTCAGCACTTCACAAGCCAGCGCCGCATCTTGATTACGCACACCGATAGAAGTACTGTTCTCGGAAGATGCCTGCGATACCATAAACACGCTGATGCCGTTTTGTGCCAATGCTTTAAAAATCCGGAAATTCACTCCGATCACTCCCACCATTCCCAGACCGGTAACCGTAATCAAACTCGTATCATTGATGGATGAGATACCTTTAATGGCTTTAGAACCGGAATTCACTTCCTGCTTTATGATAGTTCCCTCGCCTTGAGGATTGAATGTATTCTTAATCAGAATAGGAATATTCTTATGACATACCGGATAAATAGTCGGCGGATAAACCACTTTCGCTCCAAAGTTACAAAGCTCCATCGCTTCCACATAGCTCAACTCATTAATGGTATAGGCCGTACTGATTACACGCGGGTCTGCCGTCATGAAACCATCCACATCCGTCCATATTTCCAAGCTATCCGCATTCAGTGCCGCAGCTATGACAGAAGCGGTATAATCTGAACCGCCACGTCCCAAATTGGTCACTTCACCACTGTTCTTATCAGTAGAGATAAATCCGGGAACCAATGCCACTTCCGGTAATTCCTGAAAAGCTTCTTTAACCAAGCAAGTAGTCAATTCGGAATCTAGAATATGCTTGGCATGTTTTTTTTCAGTCTTAATGAAGTTGCGTGAATCATACCATACCGCACCCTTTATCAACGAAGCTACAATAATAGACGACAAGCGCTCACCATAACTTACAATAGTAGCCGACGTTTTAGACGACAAGTCCTTTATCAGATAAATTCCCTGAAAAATATCCTTCAGTTCACTCAACAATTCATTGACCTTATCCAATAAAACAGTACGCTCATTACCTGCCGGAATTACGGTATATACCATTTCAATATGACGATTCACAATTTCACGATATTCTTTCTCGTATGCGGAATCCCCATTGGCAGCCATCTGCGAAGTATTGATTAACTTGTCAGTAATACCACCCAAAGCTGATACAACTACGATTACAGGCTCTTCAACTGCCTCTACTATCTGTTTGACGCTTAAAATGCTGTTCACGGAACCTACGGATGTCCCGCCGAATTTCATAACTTTCATGCAATTATCTATTTTTATTCCAGCTTCTTTTGCCATTCTGTCCTCCGAGCCATTTCAAGTCCGGTAAAGAATCTACTTTCGTTTCACTCAGCATGACAACGAAAAGAAACTGTTTCTGTTTACACTAAAAAAATAAAATTAAAAGCTTGTTTTGCTTACGTCCGTAAGCGTGTATCACGTAGAAACACATATACTATCCTTAACCCCGAGGGGTCATTGTTGTGGATGTGGACATTGTAGTTGTCATGTGCCCCATCCCTAATGTGGTGGTTGTATGGAGATAGTATATCGTCATTTTATTATTGTTCTTCTTCTGTTTTTTATTTGAACGATGCAAATATAAAAACAATTTCCTACAATCTATCACAATTTCCCATTTTTTTGCGATAAAATATAAGAATGCTTTTTATTACAGCAGAAATAAGACAAAACTTTTTTATCCTGCCCATGTTGATATGCAGAACTATTTCCTTACCTTTGTACAAATTCAGCCTCAAGTTGCGCTGTTTTAATTATCCCGTAAGAATATGGCAAAGGAAAAGACTGTATATGTATGCACCAACTGTGGGCAGGATTCACCCAAATGGGTAGGGAAATGTCCGTCTTGCGGTGCATGGAACACATACGTAGAAGAAATTATACGCAAGGAACCTGCAAACAAAAGACCGGTATCCGGCCTGGAATCCGTAAAAAGCAAGCCTGTCACACTGAATGACATTACCGGAGGGGACGAACCTCGAATTGATATGCACGACGAAGAACTGAACCGGGTATTGGGAGGCGGTTTAGTACCGGGATCACTCGTTCTACTGGGCGGTGAACCGGGGATAGGCAAATCCACTTTGGTGCTGCAAACCGTACTTCATCTGCCTGACAAAAAAGTATTGTATATATCGGGAGAAGAGAGTGCCCGGCAATTAAAACTGCGTGCAGACCGTATCCCGCATAATTCTTCCGACTGCCTGATAGTCTGTGAAACTTCGTTGGAGCAGATTTACGTCCATATCAAGAATACACGACCCGATTTAGTGATCATCGACTCTATTCAAACCATCTCAACCGAAACGATAGACTCTTCTCCCGGCAGTTTGGTACAGGTACGTGAATGTTCCGCTTCTATTTTAAAATTTGCCAAAGAAACAAATACGCCGGTCATTCTGATCGGCCATATCAATAAAGAAGGAAGCATTGCCGGCCCCAAGGTACTGGAACATATTGTAGACACCGTATTGCAATTTGAAGGTGACCAACATTATATGTACCGCATTCTTCGCAGCATCAAGAACCGTTTCGGAAGCACTGCCGAACTGGGCATTTATGAAATGCGGCAAAATGGTTTGCGCC
>ENA-OZKW01000175-OZKW01000175.1-human-gut-metagenome-genome-assembly--contig:-NODE-175-length-18724-cov-4.999625_pt1 | contig 18724 bp, 33 predicted proteins | sample MGYA00244833_ERZ653778 | MGnify/ENA primary metagenome ERZ653778 (study PRJEB26926, sample SAMN06165284) | human gut metagenome | biome: ENVO:00009003; feature: ENVO:2100002; material: ENVO:00002003... | reverse complement strand
ATCATAAACAATACAATATTATAGAAAAGGAGATTTTTATTATGTATATTCAGAGACGTAAAATTTATGCAGATGACGTAATTGATGAAAATGTAGATGACATCGGAACAGCAGGTGACGAAGGTGAAGTTTCAGTAGAACCTGAAGCAACTGATTTATTATTCGAATCAGAAGACGTTGCTGAGCTTGTAGCTGAAGTAACAGGTGAACCTGTTGAAGTTACAGTAGATGATGAAAGTGTAACATTCTCAGTTGGAGAAGATGATTACACAGTAGAGCCAGAAGGCGACGAAGAAGTTCTTGAATCTGCAACAAGAATGCCTAGAAAGAGAAAAGTATCTGCTTCTACATCACGTAGACGTAGAGTAGCTGCTAGCCGTAACGTAGCTGCAAGAAGAAGCACAAGAACAGTTCGTAAAACATCTGCTCGCAGATAGTATACAATTGTCGATTGTCCCACCGCTTGTCACTTATTCATGTTATTAGTGGCGGGCGGTGGTTTTTATTTTATATGGAGGTATATGTTCTTATGAAAATGACAGTTAAATCTGGCGAACTTATGAATCTTGCTAAGAAAGCATTAGATATTGTATTCAAAGGGCTAGATAAATGTATAAAGGATATGGAAGGGTCTAATACTAAATATGACTTCAATGTTACTAAGACCAAAGATGTAGAAGAAGACGGAGTCAGAGGTAAGTACTACTTATTTGAAGTAGGAGATAAAGGAACTATACTTGATGTTACATTGTTCAAGATTGAAGATAATGAAGATAGTTTCATGATTAGAATTGAAGGCGATGGATTAGAAAAGTTCGAGAAAGGTCCAATCAAGCAGGAAGAGATTGAAAAGTATGTTACAGACTACTGCGATAAGTATGATTTAGGTGCAGTAGAAGACAGTGTTGATGCATATGCACGTACAAAAATTTCAGTAAGTTTACAACGTGTTCAAGGAAGTACCGAAGATACTATTGAACTTACAGCTATCAATGCTAACTGTAATGCATCAGCTGCTATGTTAGCATTAGATACAGTATTAGGTAGCGAAGAATTCTTAGAAACTATTACAACTGAGCCTAAAACTTTTGACATTGTAGAAATAAATGAAGATGAATATGATGTAGAGCCTAGTGAATCTATAGATATAGATACTAGTAATACATTTACTGAATTATTCAAAAGCTCTGTTCAGACACTTCATAATATTGAAGCAATTGGCTGGGGAGCAAAGGGTCCTAATATGCAAGACTTACAATGTTTCATAGAAAGCTTGTTATGGCAGCTACAGGACGAATACAGAAGTATTTCTAAATGGTCAGTTAGTCAGGATAATACAATACTTAATGCTCTGAATTATCAATATGTTTCAGTACCTGTAGACATTGGATTTACTTTTGAAGAAGGGATGAATGTGGCTGCTACATTACTTGAAGAGCATATCAAAACATTAGATATGTATTATCCTAATTTATCTCATGAGATGCAAAATTGCGTTGATAATTGGTTACGTGAATTAAACGACAGATGCACATTCGCTAGCCGTTCATGCACATGTTCTTTATCTCAATGTTAATCTACTGAATCGTTATTCATAGTATAAACATATCAAAATCATATCAAAAAATATTAGATTAGATTAAATCAAATCAATATGGAAGGAGATAATTTATATTATGTATAACATATATCCAGAAAGTTCAGCACAGCTTATTGGAAGCAAAGCAATATATGAATATATCCACGGTGGTCGTGGCATTGTTAAATTAGAGGCACCGTCTGGGAAGAGTCACAGTTATATTTTTGTTAAACCGACCGATGATTCCTTTCCGGATGATGTCCTTTTTGTTTATGCAAGACATGACGATAAAAAACAATTCTATGTAGGAATGGTTGAAAGAGATAAATTTAGATTGACTAAACATTCTAGATTCTTGCCTGATACAGAGATTGTAAGAGGTGCATATTACATCATGCGAATGGCTCTGGACAATGAACTTGCAATGACTACACCTATGAAATTATATCATATGGGAATGTGTGGAGTGTGTGGAAGACAGCTTACACAAAGTAAGTCACTTGAAACAGGTATTGGACCTAAATGCAGAAAGAAGAGGTACGGAGATGGAACAGCTAAGTCAACAACAAGCATTCAATAAGTTAGCCGAGGCATTAGGTTCACCTTTTGCAGCAAGCAATTATTTGGCGAAATTGGCTAGGAAATTATTAATAGATAACAATAACCAGATATTACAATCTCAGGCGATTACATGGGCATTAACTGGCGAGAAGCCTAAGTATACTACACATAAATTAAACGTCAATTTGAATGAGATGTATGGAATAGATGACATACTCTGCTACATAGATGATAAAGACATACATGACAGTGTAAAACAATCTTATGAAAAATCCCTCAAGGCGAAACACCTTATATATTTTTACAGCGAAGGTCTCAATGAGTATGACAAAGGACGTGTCCGAATACTATTGAGACTTATCTGGTTCAATGAATTCTAATTCATTTAACATTACAATATAATTCAGGAGGGAAAGTTAATGAGCAAATCTAACCTAGACGATATCTTAGGCGCAAGTGCTGATGATAAAGATAAAACACAAATAACTGAAACTAAAAAGGCTGAAGCTAAAAATGACAAATCGTCTGTTGATGAATCAAAAGCTACTAAGTCAACTGCTAAAAAAGAAGTCAAGTCTGCTGATGATAAGAAAGACGATTCTAAAGAAGCTGCTAAACTTGAAGAAGCATCTAAGACAGTTACAAATGAAACTCAAGAAAGTAAGGCTGAAGATAGTCAAAAATCAGCTGAAACTAAGAATCAAGATAAGACAGTTACGTCTTCGGCTGATGAATCAAATAAAGCTGAAGAAGATAAGAAACCGGAACCGGAACTAGAACCTGATGATAAGGTTGTCACTATTCAGGAAAATGAGGATAAAACTGAAACATCTATCAAATCACAATCTGAATTTCCTTATTCACTCGCATTAAACAGACCTGTTGTAATATACAGAGGGGCAAGTTTAAATCTTGCAAGCAAGTCATTCGGAGGTACAGTTAGAATCTTAGGTGAAGATGTAGATGGTTTCACTCCTGTCGAATACGTACGTTCTGAAATTGGTCTTAGAAGAGGTTACATACTCACCAGAGAGGTGGAAGAAGTATGGAAATCCTTGAAGTAGTAAAAGCGATAACAGAATATGGTATAACAGTTGTATTATCTGCAATAGTAATTTATACAGTGTGTAGACTTATCAAGATGCAATTTGATAAACTTGCTGATAATAACTCTAAGAAAGCTCATGAGAAAGCGTTAGAATTACGTTCTCAAGTTGATGAAGAAGTTTATCTATTAATAGATGAATTCATAAGCAGACATGAAGGTACTAGGATACAAGTTATAGAATTTACTAACACAGTTACATCTGTTGCATACCTGCCGTTCAGGTATATGTCATGTACATATGAAGTAGTAGGATATGGTCACAGACCTAAAGCAAACTACATTGATAAACTATCTATTTCATTATTCAGCCCGTTTTTAATCAGACTAGGGCAGTCAACTCATTTAGAAGTAACAGAAGAATCTTCTAAACAATATTCAGGAGCATTACAAGATTTATTTGACCAGATACATTGCAAACGAATGATATCAGTTATGCTCAAATCTAGTAAAGGTAAATGTATTGGATGTGTTTGCCTGTACAAAGAAACGGATAGTACTCCTAGCGATGCACCAGACTTAATTACATTAGGTCATGAATTATCCGCAGTGTTAGGTGTTCTAGATAAATAAATATTATTTATGTTACAAATATGTTACAATGTTACACGAAATTTAAAGAAAGGAAGTTTTAGATATGGCTTACAAAGATTTTAAACAGAGCGATTCTAAATGGAAAAGTAACTACTATTCAGGAGGTACTATTTCAGCACAAGGTTGTGGTCCTACAAGTATTGCAGATGCTGTATATGATTTAGACCCATCTATCACTCCAGCTAAAACTGCTAAGTGGATGGAAGATAATGGATGCTCTTGTCACGGAAGCGGTACATATTACAGCGGAATGGTAAAAGGCTTAAAGCATTTTGGGTATACAGATTCAACACAACTTAACTATACAAGTTTGTATGGCAAGAAAAATAGTAAAGTTGTTGCTGATTTCTTGAGAAAGATTAAATCTGGAAAATACATAGGCATTGCATGTATGGGCAAGAGCATCTGGACTACATCCGGTCATTATGTTTTCATTCGCAAAGTTACTGCAAATCATATTTATATTTATGACCCATGGAGTAGCAAGGATGAATGTGAAAAGACAACAAAAGATAAATGGGAACAATTTGTTAAGTACTTATTCTTAATCAAGAAGCCAATCAAGTACATCAAGACTACAAAGAAATGCCACAAGAGAAAAGCTCCGAAAGCATTAGCAAGAACTAAGAGTCTTGGCAAATTCAAAAAAGGTCAGAGACTTGCAGTTGACAAGGTTGAAGGCAAGTTCTATCATATTATGAAATATGATTGTTGGATATACAACAAAAACGTTAAAGAAGTAGAATAATAATCAAATACTATGTACTAATAATTGATGTTCATCTAAAATATAAGCTAGGTCGACTTAAGTTACAAACATATTGTAGCTAAGCCGAGCCCGGCTTATTTTTTTTTGTTGAATCGTTATAAAATATGAAACAATTAAGCTATTTAGGTTAAGGATTGAAAGGAGCAAACCTAGACATATGACAAATGGAGAATTTTATAAAGATGATTTAAGAAGAATAATGATAAATACATTAGGCGTCGAAAAAGAAACAGGTAAGCCAGCTGTTTGCAGCTGTATGCGTTGCCAGGAATGCCTTTTTGAACCTGATGAGTGTGATATAGGAATGGAGGATTGGCTACAATCTGAACACATTGAACAGGTCGATTGGAGCAAGGTCAAGGTTGATACACCTATTCTAGTTAAGAACGAAAAAGAGAATATTGAGTACAGAAGACACTTTGCTAGATTTGAAAACGGTAAAGTCTATGCTTGGGGTGATGGAGCTACGTCCTTCACATCAAATGATGAATATCATGTGACTTCCTGGGATTATGCAAAGCTAGCAGAAAATTAGAGGGAGGAGAAACATGATGAAAATTGAATGTAACAAGGAAACAGAGATATTGCTGTTTGGTCATTTAGACGTAGGTGATGTATTCGTAGGTGGACTAGGACAGGATGTATTCATCAAAGTTAAAGACTGTGATGCTATAGGACTAGCGGTAAAAGGATGTAATGCAGTTCGGCTGTCAACAGGATGTTTTGATAAATTCAGTCAAAATGCTCCTGTTCAACGTATTGAAGAATGCAAATTAGTTCTATACAAGTGAGGTGTGACAAATGATTTGGAATAAAGATATATCCTTTGAAGGATTTCAAAAGAAAATAGATGATTGGTATAGTGATGAAGATTTTAAATTGACTGACCCACCAGTTGATGCACAATTCGCATTAAATTTAATCTTTAAAACACTGATAGACGATAAGGAGAACTATCCTTATTTAACCCCAATGATAGAATCTACAGAACAGACTAACTCTATAATGCTTGATTTGATTCTGAAGAAATACAGCAAGAAGTACAGGGAATTTGTGAAGCAACAAAGGAAAAAATGATGTCGCAGTAAATTTACTTGTGCATCGTTATGTTATCATATAACAATTATTAAATTAGGAGGATTAATATGATAGAAGTCAAAGATATATCAGATATGAAGGAATGTACATTTGGTGACGTACCAGTCGGAGATATATTCATAGCGGGTACAACAGTGAGGAGAGGAGAAACGAGTGTATTGATGAAAATAGAAGATTGTCTTTCTGCTGCTGTCAATTCTGACACAGATAGATTAAATTGTGTTGAATTAGACACGGGAAAATTGTATCATTGTGAGGATACAATAGTTGTAGGTGTAATAGATAATCCTAAATTATTATTACAGCAAGAATTAGAGAAGAAAGGAGAGGAAGAGTAATATAATGAAAATTGATGATAGGAGATATGAAGGTACAGCAAAGTTTGGTGACTTGAAATCAGGGCAATGTTTTGAAGGTAATAAGCGTCAAATATGTATGAAGATTGATAAATGTTTCTTAGAGGACAGAAGCCCTAAGAATGCTGTAAGACTAGCAGACGGTGGACTTAATTTCTATTCAGATGTCGCAAACGTGATACCAGTAGACGTAGAAGCTATTGTAGAATAACAGGTGAAAGAGGTGATTACTATGGCGGTACTGAACAAGTGCCCTTTATGCGGAAGTCCTTTAGAAGTTCAATACTTAGGACAATACTCAGAAGTATGTAGAGTTTTGAAAAATGGTAAAATATCAAAACAAAGAATAAGAAAAGAAGACAATGGAAGTATGGAATGTAGTTTTATAAATTGCTCAAATGATAAGTGTACATTTGTAACTGATACAGATTGGGAAACAGAAGATTACAATATTATCAACGGACAGGACGATAGATTATACATTGAAATGAGATGAATCATACGGAAGGAGGCAATTGATTACTTATGGTAGTTTTACACTTTAAAGCACGTGATGGGAGGGCGGTTGAAGAGTTAGAGAGGTATAACGTTCATGACCGACTCAAAGATATAATACCTCAAGTAGGTGATGGAGTATGCTGTCCAGGTCTTTGGGGAGAAGGTGGAGGAACCATATATCGAGTATTAAGTAGGGTGTTTGATTACGAATCAGGGGTCATAATTGTTTATGTTGAACCTAGAGTTATCAGATTATCTGGTGACAACAACACTGTACTACCGTCTTAAATATTTGAAAGTGAAGGAGAATTTAGTAGTTATGAAATTTACTAGAGGTACATATAAGAAAATCAAAAGTATGGATAGAGCTGAAATGGCTCGATTCATTGATAGCATATACAATAGTGGATATGAAAAGGGTTTGGATGATATGTCTCATGATTGGGTCAGCAAATTAACAGATGCTGTAGATGTGGGAATAAAACAAACTCCTGGAATAGGTAAGAAACGTTATCATGATATAATGAAAAATATAAATAAGCAGCTTGCTATTGTTACAGGTAGTACTGAAATGTGTATAGAGGAGGAAGGTTAAATTGAATCAGAAAGTCGTTAAATTAGATTACAGGTGTACCTGGAATTCTACCATGTATGTATGTGATATCACAAATGAAATTAATGAATACTTCGATGTAAGCACTACTTTAAAAGGTGTATATGAAAAACTTAAGTGCCCTGTTACACAAGTTGGATATTACGTAATAGCTGATGGCGTTCCTAGCGTTGCACTTGCAATAAGACGTCCAGGTTCTACCGTTGGGGCTATTTATTGTGATGAAAACAATGTAATAACAAACATAAATGTAGACTTCTTAGAAGAACCTGAGTTAAGTAAAAAGTTACAGAAGTATGTAGGATGTAAAATTGAATATCCTAGTTATAACATTGCAGAATTTAAGAATATGGGAAGGAGCAAAAATTCATGAAAGCAGCAGATTATCAAAAACAGGCGATGAGAACAAACGACGGTAAATGTAAAGAGAGGCTTGATTACAAGTTATCCCTTAACATGACTACAGACTTAGGTCAAGTTATAAATGCTTGTTTAGGGCTATCAGGAGAAGTAGGTGAATTAAATGATATGGTCAAAAAGTTCATCTATCATCAAACTCCTATGGATGAAATCCACTTTATGAAGGAGATTGGAGATGTATGTTGGTACTTAGCATTGATTTGTGACGCTTGTGGATATGACTTGGGCAGAATAATGGAGATGAACATCGAAAAACTCAAGAATAGATATCCGGAAGGTTTTGATGTAGTCAAAGCTAACAACAGGAGGGACGACGATGTTTAATAACGCGTGTCCTTACAGCGGAATACATCGATGACGATGATTGTTATTTCTGTGGTTTATATTATAAAATATGCGATGAAGATTGCATGATGTATCCTAAGTCAGCTAGATATAGTGATTCATCTACAGATATTCAGATATCGTAATACACTAAGTAATTATTAGACACATTACATTTATTAATATATATATGGAGGTTTATTTTAAATATGGCAAAGTACATGGTAGATTACACACAGGTTGTTTCTAAAGGTTACATATTAGAAGCAGAAAGCAAGAAAGATGCGATTGAAATAGTTCAGTTAGGGATTGCAAATGGAGCTATTCCTAAACCTGACCCTGATATGAATACAGATGTAATAAATGTTGAAGCACATCAGATTGCAGAAGATGATGAGGATGACGATAATAATCACGAATGTCATTCTAAGTGTGAATGTAGCTGTAATAGTAAAGACGCTACACATTACAAAGTTAACGATATAATTGATACTATAATATCTCATAACTCTACTGTAAGCTTATATGTTGATATAGGACACAGTAGTAAAGAAGTTTGGCACGGTATGGCTCATAGGTTGCCAGAAAAGTATCTGAATAGAGAATTCGTTAGAATATTTGGAGCAATTGCCGATGGCATAGATACTTCAGATACAATTAGAATACTAATCAAATAGAAATATAATATTTAGGAGATGGAAAGATGAAGATTGAAGATAATAGACGTAATCCAAGAACATTTGGTGATTTAATAGTTGGAGATGTATTCACTAGTGATGCAAAAGTTTTTTATATGAAGACTGAAAAATCTTATAATGAAGGTGGTATGGAAGATAGCAAAGGGCATGAATTTAATGCTGTGTGTATCAGTGAAAAATATGCAGGGACTAAAGTTAGTTTTAGACCTAGTGAAAAGGTTATATTCTTAAATGATGCAACATTAGTGTTGAATTAAGGAGGTTATAATGGAAGATAAACAGAAAATATGCGATTTATTAGTACCAGTATTACAGGAAACAAGAGATTTTCAGGAATTGGAAAGTTTGAAATACAACAAAGACAACGAAACAGTTGTGGCGACTTTCTGGTACGGAGCAGTGAAAACTGCAAATGTTCATATGGATTCAGGAACATCAATGATTAGAGATATTATTGCACAGATTGTCTAAGGCAGTAAAAATAAAAGGTGCAAGGAGTGATAATTTATGAAACATAGGAATCTATATAGAAAAGAGTTAGAAGATTTATTAGAAAATGACTCAGGTGTAATGGTAAACATGCATACAGACTCACCCGAGATATGCTCCAAATCAAAATGTCATAAGTGCAGATTCAGCTGTGGGAATGGTGATTTATACATATGTTGCAGAAAAGAAGATATGGTTGATTGGCTAGACTCTCCTGTAGAGTCTACATTCTCAATTGTAGGTAAGCTACAGTTGGATAAGTTGGAATATGAGATTCGGAACTTCAAGAGTAGATATAATTATCTGCCTGATATTCGTGCAAACCAAAGCACTTTCAGTGAAATAAACTGCAATCCTACATCGACTCAGCTAATTAAACTAAAAGATAATGTAGTATCTGTTACTAAGTTAACATTAGCTATCACATGTAATCATGTAGTAGATGATAGCTTAGACTATGGAGAAATAGTACTAGAGATGCCTGGACGTGATTAATTAGAAACAACTTAGTTGCAAATAACCATATATAAATATACATAGAAATAAACAGCGACATAGAGTTTTGTAATCTTCTTGACATCCTCTATGTTAGCTGTTTCTATTTATGAATATACAATAATGATGAAGTAAAATCAAATCAAAAAAAAATAAAAGGAGAATCAAATTAATGAACAAATCAAACAATTCTATCAGAAACAGAGTATCTACTATAATAAAATCAGAGCTAGATGATTACAGGGCCTTGTTAAGAAATATGCCTAGTGTAATGTTTAATTTTCTTTGTGTTGTCTGTGGTACTGATGAATCTATTTGCGAATAAGGAGTTAATCAGCTACAACTATCTAGCATTAGATTGCGGATTCTTATTATCTTGGCTCAGTTTCTTATGCATGGACATGCTCACTAAAAGATTTGGAGCAAAAGCTGCTATTAAGATATCTTTATTCAGCGTAGGTGTTAATTTTGTAGCTTGCTTTTTCTTCTATATTATCTCATTAGTTCCTGGTAACTGGGGAGAATTTTATTCTACTAATTCTAATATTGCAAATCAGGCATTAGATAACACCATTGGAGGTAGCTGGTATGTGCTCATAGGCTCTATGATATCTTTCAGCGTAGCTTCTATTGTCAACGCTTTAATAAACGTAAGTGTAGGTAAATTCCTTAAACAAGACAATTTCATTACATATGCAATACGTTCATATACATCTACAATAGTAGGACAATTTATAGATAATATGTTATTTGCATTGATTGTAAGTCATGTATTATTTGGATGGACATTAACACAATGTTTCGCATGTTCAATAATTGGAGCTATTGCAGAATTACTTTCAGAAGTACTATTCAGTCCTATCGGATTCAAAGTATGTAGACGCTGGGAGAAACAAGGTGCAGGACAAAGTTACATAGAACATTATATAAATAATTAAATTATATTATATCTTATTTAGATTAGGGAGGTAATACATATAAATGAAAAATAATTTAGTAATGACTTTAGGTTTAGCTTGCATGTTAATATTTTTATTTGATTTAATATACTTATTACTAGTCGATGTAGCCGACTCTAATCTAGATAATATACAATTCGTTATAGTATATTGGAAACAGATGTTAGTATTACCTGCAAGTTTAATAAGCAGTATGCTATTCATAAGAAAAGTAGATTAAATTTATAATGTAGGAGGAAATGTTATATGCATAACAGCGTTGTTGTTATAACAGGTTCGGCACACGGTATGGGACGTGCAGCTGCCGAATTATTCTTAAAGAACGGTTTTGAGGTGCATGGAATTGATATTGAATGTTGTTCAATGGGTGATGCCAATTACATACACCATGTCGCAGATGTATCTAGTTACAACAGTCTACCTGATATTGAAAACGTTGAATACTTGATAAATAATGCAGGAGTTCAAGGAACTGAGAATGACATCGAAGTTAATCTGAAAGGTGTTATAAATTGTACTAAAAAATATGGATTACAGAAAAGCATAAAATCTATTCTTAATCAAGCATCAGTTTCGGCACACAATGGAGCAGAATTTCCAGAATATGCAGCTAGTAAAGGCGGAGTATTGTCTTACACAAGAGCGATTGCTAAGTATGTAGGTCACATGTACCATGCAACATGTAACAGCATTTCATTCGGAGGTGTTCTAACTGAGTTAAATCAGCCCGTAATAGAAGACAAAGAATGCTGGGATAAAATTATGTCAATGACTCCACTAGACAAGTGGGTAACTGTTCATGAAGCAGCTCAATGGATTTACTTCCTTACAGTAGTCAATCGTAGCATGACAGCACAAGATGTACTGATAGACAATGGTGAATTTTATAATCATGAATTTGTTTGGAAGTGAACTATTTGATGTATCTTTACATTAGAGAAAAGATAGATGTGATTACAAAATTGTAGTTACATCTATTTTACTATGTATTGAATTAAAATTCGTTATATACTATATAATTACAGGAGGTGAATCATTACATGATAATTGTTAGTGAAAATAGACGAAATAATTCGTATGATATAAAATGTAACTATGACCCTGAATTGATTGATTTGATAAAGAATGTAGCCGGTAGAAAGTGGATACCTGAATACAAGATATGGACTATTCCTAGAAATAGGTTAGGTTTCCTGCTTAATCAGCTGAAAGGGACACGGTATGAACGAGAACTGCATATTCAATCCAGTGAGGACATAAACATCAATCAAAAGTTAGGGACTACTAATTACATACCAGAGGTTGACTTGTCAAATGTAGAAAGGTATGTGCAAGAAGGTGGACATTTATACAAACATCAAGAAGATTTCATGAAGTATGCAATATACAGAGAACTCAATGGGTACACTAGCGGGTTCTTGCTAGCTGACGAACCTGGTGCCGGTAAAACACTTGAAGTGCTTCAGTTAGCGATGTACTATAAGAACCATAAGAATTGTAAGCATTGCTTGATTATATGTTGTGTTAACACTGCTAAGTATAACTGGCAAGAGGACATACTTAAACATACCAACGGAAAAGAGAAACCATATATTTTGGGTACTCGATTGAGACGTAACAAAATTGATGTTCGACACGATACGGGAGGGAAAGAGAAACTAGACGATTTAAAAACAGGACATATGTATAGTAACTATGAATATCCTGAATTACCTTATTTCCTTGTAATAAATATTGAAGCATTTCGACATAAAAATGGAAAGGCCTATGATATTACATCTGAAATAATAAACTGGATAAAATCTGGTGAGATTGGCATGATAGCTATTGATGAAATACATCGAAATGCTTCTATGCATTCTGTGCAAGGTAAGCAGCTACTAACTATAAAAAAGAAGATAAAAAATATTGATAACGATGTGTGTTGGATACCTATGACAGGTACACCGATTGTAAGCAAGCCTACAGACCTATTCTTACCACTTCGTCTTGTAGATGGACATGATTCAGATAGTTACTACATGTGGTGTCAGCAATATTGTATGTATGGTGGCTTCGGTGGGTATGACATAGTAGGCTACAAGAATATAGATACTCTTAAACAGATACTTGAACCTAACATGCTCAGACGATTGAAGAAAGATGTGCTAGACTTACCTCCTAAAATACGATACACTGAATATATTGAAAATACGCCTTATCAGAAAAAGTTATATAATCAAATTGAAGGTGAATTAGTAGCAAACCAAGATGTGATAGTATCGTCTATGAATCCAATGTCACAGCTACTTAAACTAAGGCAAGTTAATGGTTCACCTGAACTAGTAGATAATACTCTGGTAGTAGATAAAACATACTTGAATAAAAATGCAAAAGCTAAAAGATTACTAGAACTAATAGATGACATTGTAAGCAATGGAGAAAAAGTAATAGTATTCTCCAACTGGGTAGAACCCCTTCGCACCTTATATAAGTTCATATCAGCGAAATACGGAACATGCTGTTATACTGGCACAATGAAGTCAGATGTAAGAGAAAAGCATAAACAAGCATTCATTACTAATCCTAAATATTCAGTATTGCTAGGTACAGTAGGTGCATTAGGTGTTTCTCATACACTTACAGTTGCTAGAAACGTCATATTCTACGATAAGCCCTGGAACGCTTCTGAAGTTGTTCAGTGTGAGGATAGAATACATCGACCTGGTACAGCACATTCAGTTAATATCTATACGCTAGTAAGTAAAGATACAGTAGACGAACGTGTAGAGAAGATATTATCGAACAAATCCGGTACAGCCAATTACATTGTAGATAATCAATTAGATTTAAGAAAAAATCCTGAATTATTCTCAATGTTATTGGGCTCTTCGCCATTACATTTATGATTTATTTATGGAGGTATTAAGTTATATGAAGAAAATGATTATAGCAGCTAATCAAGAAAAATCAGATGGCTACACAGAAGCATATGATAATTGTAAAGACAATTTCGACTATGCGTTAGATGGCTGTGATAAACTTAGCAGAGATAGCAAAGACGGAGAAAGACTTGCAACACAATTGTTGTTAGAACTAAACGCAGGTATTGATGCAGTTTTATCTAAAATTGCAAGTAATATACAGTAAATGGAGGTGATAACATATGGGAATTAAAATAACACATTCATCTAGAAAGTCAGTCAATGCTAGTAGAGATAATAGTACTAGTTATGTTGATAAGCTCATGAAAACAGTAGATGACAAATTAAATGCCGATTCAACATTAGACAGCTGGACATGGAAGAAGCATGATAGAAACATGTGTTTAACTACTGTTAAAGGTGAAAATGTAGATGAATACGATATTCCATTTGCTGATTTGTCTAATAACATTAAGAAAGATTCACAATACATTTTAGATGCACTTAAGGATGTTATCGAAAGTAATACTTCAATCATCGAAGGTTCAAGTGATTACTACTTTGGAAAGGATGCAGCCAATAGCTATGGTGATTTAATCTGTAATAATTTATCAGGTAAGACTGTAAGTAAGCGTAAAGATAAAGCCGAAGAACCTGGAGGACTTAAGTATGAAGCTGATTTACTTGGTATAGATATGTGGGACCTTCTTGAAGCTCTTGAAGGATTATGCTATCAAGGCAGATGTGAAGAAATAGATGATTCAACATACAAAGTAACATGTAGCACTGATTCAAGTGATTCTACAGAAATTATTGCTAGTAGTGAACTATACGGACTTTCAGGAGTCAAGAAATATCTTTCGGGAAAAGCAGATAATGTAGATGAAATTGAACTAAATCCAGGAGATGCTGCTAAAATTGCAAAATATGCAGATAAGAAGCAAGGCAAACGAGTATTCTATTCAGATGAATATGAATGTTACTATATTCCGGAATATGTTTTTTGGACTGATGAGTATTTCTATCCGTATCCTGCAGAAGATGACTATGGGAATGATTTAGAAGGTGAACCTGTAGAAGGGTGTGATGACTCATCGCAAGTATATAGTTCTTCTTACCTAGATGTAGATTGTGTAGTGGGAGAAGATGATAGTAAAGTTTGGACAGTAGGTGAATTACTAGACTTCTTTGAAGAACATCAGGATGATGACCCATGTATGCAATACTACGAAGGAGATGCATATGCATGGCTCAATGATACTGTTAGATTCATGAAACGTGTAGAAGCTAGTGAATCTTTCATTGACGAAAATGGTGTATTCGGAGAACCAGGTGCTAATGTTACTAGGGAAGAGATGTCTAACTATTGGGACAATAATTTCAATGATGACCCTGTACTATACAACTATGATTCGAAAAATGCTTGGTTAAATGATACTATTAAAAATATGAAAGTATACAGTTCTTCATCTGAAGATACTAATAGCAAGTTAGTATCTGACATAAATGACGATGAATTATTTGAAATTGCAGAAAATTACAATACTTCAAATCCTGTCTCAGGCAACTGGGATTCAGAAACAACACATGAGCAGAAAGCAATAGCTGACCACTTCAATATATCGATGGATGAAGCTAAACAGCTCATGATTAATAAATTAGGATTTTCTAATGAAGACTTCGATTATGTATCAAGCTCAAGCAACTTAGAAGATGAAGATGATAATTCAGAATATACAATGCTTAGAACAAAACAGGTACCTGATTCAGATGGATTCATGACTGATTATACATTGTATGAAAACAACATTACGGGCGAATATGTTTGTGTATTTGGCGATAGAGATACACACAGCCCTGAAGATGAATGGTTCGATTTTGAAACAGAATCTGAAGATGAAGCTAATGAGTGGTTTGATAGCTATACAGGTGTAGAATAAATATTAGATTTGAGGGAAGGAAATGAACTATGAATATTATTAAAAACAGTAAAAGAAGCATCAAAGCGGACACATTCAATGCAGATAAGCGCAGACAGCTGTACAACAAAAGACGAAACATGGCAAATGATGTAATCTATTTAGTTAATCAACAAGATGATTACAATGACAAATTGCGAGTTTTGTTTGATGAATTAGTTCCAAGTATGGGACAGTCAAAGAGCATGGCCGGCGAGTTAGCACGAGCTATGATGAGAATAGCTTACAGATATTTGAATGACGGTGATAAATTCTATGAAGGATATGGACTAGAAACATGCGGAAGTCCAGCTCAGATGCTTTATGACGAAGTACCTGGCGTAGCAACTTTAATCAACAACCGCTTGAGAGATAAATATTCACTTGAGGATTTTGAATACGAAAAACTCTTACAAGACCTTACAGAAACAACTGTAAATTATATTGTATCTAATCCATCATTATTCAAAGAAAAATCAAAAGATATGTATGAATACGAACCTGTAGATATAGAAACACTCGAGCCTGAATATGAGTATGAAATTGATATATCAGGTGAAATTGAACCATATATAGGTATGGGAGCAATTGATTCAAACGATGTAGATTATTTCCTCACTGAATTAGCTAATCAATATGGTGGCGAAATTGAAAGAAGATTCCAAGGATATGTTGTAGTAGGATTAAACACAGACGAATATGATGAATGGGAGTCACAGTTTCCACAGGAGGTAGAGAGCTGGGTAAGTGACTTAGCTGAGGAATATCCAGATGTTGACGAGGACTAGTCAGCATTGAAATAAGGAAGGGAGTGCTACAAAATTTTCAAAAGAAAAAGTAGGCCCTTCGTTATTATATGTATCAAAAAATTAATAATCAGGAGGTTAGCATATGAAGAAATATATCAAAACAAATTCAGATTCGGATTGGCAATCAAAGTTAGATAAAGATGTATTTGAAAGATTATGCATGTGTGCATCTACTAAGAAAGATATAGTTCCACTTGCTAAAGCACTTAAACGTTATTCTAAGAGAGTAGACGATAGCTGGTCTGACCAAGATTGTTTAGATTTCATACTGCAGTGGGTTTTAGATTGGAATGGTGCAACTTGGGACTACACTCAAAGAGAATATGATAACTGGTTATCTAAATTGAAATAAGAAGGGAGCAAATTTCATATGTCTGATATATCGCAATTAGGTAAGAAAGGCGAAGCAAAGGTCAAAGAATGGCTAGATAAACCAGAAGATGGTTATTGTTTTGACCGAATACCCGACCAGATGACTGGATTTTATGGAAGTTCAAACATATGTGATTTTGATTGCTATAAATACCCTAACATGTATTACATAGAGTGTAAGTCAACTTGGGAAGATAGATTTGACTTTTCTATGATATCAACTAACCAAAGATTAGGTCTGTTAGATAAGTCAAAAATAGAAGGCACTTATGGATTAATAATCATACTATTTGCAACTTATAAACGTGCATTCATAATTGACATAAACGAGATTCAGAGAAAACTGAACGAAGGTAAAAAGTCAATCAACATAAGAAAAATAAATGGCTGGGACATCAAATATGTTGAGATTCCAACAATTCCTAATAACAGACAAAAGTTATTAGATTACACAGGGAAACTAGAAGATTTAGTTAAACAAATTATATAGGAGGAAGTGTATTTATGAAGAAAGTAATATCCGCAACTACTAAGAAGCCTACAGAATTAAATCTAGGTATATCACTCGAAATGGCTGATGATATATTTGAGAGTATTGAAATAATCATGTATAACGCAGGCTACGACCTTAGCAAAGAATTCATAAATGGCGATTTAATTTTAACTACGAAGTGTAGAGAAGATGCAACTTATATGCCTAAAATAGAACTCCAGTTAGAGAAGGTAGAAAACAACATATATTGTACTCCTACATTAACATTTCCAGTCCTTACAATGACCAGTGATGATTATGTAGATACTATACAGCATTGGCTTAACAAGTGGTCAGATGTAGGCAGATATATGACTGAATTATGCAAGTATTATTTTAATGTTGCACAATGGACTCATCGTAACAAGGACGAATAATTAATTAAAAAATTGTACCTTATATACTGTATGTAACTTTAATTATTATCATATAAGAAAGGAGAATACAGATATGAGAAAATCAGGATTGAATCTTAAAGTAAGAGTAAAAAATCCAGTTTTCTGGACAGGATTCTTAGGAGCTGTAATCACTTTCATCTATACTGTCTGTGGATTAGTAGATGTTGTTCCGCCTTTTACACAGAGTGAAGTAGTTCAAGGTGTTAGTGTTGTTATCAGTGCGTTAACTGTACTAGGTGTATTGATTGACCCAACAACAAAAGGGCTAACAGACTCTAAGCAGGCATTGACCTACACTTCTCCGAAAGTAGATGTCGCGGAAGATGAGGAAGATGAATAATTAGAAGTTAAATATACAGGTTATATGTCAAGTAAAAATTGAACATGTAACCTGTATTTATTTGTATACATCGTTATTGATAGTATGAGGAGGTGTTGTATGCATAAAGTACAAACATATTTCCTTGCACTGATTATCTTATTTGCGATTAACTTAAGCAATGTTCTTAGCGAGGAATATAACGAAGAACCGTTTCCAACAATTGAAATTGAGTCAAATATAATATATGAGCCTCAAGTAATCATTGAACCGTTGGAACGTGTTAAAGACTCACAAGAAACTACAAAGACCGTCGAAAAGGTGAGTAATAAACATAGGAAACATAAAAAACGACAAAAGAAGAAATCTAACAAGATTAAGAGAATGAAACAAGTAGAAGAAACTACTATAATTAATCAGTATGAATGTAAAGATGTAGATTCAACGGAATCTGTTTTAACACCTTCGGGTGGCATCAATTACAATCGAGATGGATATCTGGAAACATACTACAATTTAGATATGTCATTAGTAGTATCTAACATGCGAAACAAAGGTTTCTCAGCATCTGAATATCCTTACTGGGTTAGAGATGACGGAGTTAAGATGATTGGGGAATACGTTATAGTAGCCGCTGATTTGAATATCCACCCAAGAGGGAGTACTGTACATACTAGTTTAGGCACAGGGCTTGTATGTGATACAGGTTCTTTTACAGAATCAAATTCTTATCAATTTGACATTGCAGTAAGCTGGTAGAGTAGAATCGTTAAATAGATTGTACATATTATTAAATCTATTTTATTTATTATTTAGGAGGACAAATAACATGATCTGTCTCTTATACACATCTGACGCTGCCGACGATCTTACGC
>ENA-OZKW01000169-OZKW01000169.1-human-gut-metagenome-genome-assembly--contig:-NODE-169-length-19370-cov-35.790422_pt1 | contig 19370 bp, 19 predicted proteins | sample MGYA00244833_ERZ653778 | MGnify/ENA primary metagenome ERZ653778 (study PRJEB26926, sample SAMN06165284) | human gut metagenome | biome: ENVO:00009003; feature: ENVO:2100002; material: ENVO:00002003... | reverse complement strand
GCCCTCCGGTGCTCAGAACCGCTACGCTCTAAGGTTGGCGGACCATCAAAGGTCTTCGCCATATTGTGCGGGATGGGACCGCCAGATTATAGTCCATTATCGTGATACGGCCTCAACTGCTTAAAGATTTCTTCCAAACAATCAGCCATGCAACTCGCATCATCCAGCTGATTACATAGATATGTTGCTTGAGGCTCAGGATTGTTATTTCGAATCATTGTTTTCAAAGCCTCAACAATAATCTTCTTTTGAGATGATTCATCAATATTTATATTGTAAGTCATAATAGAAAGCTATTCTATGAAATTGAGCCATTATTTTTCACTAATAAAAGCGCATTTTATATACGTTCTACTTTCATTTTTTTTATTGTATCCTCCATTTTTCTTAATACTTCTAAGGATGCTTTAATTTCTTTCGCTGATAAATCAGGCAATCCTTGATGTCCATGAGATGATTGGTGTAGAGCAACCTTTTGATAGATAGTCATTGCCTGCAATTGTTCTGCTAATTTATCTACGCCATCATTAGAATCATTGAATCTAGCAATAACATTATTAATTTTATTAAGTTGATTGTCAAGAGGAACATCTTTCAAAATCGAAACAATAGATTTAATCAAATCATTATATGTCTCAATCCTGTTTCCTGCGACATGAAAACTTCTATTTAAGCATTTCTTCTGAATGTCAACAAGCAAATTTGAAAGTTCTTCCTTAGCTCCTGCCATTAATAATAATGTATAACGATGAAGCAGAACTTCAAAATACTGTCGTACATCATTACCTATGCTGTGTATATGTTCAGGATGATTATTCAATTCTGTTTCTATGCGAGTAATTATATTTTCTGTAGAAATAGCATAAACTTTGTGGCTATTATTATATTCATAAATTCCTTGTCTTAACCATAGTCTATTTCTTTTATCATCTTCTTTTAAAAAGAAATCACACAAATTATAAAAACTCGTATTATGCGTAAGTAAAATGACTTGAAACTCTCCAAACTTTGTCACCAAATATTCGTACAAGAACATTCGATTGGCCGTATCAAGACTGGTGAAAATATCATCGAGAACGAGGATTTTCTTACTTCTTCTTTCAGGGGGTGCAAATAATTGAATAGACTCTAAAGTCAATAACAGAGCTACCAAATTTAGTTTTGCCTCATTAAATAAAAGATTCAAATTATCATCACTAACAAGGTTTTGATTAACATCTTGTATCACTATACGGTATGCTGCATTTTGAGAACTGGTAAGCGAAATATCCTCATAGAAGAATTTCTGTAATGAGAGATTGACTTCTGATAAAATACATAAATAAGATTCATCTGTAAGCTCAGTATCGATATTATGCCTTGCCAAGTAGAGTGATTTTAACAAAACATCCAAATCTAAAAAGCCATTGACTTTAATATCGTTACCATTAAGCATATAAACGTTATAATAATCTTTATTAAACGTTTCAAACGAAACCCCATTGATTTCTATAAGTGGCTCTGCTACAGATTTCTTATTCTTATATTCAATCAATATTTGACGACTAGCGTTTATTCGTTCCAATCCTTGATAACGAGCAGGAATACGTTCTTGTTCTATGCGTTCTTTATGAAATGCTAACTTTATAGCTTCATAAACAGAAGTTTTGCCTGATCCATTTTCTCCAAAACACAAAATGTTCATAGGCTTCCCTTCAGCTGTTTCGCCTCCAAAAACAACAGGATTTTCCCCAAAAGCTTTAAAATTTGAAATTGTCAACTTTCTCATTATCCTTTGCCATTTACAAAAAAATCCTCCAATACAGAGGAGATATGAGTTATCCTATCTAGAAATTTTTTATGAGTAAAACCAGAATTATCACTTGTTAAATTTCTAACCTCTTCTATCTTAGAATTGGAATACGACTTATAACGTTGAAGAATTGGCGTACTACGTTGGGGCATGTCCAACACTATACTGTTACCCAAGCTATTAACTTCATCCTCTAAATCTTGATGATTCCAATCATTGGAGAGACTTTTAAGATCAACTGTTTTAATAATTTTATCAACTCTATAATTATCAATAGCAGTCTGGTTAGGAGAGCTAAGATAAAAAGCCAACAGAGTTAGTCCTTTCCTTAATCTCCCCGGATTATTCCACATCCACTCATCTACATTTTTTACTAGATAATTATCTATATCCTGCCCAGAAGCAACTTTATAGATAATATTGTATATTTCAAATTTAACTGACATAGTAGACCCTCGATAATAACAATATCGGAGAATCTTCTTAAGGAAAGATATCAGTTCCTCATCAGACGCAGTCTTGTGATAATAAATATAAACAACAAAAGCGTAAACGGGATTTTGGTTTGTATATGCATCCAAAATTTGAATCCACGCCGCCAAACGTGATGGCTCATTAAGTTTATTTCTATAATATTCTATCGCATCTAATGTATCTAGCAAGGAACTTAAGACATAACCATAATCACCTTTTTTAAATGGTGATTTATTGTCTTTTTGAAAAAATTCTCTTAAACGTTTTTCTGCAACTATTATGCCTTCCCGTCCTCTTATAATATGATAATAGTAGCGAAACAAATCATCAATCTTTATATTTAGATCTTCACACCGTGAATTGATTTCTTTCCACTTTCTTATAAACTCATCTCCCTTGCCAATAGTTAAAGACATTTGGTAAAGCTTAGCTTTAAAGATGTCTGCATCTTGTAAGTCCATTCCTCGATCATTAATAGTTTCAAAAACCATCAAGGCATTTGAACGAGCTACATCCAAATCGTCGTCCTTTAACACAATTGGCAAGACATATACTTTACTGATAAAATAGTCAACAAATAACTTCTGCTTATCAATTGAAATTTTCATCAAATAGTCTTTTAAGAGCGCATAAATAGCATACCCATTGCAGACTACCTGTTTTGTACAACTCTTATAATTTAAATTTTCATTTTTTTCTGAATATTGATCATATACAGCCTCATAATCATTCACGCTTTTTCTTAAAACTTCATCAATCTGCATTTGATCTTTTACCTCAAATACATCAGAAGAAATTTTACTAAGGTAATCAGATGTATTTTCTTCTTCGTATGATTCGACCTGAATCATTCTCTTTAGTCTGTTATTATTTGGTTGAAGGATGCATAAAGACTTCAGATAAAGCCATAAGGTTATTAATCTCTGCTGCCCATCTACGACTTCTGGTCTATCATCTTTTTCGCCTTCAGCCAAAACAATATTACCCAAGAAATATGAGTCCGTATTACTTTCAAACGCTTCCAATACATCATCATACAACTGTTTACATTCCTCCATGGTCCAAGAATAATGACGCTGGTATGATGGTATTATATATCTATCATCATTTGAGAATAATGATTTTAGATTCTTTTGTTCTGCCGATAAATATAATGCCATATTCGAATTTTATGTAACCATTAATATTTTCAAACACCCTCTGATTTGTCTTTATTTAAAGGCTAATTAAGAGATATTAAAAACATAAAAATGATTTGATTTAATATTTATTTTTGCAACAAGCGTGTACCGCTACCACCTGCTAATACTATTCCTTTCATAAATGTTATCTCCTCATTAACTTTGCTGCAAATTCCAAGAAATCTGCAACATTTTTGAAATCATCAAACTATTGGCAATACATACTTGCATAAGGTTCGGGAAACCTATTGCGTATATCTGCCTTTATCATACTTGCCAAAGCTTCCTTTGTGTAGGCTTTCAGCAATACGTTGTATTGTTCCTCGCTCATAACATTCTCTGTCATTTCAACATCCTTACAATAAACATTGCCTCATAAACTATGATCAAACATCAAAAGCAGCATTCGGAAATATAGAAGCAACGTATTCTTCGCTATTCGCTTGTTATTATCTAATGACTGTGTAGACATAAATTAATTTTTCTTCTTTTTCTTTGAATCTTTAGCGTTTTGCAATTGAGAGAAATCTATCTGACCATAGATACCTTCCATCTCAACAAGAGCCTTGCGGAAATTTTGATTTTTCCAATCATTAAAATCCATCTCTATTTCATCTGCTTTTACTGCATTATAAAAGCATTCTTTTTGTTCTCGTTCAGAAATGTATATTTGCTCACCATTCTTTATTAACTGATGAATGATTTCTGCCAAATCGCCCATCTCATACAATGTTGGTACTACAATATTTGTATGAAGACTCCGACATTGCAAATATGGCGTGCTACTTGGGGCATGATGAAATTTGAATTTGACCAATGCCTCATCAGGTATCTTCACACACCAAAGATCTTTTATATTCTTTGTACAAAGACTAAAAGCCAATGCTAACTTGACAACATCTACACTACCATCATCTTTCCAAACAGAAATATCATTATCAAGAGTACGTAAATCAGATATAGAAACTGCATCATGCAATTGTCTTTCAACCCATTGCCCCTCTTCTATTTTTCTAAGATAGTACATCTTTTTCGAATAACATCCTTTAAATGGTTATACTTGATTTGTAACCAAGGGTCAGTTGGCTCCTCAAAATCCTCAATTATCGATAGAGCTTTCTTATTACACCAATGACCGAGAAGGCTCAAATTCTTTGACTGTATTACGTATGATTTTATCACCTTAAATGCGACAGCTAACATAGATGCTTGAGGTTGAACCTCTTCATAGTCGAAACAAAGAAACAAATCTATCAGCTTGACTACAAAAAGTTCATTCTTCTGATAATTCCAAAATAGCTGTTCAAGCCAAGTAAGGAAAACCACTTTATTATTCGCAATTTGTTTTCGTGCGAAAACGAATATCTCAGGCTCTATACTTTCGTCAAAATCTGTTTCTATTAAATGAGATACAAAATAGTCTTCATATTCTGACATTCTCTTTAGCTTCTGTTCATCTGAAATATTAGAAAATGCATTCTGAATCCCCCATAAATAATCCTCAGAAGAATCATTTGCAGAAACATCTATTGACAGATTTTCTCCTGCAATATTTTGTAAAGAAGAAAAATCAACTATTTCTGGAGTTTTAATTTCCTGTTGAAAATAAGACAGAAAGATATTATAGTTTTCCATACTTCTTCTTTTTTACCTCTATTAATTTTAAAACCGGAGCATCATTCTCATGCCCATTAGGTATAACAGGTCTGTCCGTTGGCAATATTGCCATAGAATCTGAATCATTTTCTCCAATTGTCCATGCTTCCCTAAACTCTATATTAGTTACAGGAATCACATGAGGATAACGCTTCTCTGGGTCAGATGACATCTTAGCATTATCTATCTCAACTGCGCTTATACCTGCAAAATGAAATTTAGAATACAGCCTTTCAAACATATCCAGGTTACGACTGTCCTTTGCTTGCATCAAATGAAAACGAGACGTAGCAACAACATAACGACCTGAATCAAGAGGTATTTTCTTCAAATCAGGAGCAATGATAACTTTATACCACATTGGATGTTCTTTATCCACCCCTTTGATAAACGTAAGCTTAAGATTTAATATCTTTGCACGATAGTCATTTTCCCATTTTTCTAAAATCCCTTTCGCATGCTTATAATGCTTAAACATCAATAGTATAATCGGAGGTTCTGAGCCATCGTAAGGCATCATATAACCACAGCCAGACCATAGAGCCTTGTCCCACAAAGGATAGTCAATCAAATCTGTTATTATCTGATTAGCCTGTTTTCCTCGCCTTTCTTCTGATTTCTCTGAGTTTTGGGCATTCTTATTAGGATATTTCTCAAATTTTGGTAGCCACCATTGCTCTATGCCAATTTTATAATCAGAATTGAACACAAGTTTAAACTCTCGCTGATAGTTTGACAAAATTACCAATCTATCCCGTAAACCATCCTCAACATTTTTCTTATCAAACATTTCCTTTGCATTTATCGTTTGCGAATTTAATGTCAAGAAGAATGTCAAGAATTGAGTACAAAGGTTCCAATAATCCTGCTCTGTAGCTGTAACTTGGTTTATATTAATCTTATATTCTGTTGTTTTACTTCCTTTCTTAACCGTAGTCTTCCCAGAATTTTTAACTTTTAAAACAATCTCAATCTTAGGAAAAGCAATAGCTATATCCTTAGCATTCATTGTTGCGAGAAAAGACTCTATAAAAGACAACAACATTTCCGCATAAGCCTGACATTTTTCATCACCATAAAATGTTACAACAAATGTACATCCATTAACAAGCGTCTTTAGGTTTGAAATCTTTTTGCTTGTAAAAAATGGCTTAAATAATGATATTGATGAATCTACCAATCCTGCGATATGTTCTTTGCATTTCGGATCTGCCAATATCACATCCTTGAACTCTTGGCTTGTTTTCTCCTCATACCCTAATCTATAAAGTATCGTATCTTTTGAAACAACAAGTTCAAAATGCTTACAGATATCAGGCATCATAGACCATTCCTGTTCACTGCATGGCGAAGCCAAGGATATAACAGCCAATATGGAATCTATTTTCTGTCGCTGCTGATAGTAGGAATCATCCATGAAAGATGGGTGAATAGCAACAATCCTATCAAGCAAAAATAACCAATTAATAAAGGCATTGATATTTCCGACTCTCAACTCATGCCTACATAGTTCAAACAAAACTGTTATGATAAGATGGTCAATTAAACCATCTGTCTCTATCTTATGGAACATTAAGCTCAACGCTTTAACAAACAGATTTTTTGCACTATACATGAGGTCAAGCCCTTTATAAGCAAACGCCAACATTCCTGCTGCTTGAACGAGTCTACCTTTCGTTTCTTCCTTTTGGAATCCTATTATACATTTTCCAAAATGCCTGATAGCATTAAGATTATCATTCTTTTCTAAGTTTTGTACTCCTCGGGTAAAATGAACTTCAGCCGATGATATTTCCGAATGTCTCTTAGCACTTTGCTCAGCAACCATGTCAACAATCTCCTCAAAAACTGGATTGTCAGATACTAAAGAACCTATTTGTCTTATAATCTCTGCATGCATCTCAAAAGAAATATCAATATGACGAGGAATCTCTTTAAGTGCATCTCGAAGCTGCACCAGAGGCTCTGCAATATTTTCTCCCTTAATTTGAGAGTTGATAATTTGAGTTTCAAGAAGACTAATTTTCAGATATAGATATGAACTTTTATGTTCGTCATCCTCAGATAGTTTTTGAAATAAGTCATTCCAATACTTTTCTTCATTTTGAATGCTCAGTTCTTTTTGGAAAAGGTTAAAGACTATGGCTATATTTACTAAATTATAGAGATTATAGCATTTCTCTATACGTATAGGATTAATCTCCTTTTGCAACATATCCTTCAACTGAAGATATTGCTGATACATTTCTTCAGGATCTTCAAACCAATAAAAGGATGTCCAACCTATTTGATAGATTACATTGAATTCCTGTTGACTGGTTCCATATTTTCTTGCTTGGTCCAAGGCAAGGGAGAACCTTCCTTTGATTTCAAATTTAGGAAGTTCCAATTCTCGTGATAATATAGCAGCAGCCAATAAGTCATCAACATAAGCAGTATCTAATCTACCATTTACCATGGTCTCGTCAATTCTCTCGTCTATTTCAGCGAGTTTTTCTCTTTTTCTTTTGTCACCAGCTCCCTCAACTTTCACTTCTTTAAGTTGACCATCCAAATTAAGAGTTTTGATAGCTATATCGTAGCAACCTCTTTCGAATACCGCTTGCTTATACCAATTCAAGTCCAAAATAGAAACGTCAACAGAATAGTCTGCTTTATACTTATCATACAAATCAGCCTTGTTCTTGGAAGATACCAGTTGGTTTGTACAAAAGTAGATTTTATTAAAACCTCTACCTGTACCAACAATTTTCTGTACATCACTTTGAATTTTGGATTTCCAGTCTTCCTTACAACTTATAGCAAAAGCCCATTTTTCGTTACCTTTACAAGCATCTGAATAATACCATTTTTCAGAAATCGCATCATCCACTGAATACGTTTCAAGGTCTGTCTTTCCATCCCCACCACCAGCAGGACCTGTCGATGGAATCAGGTTAGGGGTAACCAGTTTACCTACCATTTGTTTGGTCATTTCCTCAAACTGGTCTTGCTTCATATCTTTTGAGAGATTGCTCATATAGTAGCGAAACATATCTTCTCCCATATCTTTTTCGATATGAGAATCTGAAAAATTTTCAGGTCTCATCTTCCTATAAAATTGATAAGGGCTTTTGATATCTGCCGTATCTATTTCCATTCCAAAAATATTCATATATCTTACCTCCATTGATTTGTTGTAAAGTATATCACCGTTACAGCGTCCCCACTACATTACAAGTAGTTACACCTATCAGTTTTTTTAAGTTATATTTTGTTCCCCATTGCAGTATCGCTCTGCACTGGTCGCCACTCGAATGAGGAATATTATTTTTATTCTACTTTTGAGAGGATTACCTCTGGAGAGGTACCCATCAGGGTTATAGCGGAGTAATCCATATTACGTGTAATCATACGATTGTCTTCTTTACTAACTGTTCGGAATTTCCGAACAGTTGCTGACAGCATCAATTTTCTGAAGACTTACCTATTTGTCATATTCTTCTAAAAAGCGTTTAATCATGGAAGTTACAGCTTGCGGAGACCGCTTGACATGAACAATCCCCATAATTACAACTTGCTCGCCATCTATCAAATAATATACACGGTTTGGAGCTAACAACAAGTGGCGTATAACCATATCCTGACCAGATACCCACGAAGTGTAGCAAGCATCATATATGCCATGTGAGGAATATTAAGCCAAGTTAGACCAAACTACTTCCATCCTCTTTTTGCTTTAATATAAGACTCAACTTGCGAATTTGGAATGCAGCGACCTGCTCTATTTTCCTTCAGAGCATGTTCAGCAGCCGCAATCATCACCTCACGTGGTATCCCATGAATCGAATTATTTGTCAACATAATACATTCTCCTTTATTTTAATCTTTGCTTGCAAATTTACGACTTTCTTTCGTAATCGCCAAGGATTTAAGTAAAAATCTTCACGACGTAAGCATTTTTAGGCTATCGCTTATAATGTTTCCTGACCCCAAACAGCTACCAGTCGGTCTTTCCAGAGTTTCAGGGGGCAGTGGGAATTGAGTTCTAAATATAAATCGTTATTGGCATCGAGGAACTTGCGTAAACCTATCTCTACCAACGGATGGAAAGGAAGGTAAGTTGGAGCGAGATTGCGATAATCTACATTCTCGATATCCATTCCTAATCCCATGGTTTGACCGGCATTGGCTGACATAACAAATATATTGTCGGGATGCTCACTCTGCCATATCTGGACAAAGGTTGGGCAGGGACGCTTCATTATACCAAAGAAATGCTCCTGGTCTTTGATGCTTGAAAGATGCAAAAAGTAATCACCCCAGTCGGCATAAAGAGTAACGGAGTTTTCTGCGCCCAGCATCAAATAGACATGGGCATAGTAGGTTTTGCCGGATGGTGTCTTGGTCTTGTAAATGATCTCGACATCGTCTTTATGATAAACGAGGGTGCGGGAGCTACCTAAAAAGAAGGTTGCTCCTGGCTTGATTGAGAAATAAGATTTCATGATTTTATATTTTTGTTCCTCATCGCAGTATCGCTCTGCACTGGTCGGCGCTCGAATGAGGAATATTCAGGATTGTGACAGCATCGGTCTATGGGAAGACCACATGACCAATGTTCAAGCTTCAACATATTAGTAGCTACGCCACCTTTATTGGTTTAAAATATTCAACAACTCAGCAGGAGTATAAACGGGTAAAGAAGAATTCGTAAAATCCTTCTTGTTACGAGTTACAATACAATCTCCATCAGCTCGCAAAGCTGTGGCATTTTGAGTTGCATCTTCATAATCCTTCCAATCAGAAGAGAGCATTTCAATTACCGTATTGCCTTGCAAGTCCAAAACATCTACAAAATTCGACACCGCCAGAAGAGTTTCTTTTACATCTTGATACTCATACTTGTGTGCTATATACATGGTTGTAACATAAGACAAAGCTGATGTCATCAACTTTATGTCTCCTGTTATTCCAAGGGCAAAGAGTTTATCTGCATCTTCAGAAAAGCCCTCACGATTTACAACGAAATCTATTAAGATATTCGTATCTATAAAAACTCTCATAATGCATATTTTTTATCAACCAACGCTTCTAAGCTATTTTCATCTGCCGGTATCGGCTTGCCGCCTTTTGCCTTTAATGTTTTAACATAAGACAAAGCATCATTAAACTCAGCAGTTTCTAATAGCTTTTGCTTAGGTTGTACCTTTTGCAAAAACAAAGAAATCGCCTTTTCTATTGCAGCTGTCACACTAATATTATGTAATTTAGCATAACTTTCTGCACCTTTATATATATTGCTGTCAATTGCTATTGTGTTCATAATTGTATCTCCTTTTTTGTCTGCAAATATAAGTTTTTTCTTTGAAACTACCAAATTTTCGGGGGAGTTTTTACAATTCATACCAATTACTTGTAGAAATCTACGGTGAAGCACTATTATAGGTTATCAACCTATCTTTTTTCGACTCCCCTGTCCCCCTCTGCGAAGAGGGGGTCCTTACCCTATACCCAAGCCCTAAATCCCTACCATAGGGATTAGGGATGTAACCGCCCTACACAGTGCTATTTTTTCGAAAATCACCCCGTCCCTCTTTACCCTTAAAGAGGGCTCCACCTCTCACCCCGACCCTCTCACCCTCAGGGGAGAGGGAGGAAACCGCCCTACTCGGTGCTCGGAACCGCTGCGCTCTAAGGTTGGCGGACCATCAAAGGTCTTCGCCAGATTATGCGGGATGGGACCGCCTTACTATAGCTTGCTGATTGGGGCTCATGGGAACGGATGGTTGGGACCACTAGAATAGATCCTCATTGCAGTATCGCTCTGCACTAGTCGCCACTCGAATGAGGAATATTATTTTTATTCTATTTTTGATAGGATTACCTCTGGAGAGGTACCCATCAGAGTTATAGCGGAAATCTTATGACCGCCATTGGCGTTTAATGAATGACCACAATGATAGAGGCTGTCATCTATGATAAGCCAGCGGTCATGAGACTCGTTACGCCATTTTCTGATGTCTATATGATTGTTGGGGAAGGGTTAGCGATGAAACATAGCCATCTATGATAATTACTCGATGATTAGCTGAACGAATAAGGTTCTCCAGCGCAACACGTGCGGTATAAAAGTCTCCTTCGAAGAAGACCATCTCTGCTGGAGGGGTGGAGGTTCGAATAAAGAAATCAAGCTGTTGTTGCTGCTTAGCCTGGGTATCCTTTATTCGTTGCATCTCATCATGCTGCAACATAAGTTTGCTGTCAATACGTTGCTCCATTTGAAGCATCTGCTGATGTACTGCATATCCACGAAGAAGATATTCCTTCAAAACATTGTTTGCCCATTGACGAAAGCGAATACCTTGATGACTATTTACACGAAAGCCGACGGATATAATCATATCAAGATTATAGTAATCCATATTACGTGTAACCATACGATTGCCTTCTTTTCTAACTGTTCGGAATTTCCGAACAGTTGCTGACTGCATCAATTCTCCTTGCTGATAAATATTAGTAATGTGCTCACTAATATTAGCTTTACTAGAACCAAAAAGTTCCACCATTTGAGCTTGCGTAAGCCATACCGTATCTTCTTCTATTTTTACTTGAAGAGAAATGCTTTCATCTGGTTGATAGAGCACTATCTGAGAATCATCAGTAGTAGCCTGTATATTGTTATTTTCGTTTGCCATAATCATACATTTTTTATTGCTAATATAGCAGCAAAAGTACGATTTTGTTTCGTAATCACCAAGGATTTAAGTGAAAATCTTCATTAACTAACCATTTTTAGGCTATCAGCCTATCTTGTTTCTTCACCCCATACGGCTACCAGGCGGTCTTTCCAGAGTTTCAGAGGACAGTTCTTGGAAATCTCGGTATAGAGCTTGAGGCTCTTCTCTGTTAGTTTCCATAAAACCTCCTATTTTTTAATATTCAGTGCAAATATAAGGGTTTTCCGTGAAACTGCCAAATTTTTGGGGGAGATTTTGCTTCATATCCTAATGTCTCACAGATCATCCAAATTCACATCCGCTAAGTCAGCTCCAATAATCGTCACCCGATTGTTGTATTTACGTATCTCATGCCCATCCTTTATTTGCTTGGAGTAGCAATTGGCATCCAACTGGAGACAACGACACACATTGAGACTTGTTGCTTCCATGTTCTTGTCGACAATGATGATTTGGGCATCGTGGTTCTCTCGCAACATATCACAGAAATAGTTGTCGGCAGAAGAGAATGAATAGCCAAAAATGACTATCTTACTTGCACGCAACACCATTTGTGAAGCATGATACCATGTATCAATGTAATGCTTGGATATAACAGGGCGCAACTTTAAGGGTGGTAAGAATGATGGGATGGGGATAGACTTGTGGTCTGAATCAAAACTTATCTCGGCTGCCAATTGATTCCTGAAGAAATCTTCTAAATCAATGGTCGTTAAATCTTCATGCTGAAAATCGTTCTTGTTCTCTACATCTACATACTCTTTGAGTGAGCCATGGAAATACAGCGCAGTTGGAGAGGCTTGGGAAGCATACGATGTATAGTTGAACGTGATGACTTGGCAGTCTTTGCCTTCCAACTGGTCATAAATAGTGGGGTTGTCTTTGTTCTCTACAACCACATTCTCTTGCGCCTTTCGCTGTTCCTCGCTTACCAAGTATGCCCATAGAATCCAGGATATGTATAAATAGTCGCGGATATAACTGTTTTGCCCCGTATAAAATCCATAGAAATACCCTGCGAGCAGTTGCTCTATATCGAGCATGTTCTTGTAGATATGGCGCAAGATGGGGTTATTAGACTCATGGATGCTCTTCTGAAGTATCTCCACGATGATGTTCTTGAATGTCTCGGTATAGTTGAGATGGCTCAAATCTATGATGCTGTCATCTTTTACTACCGTATGAAACACCTCTTCTATCAAGTTCGTCGTCTCGGCATCTATCTCCGCTCCTTTCTTGAAGTCCAACACCTTTTTGAAAAGGCGAACGATAAGCATACCCAACTTGCGTTGTGACTCATCAAGGCTTGCGTTGTTGGCAAGTTCGTCATTGATATTATGGCAAATGGAAACTATCTCCCTGTCCAGGTCCTTAGCCAAACGGTCGATGGCTGTACTCACAAACTTGTCGAAGTGGAAATGTACTCAGCCTATTGCCTTGCGCAAAATTGTATCAAGCGTCTTACCTTCGTCGGTTTCCAAAAAATCGACAATACGAGGTATAAGGTCGGCTGATGTCGGCAAGCCTATTGTGGCATCCACTCCAGCACCAAGCACTATCAGACTAAGTGGCTTGTCCTTGCTTCCTAATATTTTCCGAGCGAATTCCTCACCATAGAAATATTGGTTCTGAGTCATTGCATTGGGAGCAATTTGATTGGCTCCGTTGTTGATATCAAATGATGTATCTGCCATTTTCAAGTTTTCAATGTTAGAAAGAGGGTTAGGTTACTTTCCAAAGTATCTTAGGATACTTGACGATGTATCTTAGGATACTTGGCGAAGTATCCTAAGATACTTTTTTCGGGGTGGGTTAGCGACCGGGGTGACGGAGCGTCTTTTTGCGGGCCGTCCAGGCATTATTGATTGCTACCCGAAGGTTGTCGATAGTCTGCCCTTTTTCCCATTTCGGAACGAAGGGAAGGAGGAGGGAAATGAAACTCTGCTTCACTATCAAATCATCGGTGAAGGAAGGTTCTTGCTGGCGCATGGATGCTACCACCTCGCCCAGGTCTCTCGCTGTCTTGCAGGAACGAAGGAGGGTGATGTAGCCGCGCAAGGATTCCACCTTATTAATATATATAGCGAGGGCCTGCTCTTCCCCGGTGAGAGGTTGAGGTGCTTCGCCATCCTTGGCAAGCGTCTTCTCAGCAAACTGGTCGCCATAGAAGTTTTGCTCTGCCTTTGTAGCGTTGGGGAGGATTTGGTTATTGCCTCCGTATATATTGAAAGTTACATCTGACATATTATAAAGGTAAAAAAGTAAAAGGGTAAAAATGACTTACTGACTATGATAATCTCTTGATTTTCTTAACTTTATTCAATAGATATTCAACGTTTTTCAATGCCTTTCAACAGAATTGTTTTAGGACCACGGATGTTGTATCTTTGCAACAGCTTAAACGAAGAACGAAGAGTGATGAGTGAAGAATTCAATACCCGGGGTGCTCGACATTCGAAGTTTAGAGTAGCTGACAATTTTAGTATTAACAATTTAAAAGAAAGGAAAAGATTATGATTGAGTATTCTATTTACATGATGGGTAATCCTATCAAACCAGAGGAGCCTCAAAAGGCTTATGCCAAGAACCAAGTTCGTGAAATCTGGGACTTGAACAAGTTTTGCAAGCACATTGCATCACACAACGCTGGCTACAGCCGCGGTATGGTGAAAGCCATCTTGTCGGACATGTGCGACTGCTTAGTAGAGCAACTGCTCAACGGCAACAAGATTAAACTCGGTGAGTTTGGTGTCTTTGGCATCACTATCAACTGTGAGGGTGCGGAGTCGCTGGAGAAGTTTAGCGAAGAGAACATCAAGTCTGTGAACATCAAGTTCAATGCTGGTGTGGACTTTGAGAACCTTATTGATAAAGCTGAGTTCAAGCTCGTGGCTAGCCGTGCTGGTCAAGCAGCCTTGCTCAAGGCTGAAAAAGCGAACGAGTCTACCGTTGACCTGGAGGCTGCGAAGAAGAAGCCTACTACCGACAAGGAGGAAGGCTCTGGTAACACCAAGCCATCTGACAAGGGTGATAACACTCAAGGTGGTGGCACCGAGAACGGCGGCGAAAGCGGCGGTACCGATGGCGGCGGAACAGATGCTGGTTCAGACGGCAACATGGGATAAGCCAATCTAGCAGTGCCTTGCCTCTGAAAAAGGGAGGCACTGCTTACCCTTAACTTATTGTTTCACTTTTAAATATCATTGATTATGAAAATGTTTCGTTCTAACTCTGAATCAAATCCGAACCGGATTTCATGGACTCAAATCGTGAATGCCATCGTACAAGCGCTGATTGCTGCGCTCACGGCACTGGGGGTAAGCTCGTGCACAAGTGCAATGTTGAATGTTTAATGTTAAATGTAGAATGTTGAATTATGAGACAAAGTCAATATATGTCGGCTGAAGATATCAAATATCTGGTGCTGCATTGCTCGGCTACCCGATGCAATCAGGACTATAGTGTGGAACAGCTGAGACGTGACCATAAGGCCCGTGGCTTTTATGATATCGGCTATCACTTCTATATCCGAAAGGATGGGACGATGACGCAGCATCGGATGTTGCTGGAGGTGGGGGCTCATGCCAGACCTTATAATAAATGCTCTATCGGTATTTGTTATGAAGGGGGATTGGATGAGCATGGCAAGCCATACAACACCATGACCGCTGAGCAGGAAACGAGACTCGTGGATCTTTTCAGAAATCTGAAGATTCTCTTTCCGAAAGCGAAGATTGTAGGGCATCGGGACTTGCCGGGGACTACTCCCAAAGAGTGTCCGTGTTTGGATGCTGGCAGCTGGGCTGCTCATCACCACCTTGATTAACTCTTATAGAGTCCGTAATACAGATTTGCGAGTCCGCTAGGCGTTAGGGGAGATACGCCTAGCGGGCTTACTCTTCTACAACTTCGAAGTCTTCCTTATGTACACCACGGATAGCTACAGCTAGTCCACCGAAATCGAAGACGAGCTGGCGGTCACGGTCTATGCGGACAATGTAGCCTTCATAGTCTTTGAATGGTCCTGAAAGGACACGCAATTTCACGTGGTCTTTGGCAAACTTCTCAAAATCATCACGAAGGAATGTTACCTGCTCCGGATGGGTCTTCATCACATTCATAAAGGGCTGCATGATGGAGTCCTTGATGGATGCTGGCCGTCCTAAACTGCGGTCTTTGACTAAATGAAATTGGGGAAAATAATCTGCAAGAAATTCTTGCAGGTCATTTACGGTACCTTGCAAGAAGACAAGTCCGCTGACTGATTGTTCCAAAGTCTTTTTCACTCCTTGTTGTTTTTCCTCATCCTTGTAGGAATAATGAAGGGTTTTATGAATGAAATAAGGTTGTTTGGTATTTTTCTCGTCAGCATTAAACTTTTCAAGCCATTTCTCCAGTCCCTTAGCTGCCATGTGAAGAATAAAAATATAACTCCATGAAGTGGGGTTGGTGGAAGGGTCTTCTTTCTTTCTTATCCGTTTACGTCGGGATATTCCTTCTACACTCGGATCCGAAAGTCTTTCAGCCCCGATAACGTGGATGCCCTTTGGTAAGCGCTTGCTTACGTCGGCTGTAGAAGGTGAATTCAAGCAATCCTGCGTCATATTCGCGTTCTACTTTATGTTCTCAGCTGCAACCATACATGATGGTTGTGGAAGCCTAGTCCATATATTATTGTTATGCATAATCTTAATCGTAATATATGAGTATTAGCCATACAGCCTCTACACATGTAGCTTTATTTTACATCATTTGCACTTTCTTCTTAGAAAAGAGCAACAACAGCCTAAATAAGTGCAAATCTGCCATTTATAGGAATCATCCGAGGCAGATTTGCTAAATATTTGTGTTAAATCTTAGGGACGAGATACAGAAAATGATAAAATTTGACACGTAATCCAACTAATTTTCGTACCTTTGCAACCAAATCGCTCTCTTCTAAGAAGAAAGGGCGAAGTTTGCTAAACATTTTACCCCATCATTCCGAAGTGGGACAAACATAATTATTTGTTTATAACTCTTTTAAGATTTTGCTTATAATCCGCTTGTTGGCTTCATTGATAGTTGCTACGTCTATTGACTGCAGGTAAATCTGTGTAGTCTTATATGAGTTGTGTCCCATGCCCTCGCTGATGGTAGCTATCGGGATATTCATGTGCAAGGCTACGCTTGCCCACGTGTGGCGTGCCACGTAGGTGGTCAGCGGTATCTTCAAGCCAACCATCTCACCGATTCTCTTCAGATTGTAGTTGGTGTTGTGCTCAATCTTGCGGTATGCGGTGTATGGAGAGGATTCCTTGCCTGTCAAGATGGGTAGCAGATAAGGAGACTCTTTGGTCTGTTCGGCATACTTATCGATGATGGCTTGCATCGGTTTCATCCACTCTATGTTGAGGTTTTGGTGGGTCTTGCGACGGTTGTAGTTCACCATACTACATTTCAAGTCTGCCTTCTTCAGGAATGCCATATCCACGAATGCCATGCCTCGCAGATAGAAGCTAAGCAGGAACAGGTCTCGTGCCTTGTCAAGGGAGGAACCTGTTGGCAAGTTCAGGTTTTCTATTTTGCGAATATCCTTTACAGAGATGGCTCGTTTGGCAGTTCTCACGTTAGCGGTCTGCACATGAGCAAAGATGTCGTTGGGTGGAGCTTGCCCTGCTTCTACCGCCTTGTTGTAGAGAGTGCGGAGGGTTCGCAGATAGAACGCTACGGTATTTTGTCCGACTCCTCTGTTCCATAGCCAAGCCTGATACATTTCCATCATCTCGCTGGTCATCTGAGAAAAGGTGAGGTCTTCGTGATGACGAAACTCCATAAATCTGTTGGCGGCACTGACATAGTTGCTCTTGGTGCCAAAGCACTGCATCTGCTCCTTCTTGTCTATCTGCAGGCGGAAGAAAGCAAAAACGCTCTGGCTCTGTGGCCGCTGCTGTATCTCCCTGGCTATGTCGTCAATGGTATAAGGGATGCCCTCTGCATCCTTATCACGGATGACACGCTGCATCTGCTTCATCTCCCAATCTATCTGCGACTGGATGAGCTGTAGATGTGCCTGACGGTTGTTGCGGTTAGAAACAATGATAACCGACTTCTTGTCGTTCCATTCGCCCGGAAAGACATGATAGGCGGTACTGATCCAGCGCTGTCTGCGCTGGTGAATGAGGTGATAATACAATGTGCCTTCCTTTCCCGGCACCGAGGATGCTCTGAATTTTACTTTTACTGTTGCCATAATGCTAACTTTTATATTTGTGAATAATTTTGCTTTTTGGTTATTTACACCTTATAATATATGTAAGCAACGGTATGGCAAAATCCTCCTTTTGTATTTTTTATTCAGGAAAAAGTTAAAATCTTACCACTCCACAAATAGATTGCGGAGTAATTTGCTATCTTTGCAGCATGAATTAAAATGAGATGTGGATGGAGATACAGTATCTTTCAACGACCCATTCTTCAAACTTTGGATCAGAAGAAACATTGCGCAGCTTTGATGGAATAAGAATATACCAGTTACATTTAAAGAGAGTGTACCATAAAACCTTGATGCACTCTCTTTAAATGTAACGTCATTTCTCCAATTTAAAAATAATATTCTTAGCCTCAAGCATTTTAGTTTTTAAAAAGGTAGTCTCTGAAGCCCGGTATCTGTAAGCAATAAAAGAGAGACCGTAAAAAAAAGAATTGGAAATGCCAAAGAAAAGTACGATTTTCTTTAGTTTAAGATACGAAAAACATTCAACAACAGATTTTGAATGTAGCAAACTACATGGTGCAAATTAAATATGTAATCTGCAAGATGCATCATTTTTTCCTTTTCAACCCAGCCTAATAAAACAAGGGAGCGAACTGCATCGCAACCCGCTCCCTTATCTATACAGATGATTGAATTTAATCAACCTTTTCGATAATCTTCATTCCCTCTTCCACTGCCTGCATGTTCAGCGGAATCAAACCATGATGGCGCTCTGGTAATGACTTGTAAAGCGCCTTGTTCAAACCATCGGTGCTCACTACAGGACAAACCTTCAGCAGTCCACCCAATACAATCATATTGAACACCTTCGAATTTTTCATCTCGGCAGCCTTGTCCATCGCATCGATGCGATAAATGGTGATATCCTTGCGCTGAGGAGGATTCATCACGCCATAGCCATCATAAATCAGGATGCCGCCTGGCTTAATCTTCGGCTCAAACTTGTCGAGCGATGGTTGGTTGAGCACGATGGCTACATCATAATGGCTCAGGATAGGCGAAGAGATGCGACTGTCGCTCACAATGACCGTTACGTTGGCAGTACCGCCACGCTGTTCTGGTCCGTAAGCAGGCATCCAGGTTACCTCCTTATCCTCCATCAGTCCTGAGTAAGCCAGAATCTTTCCCATAGAGAGAACGCCCTGACCGCCAAAACCGGATATAATGATTTCTGTCTTCATATTTTTTACTTTGAACTTTGAGAATTGAACTTTGAACTTTATGATTACTTTTTATGACTTTGAACTTTGAGAATTGAACTTTGAACTTTATGATTACTTTTTATGACTTTG
>ENA-OZKW01000168-OZKW01000168.1-human-gut-metagenome-genome-assembly--contig:-NODE-168-length-19412-cov-29.558764_pt1 | contig 19412 bp, 19 predicted proteins | sample MGYA00244833_ERZ653778 | MGnify/ENA primary metagenome ERZ653778 (study PRJEB26926, sample SAMN06165284) | human gut metagenome | biome: ENVO:00009003; feature: ENVO:2100002; material: ENVO:00002003... | reverse complement strand
GGCTAGGAGCTTTTGGGCCTTCAGCCCGTACTTGAACCACATGCGAAAGTTCAGTACAGAACATATATTTTTTTGTTAAGAAATAGTAAAATCGGCTTTCCCCGTGCAAGGATTAGCCGATTTTTCATTTTATCTTCAGAACTCACGATTCAGATTCCGATTCGGGAACTGCCTTTTAAAGAGGAACAGTCCCTTTGGGTTCAGGAGCGTTGAGTCATTAAAATGAACAAATAAATTAGAGAAATATGTATAAGAAAGTATTTAGTGCAGCTATTTTAGCTTCAGCTGCAATGGCAATGACTTCTTGCAGCACTAGCAAGAATACACAGAATGAGAACGCAACAAAGGCTGAGAAGATAACAGAGGCAGCTCGTCCGTCAGCAGATGAGGAAATGGACGAGAACTATCTTATCCTCTCAGAGGCTCAGCAGAATATTGTGAAGAAGAACAACGATTTTGCTTTCAGACTTTATCAGCAGATCAGCGGTATGGATTCTGAGGTGGTTTCGCCAATGAGCATCGCCTATCTGATGGGAATGCTTGCGAATGGTGCTGATGGTAAGACACAGCAAGAGATTCTGAAGGCAATCGGTTGCGAGGGCGTGAGCGTGAAGGAGCTCAATGACTGTTATAAGGCGCTGATGCTTTCGGCTGGCAAACTTGACAAGCAGACAACCGTAAATATTGCCAACTTTATCGCCATCAACAAGAATTTCACATTGAACAGCGATTTCGCTCACACCGTAGCCGATTCTTATCAGGCTGGCGTGGAGAGCATGGACTTTACCAATTCTAAATCTGCCGCCCGCATTAATGACTGGTGCAAAAAGCAGACTAAAGGCATGATTCCTAGCATCATCGACCAGGTAGACCCTGCAGCCGTTTCTTACCTCCTGAATGCTATTTATTTTAATGGAATCTGGCAGGAGAAGTTTGATGCGAAGAATACCCGCCTCGAGAACTTCAGCGGTTACACCCGCGATATTAAGAAGGTGAACATGATGCACCTGAACAAGAAGTTTGCCTATACAGAAAATGATATGTTGCAGGCTGTAGAGCTGCCATACGGAAATGGAAGTTATCAGATGACCGTTCTTCTTCCTAAGTCTGGCAAGAGCATCAGCGAGGTGATGAAGGAGATGGATGCTGATAAACTTCAGAAGTTGAGTAATGACATGGACCGTTGCCAGGTAGATTTGAAATTCCCTAAGTTCACTACAGAGATGGATCTGTCGCTTAATCAGATTATCAGTAAATTGGGAGCTCCAAGCATCTTCCAGCCAGGCACGGCAGATTTCAGCCGTTTTGCCAATGGCAGCTTCTACGTATCGAAGATGTTGCAGAAGGCAAAGATTGAGGTAAGCGAGCGTGGAACAAAGGCTGCTGCCGTAACAGCTGCTGTGATGCTGACCTCACTGGGTCCTAACGAGATGAAGCGTGTAGAATTTCATGCCAACCGCCCATTCGTTTATTTCATTACCGAACGTAACAGTGGCGCCATTCTCTTCATGGGTCAGTTCCTGGGAGAATAATAACAGAGAATTTGCAGGTTCTTAAAACTAGAAAAGCGAAAGCCAAGTCCGTATTCCGGAATCTGGCTTTCGCTTTTTTATTTCGCTTAATTCACTTGCTTACTCCTGAAACTTTTCTATGAACTCATCCTCTGTGATAATCGGAATATTGAGTTCATGGGCTTTCTTGTTCTTCGAACTCTGCGAAGCAGCATCGTTGTTAATCAGGAAGTTAGTGCTCTTGCTCACACTTCCCGTAACCTTGCCGCCCTGGCTTTCAATATAAGCTTTCAGCTCGTTGCGGTTCTTGTAATGATGCACATCTCCCGTTACGACGAAAGTCAGTCCCTGGCATTTGCTTCCCGTTTCTACAGACTCCTGTTCCTCGATAATCAGCTCGGACAACAGATGCTGCACATGCTGGAAATGAATATCGTCCTTGAACCAGGCGATAAACTTGGCACTCTTTTCCGGTCCAATACCATCAATGCTTGCAAACTCATCATCAAACATGCTCAGGCGAGCTGTTTCTATCAGCTCCTTCACCTTGTAACGGCTGAGCAGTTTTTTAGCCACATCGCCGCCGCAGAGCGGAATGTTCAAAGCGTAGAGCAGATGACGACCATCAGTATGGCGGCTCTTCTCAACACTCTCCAGAAGATTGCTTACACTCTTCTTGCCAAATCCTTCGAAACAGGAAATCTCGAACGCATAATTCTTCAGTTTGTAGAAATCTGCATATTCTCTGATAAAACCGTGATTGATGAATTTCCAGACTGTCTGTTCTGAGATTCCATCAATATTGATTCCTTCCTTGCTGACGAAGCGGGCAAATTTCTTGAGCTGTTTGGCAGGGCAGGCTGCATTGGTGCAATGCAGCGTCTTGGTGCCACTCTCGCTCTCGCGCACTACAGCTGGCGCATGGCAGACCGGACATTCGGCGGGAATGACAAAACTACCCACAACCTCTGTAATATTGATTACCTTCGGGATAATCTTGTTGGCCTTGATAACCTGCAGTCTGGTTCCCTTGTCGCCAATGCCCAGACGCTCGCATTCGCTTACATTGCAGAGCGAGGCGCGCTGCACGGTGGTTCCTTCCAGTTCTACCGGTTTGAACACTGCTACAGGCGTAATGGTGCTGGCTGCGCACGACCATTCGATGTGGTCGAGTATGGTGTCTGCATGTTCGTCTTGCCATTTAAAGGCAAATCCTGCCCTCGTAGCGTGGTGTCCTGTAACCGAACCGGTAGCAGCATAAACCGTATCATCGTAGCAAATCACCAGTCCGTCTACCGGGAAAGGATTCTTCTTGCTTGTCACCTTCTCCGTAAACTTGTCTATTTCCTGCTGGATGTTTTCTGTGGTAGGGTGGTCAATACGCTCACGTTCTACAGGATTCATCCCCAGGTCTTTCAGCATCTGCATGCGTTCGCCCCATGAGATAATCTCCCGCTCAGTATAAACCAGGGTGAATGGAATCCATTGGATGTGGCGCTGCTTCACCTCTTCAATATCCTTCAGTGTGAGTGAGCCTGAAGCGAGGTTTCGCGGATTGGCGTAATCACCTTCGCTTTCGATGATGAACTGTTCGAAATCAGCATACGAAATAACAGCTTCTCCTCTTACTACAAGATGTCCTTTCTCTGAAATCGTAGCAGGAATGCCTGAAATGGCTGGAGCCAAGTGGGTAATGTTGGTGCCGATGTGTCCGTTTCCGCGGGTAACAATCTTGGTAAGTTTTCCGCCGTCATAGGTTACTACGAGGGTAAGTCCGTCCAGTTTCCATGAAATCCAGATAGGGCGGTCTTCTGCCCATTTTACAAGATCACTTACCTGTTTGGTCTTTGCCAGAGAGAGGGCAGCAAATTCATGTTCCTCTTTCTTTCCTACGATAGAATCTTCTGACACGCGATTAGTAGGGGAGTCGGGCAGAATTTCGCCTGTTTCCTCTTCCAATCTCTTGAGCTGGTCGAAAAGGGCGTCCCACTCATAGTCGGTCATGAGTTCGCCTTTTCCGTTATAATAACTATCTGAAGCTTGGTTGAGTCTTTCAACCAAGTTCTTCATCTGCAATAGTTTCTCTTCCATAATATATATTTGAGGGTGTTAATCAAATGTTGTGTTTTTCGATGGTCAGAGAATTATGATTCTGGTTCCATGGCTATGGAGAGCTTTTCGAAGGCAAAACGCTGGCCTCTGTTTCCTCCATAGTTTACACGTCCGCAGATGCAGAAACCCATCGAAGACAGAAGGTTGATCATCGGCGTGTTGTCAAAGTTGGTGTCAACCTTGATGCTAGGTATTTTTTCAACCTCGCACATGCTGTTCACCTTACTGATGAAAATACGCGCTAAACCTTCACGCTGGAAACTAGGCAACGTGGCAAAGCGATGTATTACATAATAATCGCCATCGGTAATCCAGTTGCCTACTAATTTCTTATATTTGGGTTCACCATTCAATATGACTGCTCCATAGACAACCACCTCTTCGTTTACAGTTAGAACGAAGGCGTTGCCATTCTCTATGTCTTTTCTGATGTCTTTTTCAGATGGATATTCCTCAGTCCATTGATGACGTCCCGATTCTATCATACTTTGGCGAGCTTGGTCGATGACTTTCCAGCAAGCAGCAAAGTCCTTAATATACGCCTGTCTGAAGTTTGTCTTCATATTAATTAATTACGCTTTTATTATTTGGGTGCAAAATTAACAAAAAAAAACGAATTAAACTAAAAAACGGAGGAAAAACTTCACTTTTTTGTTCGTTTTCCTCCGTTTTTCGTGTTTTCTGCTCATTTTGAGCTATTTTCCCCTTTGCTTTTTGCTAAGAACTGGGCAGAATTAGATTCAGCAATATTTGTTCTGAAGATAAACTTCTGTTCTGCTTGTCTACTTCTTTAATCTGTTTTATGCCAGACATTTGTCGAGTTCAGCAATAATAGCATCTTTCTGCTCCTTGATATGCTGACCGATGAATACGATTTTTATCATGCGGTCGCCCAATTCCTGATCCCATTCCTTCTGCAGCTGTGGGTTGTTCATCAATACCTGGGCGAGTTCGTCTTTCGGCATGGTTGCCAGCCATTGACCAGCCTGCTTCACAGTCTTCTGTTTGCCAGCCTGCTCGAACACGTAGCACATATCCCGTTCATCATCAAAATAGCAGATTCCCTTGGCGCGAACCACGTCTCTAGGCCATTTTCTTGCTACGAAATCATCGAAGAGGCCCAGGTCGAAAGGTTTGCGGCGGTAGTAGACAAATGTACCGATTCCGTATTCCTCAACTTCTCCGCCTTCATGATCATGGTCATGATCGTGGTGATGATGGTGATGATGATGCTCATGCTCATCGTGGTCATGGTGATGATGCTCATGTTCGTCTTCATCATCTTCTTCTTCATGCTCTTCGTTTCTTTCTGATTCAATCTCCTGAATCCAACCGGCTGAAGTGGATACGGTTTCCCAATCAAACTTCTTAGTGTTGACAATCAGATTCAAGTCAACGTCACCATAGTTGCATTCAAAGATTTCTGCCTTAGGCTGGATGGCGCGGATAATCTGCTTCAGGTGCTCCAGCTCCTTAGGCTCAACCTCAGCTGCTTTGTTCAGGAGAATGATGTTGCAGAACTCAATCTGCTGGATGACGAGCGAAGCCAAATCTTCCTCATCAATTTCCTTCTTCATCAGGTCGCTGCCGTTGGAGAATTCATCCTTCATGCGCAAAGCATCTACTACGGTAACGATGCTGTCGAGACGCAGAATACCATTCTCGATGTACTGAGGGCCGAGGGATGGGATAGAGCAGATGGTCTGGGCAATAGGAGCCGGCTCGCAGATTCCGGAAGCCTCGATGACGATGTAATCGAAACGCTTCATGTCTACGATTTCCTTGAGCTGTTCTACCAGGTCCATCTTCAATGTGCAGCAGATGCAACCATTCTGGAGAGAAACGAGCGAATCGTCTTTCTGACCTACTACGCCACCTTTTTCTATAAGGGCTGCATCAATATTGACTTCACCAATATCGTTGACGATGACGGCAAACTTAATACCTTTTTCGTTAGCTAAAATCTTGTTGAGAAGGGTTGTCTTTCCACTACCCAGGTAGCCTGTCAAGAGCAATACAGGCACTTCCTTCTTTGTGTTCATATTAAAATATTTTAATGTTATACTTCTTAAATCCATTCTGCTGATAATGCTGCTTTCTCGGGCAGCTGTCATCCGGCAGTCTGACGGTTTTGCGAAACTGCAAAGATTGTGCCATACCCTTATTTTTTTGCCATCTTTTTTTTATAAACCCCTTTTTGTCAGTTATCTTGTGTTATTTTTAGGTTATATTTCATGTTTTTCTCATTTTTCTTTGGTGGTTTCAACAAGAAATAGTATATTTGCAGAGAAAAATGTTTCAAACAGCACATAAACTTAAGGAATAAACATATTTAATATCATAAGTTAAGATGAAAAAGTTTAAGTTTTTAGTTCTGATGGTTGTGGCAGCCCTTGCTCTGTCATCTTGCGGCACTACTCAGACGGTGCCGCTGACCGGTCGCACTCATCGCATCTCTGTATCCGATGAGCAGGTTCTCAGTTTGTCTAATCAGGAATACACAAAGTACATGGCTTCTGCCAAGAAGTCGACCAATGCAGCCAATACGGCGATGGTTCAGCGGGTAGGAAAGAGACTCGCCAATGCTGTTGAACTCTATTTGAAGCAGAACGGATTTGAAGCCGATGTGAAGAATTATTCATGGGAATTCAACCTGGTACAAGATAAGTCTGCCAATGCATTCTGTATGCCTGGCGGTAAAATCGTGGTTTATGAAGGACTTTTGCCTTATACTCAGAATGAAACCGGTTTGGCAATCGTTTTGGGTCACGAAATAGCTCATGCTGTGGCTAAGCATAGTGCTGAGCAGCTCACCAAGCAGCAGAACCAGCAAACCGGCACAAGCATTCTGGGAACTGTGTTGAACCAGACAGTAGGTAATGGTGTAGGAAATGTGGCAAGTGCAGTTGCCGGACAGTATTTCTCATTTCGCAATCTGAAGTACTCCCGTGATAATGAAACCGAGGCTGATTACATGGGGCTTATCTTCGCAGCCATGGCAGGGTACGATCCTCAGCAGGCCATTCCTTTCTGGAAGAGAATGTCACAGGGCTCAAGCAGCAATCAGAGCGATATTTTCAGTGATCACCCTTCAGACGCCAAGCGTATTGCTGCCTTGCAGAAGGAAATGCCTACTGCACTGAAGTATTATAAACCTCAGACTACTTATAAGGTAGGTTCTAAGGGCAAGACTTCTACTACCAGAAAGAAGACTACAACCCGCAGAAGATAAGGATTAGAAGAATCAAACTAAAATTGTTAAGTATGGAGTATTTATCTCATAACCTTTGGCTGATATGGACATCGGTGATGTTCATCTGCCTCATCTTAGAGTTGTCTTCGGGCGATTTCTATGTTACTTGTTTTGCCATTGGTGCGCTCATCAGCATTCCTGTGGCATTGGTAGGAGCACCTTTCTGGGTGCAGGTAGTGGTTTGGGCAATCTGCTCCATGCTTAGCATCTGGCTGGTTCGTCCGCATCTGCTGAAATCGCTGCATAAGGGTGGGGAAGACCGCCGCAGTAATGCCGATGCGCTGGCAGGACAGATTGGGGAAGTGACCGAGATGATTCCTGCCGGAGGATATGGTAGAGTGAAGCTGGATGGAGATGATTGGAAAGCAGAAGCTCCGCATCTTGCCGAACCGCTTGCCGTAGGCGATAAGGTTCGCATCTTAGGTCACGAATCTATCATCCTCAAGGTAGAAAAAGTTTAAGTAGGAAAGTTTAGAGTCAACATTATTCACTTAATCGTATAAACATCATGAACATAGGAATTTATGTGCTGGTGGCTCTAGTAGCACTTGCACTCGTAGTGGTTAAGAAAACCATCGTTATCATCCCTCAGAGTGAGACGAAAATCATAGAGCGTCTCGGACGATATTTTGCCACGCTCAAGCCGGGTATTAATGTCATCATTCCTTTCATTGACCATGCAAAGGATATTGTGGCGATGAGAAACGGAAGATACGTTTATACAAACAGCATCGACCTTCGTGAACAGGTTTATGACTTCGACCGTCAGAATGTAATCACTAAGGATAATATCCAGATGCAGATAAATGCGTTGCTCTATTTCCAGATTGTAGACCCATTCAAGAGTGTGTATGAAATCAACAATCTGCCAAACGCTATAGAGAAGTTGACACAAACCACCTTGCGTAATATAATAGGTGAGATGGAACTTGACCAGACGCTTACTTCCCGCGATACGATTAACACCAAACTCCGTGCGGTTTTGGATGATGCAACCAATAAGTGGGGAATCAAGGTTAACCGAGTAGAGTTGCAGGATATTACACCTCCAGAGAGTGTGCTCCAGGCGATGGAAAAGCAGATGCAGGCAGAACGCAACAAGCGAGCTACCATCCTGACTTCAGAAGGTGAGAAGGAAAAGCAACGTCTGCTCTCAGAAGGTGAGAAAGCTGCCATCGTGAACAAGGCTGAGGCTGCCAAACAGCAGGCTATCTTGAATGCAGAAGGTGAGGCTACTGCCCGTATCCGTAAGGCTGAGGCCGAGGCTATTGCCATTCAGAAGATTACGGAAGCTGTAGGGCAGAGTACGAATCCAGCCAACTATCTCTTGGCTCAGAAATACATCAGCATGATGCAGGAAGTGGCTCAGGGTAAGGATAATAAGGTGGTTTATCTGCCATACGAGGCAACCAATCTCTTGGGCTCTATCGGAGGAATCAAAGACCTTTTCAAGGGATAAAAACCTCAGAGTCAATGAATAATGCCCTTTGGCTCAAGAAATAAAGCACTCTGATATCAGTAAACTGTAACTTCAGTAAATATATAAAACAGGATAAAAATGAAGAAAATCTGTATCGTTGCAGGTGCAAGACCTAACTTTATTAAGGTTGCGCCCGTAATAAGAGCAATTCGTAATGCTCAGGAAGCTGGTAACGAAATCAGCTATCAGTTGGTTTACACAGGAAAAGAGGATGATCCGACATTGGAATCTTCTCTTTTCGATGACTTAGGCATTCAGAAACCTGATGCTTATCTCGGCGTAGACTGTCCAAACATGAACGAACTTACCGGACAGGTGATGGGGCAGTTTGAGCGCTATCTACAGCAGAATGCTACAGATGTTGTCATTGTGGTTGATGATCTGGCTTCAACCATGGCCGTGGCTATTGTTACCAAGAAGCAGGGTGTGCAGCTTGCTCATATTGCAGCCGGAACCCGCAGTTTTGACATTACTATGCCAAAGGAAATCAACCGTCTGGTGATTGATGGTTTGTCAGATATCCTTTTTACCGCAGGCATTTCTAACAACAGCATCGCCAACAAGGAAGGTGCAGAATTGTCTAAGGTTTATATGGTAGGAAATGTGCTTATCGACAATATCCGCTTCCTTCAGTCTAAAATGCAGCGTCCTGAAGTCATGGACGAGTTTCATCTGAAAGAAGGCGAATATATGGTTCTGACCTTGAACCGCAAGGCCATCGTCAATAACATTGATGAGATGAAATCGCTCATTTCTGTCATAGATGAAGAGGCGCGCCAGGCTGGAGTGAAGGTGATTGCTCCGCTTCGAGGCAAAGCCTTGGGCTTCGTGCTCGCATTCAAGGCTTATCAGGAAGAGAGTAATCATCAGAGTGGAATCCAGGTGGTTCAGCCGCTCGATTATCTGTCGTTTGCTTATCTTACAGCTCACGCCAAAGGTGTGATTACCGATTCCGGTAATGTGGCTGAAGAAGCTACCTTCAATGGGGTTCCTTGCATTACGCTCAACAGCTATACTGAGCATATTGAAACCGTAAAGGTGGGTACTAACGAACTGGTTGCTGAAGATCCGGAATTACTGAAGCAAACCATGCAGAATCTTCTGAAGGGTGAATGGAAGAAAGCGGGCATTCCAGACAGATGGGATGGCCGCTCAGCAGAAAGAATAGTCCAGATTCTCGCTGAATAGAATCTAAACTCATAGGTATAATCTCATGGAGAGAGATGATTCTATGTAAACTGATTCTTTTCAGAATAAACTTAGAGGTTCACTTCAATATGATTATATTGAAAAGTGAACCTCTTTCTTTTTATGCTTTATCTTTTCCTTAATCCTTTTCAGGCGCCTTTGGCACAGGATAGTCGTATTGCTTGAAATAGGCTGGCGTCTTATTATCATACCATACTCCTTCTACGTTTAAGCCGATAGAGAAAGTCTTTTTGGAGTTGGTGTATCTTACGCCGGCTCCTAAAACGTTGGCGCCAGGTACTCCCATTCCGTAGCCACCCGGCATGATTCCTCTGCCCATTCCCCAAGGATACATTCCGTAGCCCCAAGGCGAATAGCCGTATGGGCCATAGCCATAACCGCCATAACGGCCGTAGAGAGAATTGTAATTGTTGGCAACACTAAGCTGACCATAAACGTAAGCCTCCCAATGCTCATTAAACTGGTAGCCCAGAATGCCGTAGACTCCACCATCATGATAGCTGTCTCCACCATAGTTTACGTTGTTGATATAAGTACCAAGAGCCAGCCAGAGTTTGTTGTCTTTGGTGAGTGGCGTTAAGTAGGTTGCATTGATGGTCTGGGTGAAACCGCCTCTGTGAGGCACATTCTTGCCGAATGTGGCAAAGGCAGAAAGATCTACCGAGAGATTCAGCCCCTTGTGCAGCCCCCATTCATAGCCCAGCGGATAACTCAGACCGTTGGTAAGGTTGGAGATGGGATTATTATAATAGGTGCTGTCGAGTGAAGCTTTCCCCAGTAACCCGTTCTTGCCGAGAGTCTCTTTCTTGTCTGATAGTTGGGTAGGAGCCAGATAAGCATTCTTCATCGGTTTCCCCTGATAAATCATAGGTTTTCCTGCCTGGTAAACCGTATCGCCAGGCAGCAACCATTCTTCGCGCGGACTGTCCGGACTGTGCAATGGTCCGAAGCTTACCTGTTGCTGTGCACTTGCTTCTGTAGTGAGGAAAGTGCAAAAAGCGATGATAAAATATATATTTTTCTTCATAATTGATTGCATTTTCTGTCTTCTGCTGCAAAGATATGAAGAATGTATGAAACAAAGGAACTTTTCCCACATAAAAAATCAATTTTTTAGAATAAAATCATTATCTTTGCATCCGATAACATAAATAGATGTAAAATTATACAAAAATATGAAGAAGATCATCAGATTATTGACTCTCGCTCTTCTTACGGTGCCTGTTACGACATTCGCTCAGAGTGAAGGTAATCAGAACACATCAGAACCAGCCGGAAAAGTTGTGGCGTCTAAGCCCGATTCTCTGCTCGACTGGGAAACACCGCACGATCCAACTTGCCCTCAGGTGTTGCTGGAAACTACGATGGGCAACATTCTCGTGGCTCTCTACAACGATACTCCCAAGCATAGGGATAATTTTCTGAAACTTGTCAATTCGGGCTATTATGATGGTTGCATCTTTCAGCGCGTCATCAAGAATTTCATGATTCAGGGTGGCGATTATTCATGCAGAAAGGTGAATATGGAAAAGCCGCAGAAGTTTGATGTAAACTATACGATTCCAGCTGAAATCATCTATCCAAAATATTATCATAAGCGCGGACAGCTCTGTGCTGCACGCGAAGGGGATGATGAAAATCCGACCAAAGCTTCGGCGTCTACTGATTTCTACATTACCTGGGGCAGAAAGTTCTCTCCCCGACAGATGGAATATTATGTAGAAAAGCAGAAACGGGAAGGTAAGGATTACGCCATTCCTTCTGAACAGTTGCAGAAGGGCTACATCAAGCATGGTGGTGTTCCTCACCTTGACAACGGCTACACCGTGTTCGGAGAGGTGCTCGAAGGTATGGATGTGGTTGATAAGATTCAGAATGTGGCTACTGATAAGGCGAACAACGACAGGCCTCTCACGGATGTTATCATCCTGAAAGCCAAGCAGGTGAAGTAACTTTCGGATGGTGAACTGAAGAAATAAGTAACTGAGCCCATTTAAAAGGTAAAATCGATAAGTAAAAATATCAAATACGAGAGAAAAATATGAAATCATTAAAGGAATTATATAGAATAGGTAAGGGACCATCGAGCAGTCATACGATGGGGCCTCAGCGTGCTGCCAAACTTTTTCTGGAGCGTTGCCCTAACGCTTCTTATTATGAAGTAACCCTCTATGGAAGTCTGGCTGCTACAGGTAAGGGACACATGACTGATGTGGCAATCGAAGAAGTGCTCAGACCTCATAAAACCGTGAACATCATCTGGCAGCCACAGACTTTCCTGCCTTATCATCCCAACGGAATGAAATTTGTGGGCAAGGATCTGAACGGCGATATTATTGATGAATGGACCGTTTACAGCATAGGTGGAGGAGCCATCTCTGATGGTACTGCCGGCAACGAAGAGCTGGGCGCCAAGGATGTTTATAATCTGAACAAGCTCGCCGACATCAAGCAATGGTGCTATGATAACGGACGCTCATTCTGGGAGTATGTTGAGAAATGCGAATCGGAAGATATCTGGGATTATCTCGACATGGTTTGGCAAACGATGAAGCAGAGCATCAGGAATGGTTTGGACCATGAAGGTGTTTTGCCTGGTCCGTTGAAGCTGCAGCGTAAGGCTGCCACCTATTTTGTAAAGGCGAAGGGTTACCGTGCTTCCCTGCAGAGCCGCGGCTTGGTTTATGCTTATGCGCTGGCTGTGAGCGAGGAGAATGCTTCGGGTGGCACTATTGTTACTGCTCCTACCTGTGGCGCCTGCGGTGTATTGCCAGCCGTACTCTACCACATGTTTACTTCTCATGATATGAGTGAACAGCGCATCTTGAGAGCCTTGGCTACTGCAGGATTGGTAGGCAACATCGTAAAGCAGAATGCTTCTATCAGCGGTGCTGATGTAGGTTGCCAGGGCGAGGTAGGTGTTGCCTGCGCCATGGCTTCGGCTGCAGCCTGTCAGCTTTTCGGAGGCAGTCCGGCTCAGGTAGAATATGCTGCCGAAATGGGATTGGAGCATCATCTCGGAATGACCTGCGACCCGGTTTGTGGACTGGTTCAGATTCCTTGTATCGAGCGAAATGCCTTTGCTGCCGCCCGAGCTTTGGATGCTGACCTCTACGCTTCCTTCTCAGATGGCCATCATACCGTATCTTTCGACCGGGTAGTTGAAGTGATGCGACAGACGGGACATGATCTACCTTCGCTTTACAAGGAAACAAGCGAAGGCGGTTTGGCAAAAGGGTTTCCAAGAGACATTTAGTCATAAAATGCTTTGCTGAATCATAAAATGTTTTTCAGCTATTTTATTCAGTTTGGTAAGAGGACTTTTATTTTGGCACGCTATTTGTAAGCCCCCTTGCCAAACAATAATAAAGTAAATACGAATAAAAACATTTTATATTATGGCACAGAAAGGTAATATTGGTGTAACGACAGAGAATATTTTCCCTGTCATCAAGAAATTCTTATATTCAGATCACGACATCTTCCTCCGCGAGATGGTTTCAAACGCCGTAGATGCTACACAGAAGTTGAAGACTCTTGCAGCTCAGGGCGATTTCAAGGGCGAGATAGGCGACACAACCGTTCGTATCTCTCTCGATGAGAAGGCTGGAACCTTGACTATCAGCGACCATGGTATAGGTATGACTGAGGAGGAAATCGATAAATATATCAACCAGATTGCATTCTCAGGCGTAACCGACTTCCTTGATAAGTATAAGGAGAATGCCAACGCCATCATCGGCCACTTCGGTCTCGGCTTCTATTCTTCTTTCATGGTAGCCAGCAAGGTAGAAATCATTACCAAGAGCTACAAAGAGGGAAGCAAGGCTGTAAAGTGGAGCTGCGATGGTTCACCTGCTTTCGAAATCGAAGATGCAGACAAGGCTGAGCGTGGTTCAGACATCATCCTCCATATTGCTGATGATTGCAAGGAATTCCTGCAGAAGAGCAAGATTGAGGAGCTTCTGAACAAGTATTGCAAGTTTATGGCCGTGCCTGTAGCTTTCGGCAAGAAGACCGAGTGGAAGGATGGTAAGAATGTGGAGACTGATGAGGATAACATTATCAACAATGTTGAGCCGCTTTGGACAAAGGCTCCTAGCACCTTGAAGGATGAGGACTACAAGAAGTTCTATCATACCCTTTACCCAATGCAGGACGACCCGTTGTTCTGGATTCATCTGAACGTAGACTTCCCATTCAATCTTACGGGTATTCTCTACTTCCCACGCATCAAGAGCAGCATCGACATGCAGCGCAACAAGATTCAGCTCTATTGCAATCAGGTGTTCGTAACCGACCAGGTAGAAGGCATTGTACCTGAATTCCTCACATTGCTTCATGGTGTAATCGATTCACCGGACATTCCGCTGAACGTAAGCCGAAGCTACCTTCAGAGCGACAGTAACGTGAAGAAGATTTCTACCTACATCACCAAGAAGGTAGCAGATCGTCTGAACTCAATCTTCAAGGAGAACCGCAAGGAGTTTGAAGAAAAATGGGATGACCTCAAGATCTTCATCAACTACGGAATGCTCTCTCAGGAAGATTTCTACGAGCGCGCAAAGGACTTCGCACTTCTGAAAGATGTTGAGGGCAAGTACTTTACTTTCGAGGAGTACAAGACGCTGATCAAGGACAACCAGACCGATAAGGATGGCAACCTGGTTTATCTCTACGCCAACAACAAGGAAGAGCAGTATTCTTATATCGAGGCAGCCAAGCAGAAGGGCTATTCTGTACTCCTGATGGAAGGTCAGCTTGATACGCCGATGGTAAACATGCTGGAGCAGAAGCTGGAGAAGAGCCGCTTTACACGTGTTGACGCCGACATCATCGACCGTCTCATTGTGAAGGAAGATGCTAAGAAGACCGATTTGAGCAAGGAACAGTCTGACAACTTGACAGAAGTATTCCGCTCTCAGATGCCTCAACTCGACAAAACAGAATTCTTTGTAGAAATTCAGGCTTTGGGCGAACAGAACCAGCCAGTGCTCATCACCCAGAACGAGTACATGCGCCGTATGAAGGCGATGAGCCAGTTCCAGGCAGGCATGAACTTCTACGGTCAGATGCCAGACAGTTACAACATCGTACTGAACTCAGACCATGCTCTGGTAAAGAAGGTATTGGAAGATGCTGAGGCCAACACAGCCGAAACATTGAAGCCAATCCTTGCAGAAATCAAGGGGCAGGAAGCTCGCCTTGCCGTACTCCATCAGGAGCAGAACAAGAAGAAGCCGGAAGAGATTACCCAGCAGGAGAAGGATGATGTTCACAACACAGAGAAGGCCATCAGCGATGAGAAGGCTAAGCGCAACGAAATCATCTCGGGTTATGCTAAGAACAACAACATTGTTCACCAGCTCATCGACCTCGCCCTGCTTCAGAACGGTATGTTGAAGGGTGCTTCGCTCGACGCATTCCTCAAGAGAAGCGTTGACATGATCAAGTAATCCAACCTGAATAAAGGTTCGAATGGAGAAATAAAACTTTGCGATGCGTAACATTTCATGTTACAAATTGTTTCTATCATATGTGCTAAATGTTTCAAAACGAACATTTAGCACATTTTTTTTCGCTTTCCTTTGGTGGCTTTCTTTTTTTTTATTACCTTTGCAATATCGATAAACGAAAAACATGATAAAAAAAATCGCCATCATGGAACAAACAAATTCAAATTACAGCATTATTGCTGATTATTACTCTGAACACTACAACGAGCTGAAGTTGTATGTCATGTCCCGTTCGCTTCCGGCAGACGAGGCTGAAGACATCGTGCAGAATACTTTTGTGCGATTACTTCGAGGCGATAAGATGATTACGCCTGTTACTTTACCTTGTTTTGTATACACCATTGCCAAGAATCTGATCATCGATTATTACCGGCGCAAGCATAAGATTGAGGAGTATGAACACTTCCTGGGAGCTAGCGACTGGATGGGAAGATACGATATTGATGGCGAATCGGTTTTTTCTGCCCGGCAGATCAACGAGATTCTGGAGCGTGGCATTGCCCGGCTCACGGAAAAGAGAAGCAAGGTTTACCGCCTGAATCTCTTCGAAGGAATGCAGGTGAGCGAGATTGCACAGAATCTGAACATCGGATATAAAGCGGCCGAGAACCGTCTGACTCTGGCTAGAAAAGAAATAAGAGATTATATGAAAAAAGAGTTGGCTAGTTAAAATGCTAGTCAACTCTTTCTGTTTATTCTTACTGCCTTACTGAAAGGCAATTCTTAACTATCTTTTAGTTTTCCTTAAACCCGATAACTCTTGTCAAACCTTTATCAAGATAAAAGGTTTGGGTTACTTCCTGCTTCTCGCCCTGATGGTTGGTCAGCTTGTATGTAGCCCTTAAATATAATAAGGTGTCGGGATAAGCTGCATCATTATAATCAATATTCTTCTTGACGTAAGGCAGTTTGCTGACATTTTGTCGCATTACCTTCATCTGGTCGAAACTGATCATGGCGGTAGGAGTGAGGCGGGAGAACCGCTCATAGCTGCAGTCCTGATCTACGAGGTTCTTATCAAGAAAATCCTTGACCAGAGATTGAGCCTTGTGCTGATCACCACACGAGGTGAACATCAGCACAAGTCCTAGAGCCATGACAAACATTATTTTCTTTATCATAGACTTCTTCTTTTTTATTAAGCCGCGCTGATTTATTCAGCACGCTTGCTTATTTAGCCACGCTGCGGAGAATCTCCAGCAAGTGATTCCAAACCATCTCTACAGTAGGAATGAGAAGAGCCTCGTCTGGGGTATGAACATTGCGCAGGGTAGGACCAAAACTTACCATGTCGAGCTCAGGATAGCGCTCTGAGAAGAGACCGCACTCCAAACCGGCATGAATGCCCTTTACCAATGGCTTCTTGCCGAAGAGCTTTTCGTAAGCCTTTACAGCCAGGTCGGTAAGCTCGCTGTTGGCGCGCATCTTCCAAGCAGGATACTTGTCGCCTACAGTTACCTCGGCGCCAGCCAGAAGGAAGACTGCCTTTACGGTGTTGGTCATGTTCGCCAGATTGCTCATTACGTTACTTCGCTGAGAAGCTACGATGTTGATGCTGTTTTCATCGGTCATCACGCTTGCCACATTGCTTGAGGTTTCTACCATCCAGGCAATCGCCTCATCCTGGCAGGTGGTAAGCGGACCGTTGTCTACAGCCTGGAGAGCCATTACGAACTTGTCGGCTACAGCTTTCTCGATGACAGGTGCAGCATCGGTGCTGCTCATATTGAACTGCATAGCCTGTTCTGTTACGTGGAATTCATCTTCTACTTCTGATGCAAAGATATTCCAGTCGGCACGAACCTGCTCCTTATCAGCATTCTTAACAGCGAAAACAATCTTTCCGTCACGAGGAATGGCATTGTGCATTTTGCCGCTGTTGAAGCTTACGAGGCGCAAACTTCCATCCAGTTTCTCATTCTCGAGGAAGAGGAAACGGGCAAGAATCTTGATGGCATTGGCGCGTTTCTTATTGATGTCATCGCCTGAATGACCACCGTTGAGACCCTTCAGCGAAGCTTCCATGAAGAAATAACCCGCAGGAGCTTCTTCGCGAGAGAAGTGGAAGGTGGCATGGGTAGTCTGACCACCAGCGCAGGATACGAAGATTTCGCCCTCATCCTCTGAGTCGAGGTTGATGAGCATCTTTCCGGTCATAAAGCCCGCCTTCATGCCGTGAGCACCGGTCAGTCCGGTTTCCTCATCACGTGTAAAGACGCACTCGATAGGACCATGTTCAATATCGTTGCTTGCCAGGATAGCCAGTTCGATGGCGCAGCCAATACCGTCGTCAGCACCGAGGGTAGTACCCTTTGCCTTGAGCCATTCGCCGTCTACGTAAGTCTGGATTGCATCTTTGTGGAAGTCGAAATCCACATCCACCAGTTTGTCGCAAACCATATCCATGTGACTCTGCAGGATGATAGTTTCAGCGTGCTCGTAGCCTGGAGTGGCAGCTTTGCGGATGAGCACATTACCGGTTTCATCTACCAGCGTTTCGAGTTGATGAGACTCACCGAAAGATTTCAAAAACTCAATCATGTTCTCCTCGTGCTTGGAAGGACGAGGTATTTCGTTGATTTTTGCGAACTGCTCGAACACGAGAGCAGGCTTTAATTCACTTTTATTCATTTATTTTCTATTATTTTGTTTTGATAAAACATTTATTTCTACTATTTTGTTTTGGTTATTCCCAAAAAAATAGTACCTTTGCACCCAAAAGTGCACTAAGGCACTGCAAAGGTAATAAAAATGATAAAATTAATGTTATTAAGCGTGTTAATAATTGCTATCTGTATGGCATTATTTTGCGTAAAGTTGATTTTTAAGAAGAACGGCAAGTTCTCTTCCCAGCATGTGCATGACAATCCGGGCTTGCGCAAGCAGGGCATTCATTGTGTGGTGGATCAGGACCGTGAGGCAAGAGAAGCCAACAAGGCTTATTAGAAAATAGTAATAATATAATATGATAGAAAAAATGAGAAAGAACATTTTGGGTTCAGTGGCAATCGCAGCAGTTGCTGCCCTGTCATTGGCATCATGCAACAAATCTCAGCCTCAGGTAGAGGCTAAGTCAGAGAGCAAGGCTCCTGCTGAATTGAAAATTGCTTATGTAGAGGTAGACTCTATCATGACTCAGTATACCTTTGCTAAGGAGTATTCCTCTATCTTGGAGAAGAAAGGCCAGAACATTCAGGCTACCATCGCGCAGAAGGGTCAGCAGCTTCAGGCTGCAGCAGCCAACTTCCAGCAGAAGATTCAGCAGAATGCTTACACCCGTGAGCAGGCTGAGGCTATTCAGGCTGGTTTGCAGAAGCAGAACAACGACTTGCAGGGCTTGCAGCAGCGCTTGAGCAACGAGTTTGCTGCTGAGCAGGAGAAGTACAACAAGGCTCTCCACGACAGCATTGCCAACTATCTTGCACGCTATAACAAGGACAAGAAGTACAGCATCATCTTCTCAAAGAGCGGCGATAACCTGCTCTATGCTGACAAGGCTTACGATATTACAAATGAGGTTATTGCCGGCTTGAACAAGGCTTACAAGGGAAAGCTGAAGAAAGAGGAGGCTGCTCCTGCTAAAAAGTAAGAGAAATGCTTCGTAAGGAAAGATACGATTTTATATTGAATCATTTCAGAAGTGCGCTGCCGAATGTAACTACCGAGTTGCAGTTCGGTAGCGCATTTCAGCTTCTGGTGGCTACCTTGCTTTCTGCGCAATGCACCGACAAGCGTATCAACATGGTTACGCCTGCTCTCTTTGCCCGTTATCCTGATGCGCAGCACATGGCACAGGCGAGCGAGGAAGATATTTATGAGTTGATCAGTTCGGTGAGTTATCCGAATGCCAAGGCGAAGCATCTGGCTGAAATGTCTCGCCAGCTGGTTGAGATGTTCGGAGGTGAGGTGCCTGAGGCTGCGGATGATTTGGAAAAGCTGGCTGGAGTAGGGCGCAAGACGGCGAATGTGATTCGTGCCGTATGGTTCGGTCATGCTACGATGGCGGTGGATACGCATGTTTATCGTGTGAGTCATCGCATGGGTTTGGTGCCAAAAACAGCTGATACACCACGAAAAGTAGAAGATTATCTGATGAAACACATTCCGGCAGAGGATATTCCGAATGCTCATCATTGGATTCTGCTGCATGGCAGATATATTTGCAAGAGTACGAAACCACTCTGCGATAAATGCTTTTTTAATGAATATTGCCCAAAACTGCTGAAGGACAGCAAACTTTAGAAATAGTTAATAGTTATTCAAGTTTCGCATGTATGTTCCACACGCCCTGAAAGGGCAGAAGCCCCTAGCCCAGGGCATCGCCCTGGGTA